>ENA-OROZ01002940-OROZ01002940.1-human-gut-metagenome-genome-assembly--contig:-NODE-2940-length-11781-cov-3.433652_pt1 | contig 11781 bp, 7 predicted proteins | sample MGYA00242138_ERZ509066 | MGnify/ENA primary metagenome ERZ509066 (study PRJEB26280, sample SAMEA2338691) | human gut metagenome | biome: human gut; feature: human-associated habitat; material: faeces... | reverse complement strand
AATCCGCTCTACGATTATGACGCCATGAAGCGGGACGGCTTCGGCTGGTGGATCCGCCGGGTGGACGGCGCCTCCAGACTGTATGACGTGATCCGCATTGACCATTTCCGGGGCTTCGCCAGCTATTGGGCGGTGCCCTACGGTTCTTCGACCGCCAAAACCGGCCGCTGGGTCAAGGGGCCGGGGCTGGATCTGCTGAACGTCCTCACCGGCTGGTTCCACGGCATCCGCTTCATCGCAGAAGATCTGGGTGAGCCTTCTCCTGACGTGACGAAGCTGCTGGCGGATTCCGGTCTGCCGGGGATGCGGGTTCTGGAATTTGCCTTTTCCCCCACAGCGGACAGCGCCTATCTCCCCCATAACTGCGTAGAGAACTGCGTGTGCTATGCCGGGACTCATGACAACGCCCCGCTGGCCCTGTGGCGTCAAGAGGCAGAGCCGGAGGAGATCGACTTTGCCGTGCAGTATCTGGGGCTCAATGAGCGGGAGGGCTTCAACCGGGGCGTGCTCCGGGGCGGCATGACCTCCCCCGCGTCCCTGTTCGTGGCCCAGATGCAGGACTGGCTGGAGCTTGGCGAAGGCAGCCGGATCAACACCCCCGGCACAGGCCGGGACAACTGGCAGTGGCGGCTCCTTCCCGGTGAACTGACGGTAAAGCTGATCGGCGACATCCGTGAGATGACCCGGATCTATGGCCGCCTCCCCACCAAACAGGCCAAAGCGTAACCGATATATGAACCGTCCCCGGAGGCTTGAAGCCTCCGGGGACGGTTTTTGAACTATTTGGCAGAAAAATCTGCTTTACAGACGGTTTTACAGTTTTTTCAGATGCTTTCCGGCAGCCTTCAGCATCAGCTTCTTCGTACCGCCCTCGAAGGCCACCTCCGCCAGAGCGTCACCGCCCATAGGCTTTACCGACACCACAGTGCCCTTGCCGAAAGCGGTGTGCTCCACCTGGTCTCCCTGACTGAGCTGGATCAGTCCCACCGACGGTGCGGCAGGGGTACTGCCCCGGCTGCTGGTGCGGAGGGTCTGGGCCGCGGGTTTGGTGCTCTTGTAGGTATGGACGCCGCCGCTGACATAACCGCCGGAACGGCCCGAGCTTCCGCTGTAAGAACTGCCGCCAAAAGAACCTCCGCCAAAATCATCGCCCCAGCGGCTGCCGCCGAAGCCGTCCTCGTCATAGGTGCCGAATTTCGGTTCCGGCTTGCTCTCCCAGCGCATATCCTCCGCCGGGATCTCATCTAAAAAGCGACTGGACTTGTTAGCGCTGGTGCGGCCGTAGAGCATCCGCTGGCGGGCGTTGGTCATCACCAGCTTTTCCCGGGCCCGGGTCATGGCCACATAGCACAGCCGCCGTTCTTCTTCCAGCTCTTCCTCGTCATACATGGAGGCCGTGCCGGGGAAGATCCCCTCCTCCATGCCCACCACATACACCACCGGGAATTCCAAGCCCTTGGCAGAGTGAATGGTCATCATGGTCACACAGTTGTCATCCGCCTCCACACTGTCCAGATCCGTGTACAGGGCGATCTCGTTCAGGAACCCGGACAGGGTGGCGTCCTCCGGGTCCTGCTCCAAAAAGCCCAGAATGTTGGACTTCAATTCCTGCACGTTTTCGATGCGGCCCCGGCTCTCCATGTCCTTTTTCTCCTCCAGCGCCCGGACGTAGCCGGTCTGGTTCAGGACTTCATCGTAAAATTCCGGCAGAGCCAGCGTCCCTCCGGCCCGGCGCAGGCCGTCGATCAGGTCGGCGAACTTTGTCAGCTTGCCGGCGGCGGTTTTCAGGGTGGGGAACAGATCCGCGTTGCGGATGACCTCGTAGAGGGACGCCCCCTGCTCCGCCGCCAGCTCCGCCACCTTGTCCATAGTGGTCGCGCCGATGCCCCTTGCGGGCGTATTGATGATGCGGCGGAGCCGCAGATCGTCCATGGGGTTGTTCAGCACGCACAGGTAGGCCAGCATATCCTTGACCTCAGCGCGGTCGAAGAACTTCATGCCGCCCACCACCTTGTAGGGGATGGCGTTGCGCTTCAGGGCATATTCCAGCGCGTTGGACTGGGCATTCATCCGGTAGAGGATGGCGGTGTCCCGGAAGTTCCGGCCCCGGTTCACCCCCATGAGGATGTCCCCGGCCACGAAGTTGGCCTCGTCCCCCTCGTTAAAATTGGTCTTTACCGTCACCACGTCGCCGCTGCCGTTGTCCGTCCAGAGGGTCTTGCCCTTGCGGCCCTCGTTGTTCTTGATGACGGCGTTGGCGGCATCCAGAATGTGCTGGGTGGAGCGGTAGTTCTGTTCCAGCCGAATGACCCGTGCGTCCTTGTACTGCTTTTCAAAATTCAGGATATTCTCAATGTTGGCCCCCCGGAAGCGGTAGATGGACTGGTCATCGTCACCCACCACGCAGAGGTTCCGGTGTCCCCCGGCCAGCAGGCCGGTGAGGAGATATTGCAGGTGGTTGGTGTCCTGATACTCGTCCACCAACACATACCGGAACTTTTTCTGGTAGTAGTCCAGCACCTTCGGTTCCTTTTGCAGCAGCGTGACGGTGTGGTAGATGATGTCATCAAAGTCCAGCGCGTTGGCCGTGCTGAGCTTTTGCTGATAGGCGGCGTAGATCTTGGCGATCCGGGTATTTTTCCAATCGTTTGCGGCTTCCGCCTTCTTGCGGAATACCTCCGGCCCCTCGTAGCGATCCTTGGAGGCGCTGATGGCGGAGAGAACGCTGCGGACGGGGAAGGTCTTTTCGTCCAGATTCTGCTCCTTCAGAATATCCTTGATGACCCGCTTGGCGTCATCGGTATCGTAAATGGTGAAGTCCTTGTCAAAGCCAATGCGGTCAATGTCCCGCCGCAGGATGCGGACGCAGGCGGAGTGGAAGGGGGAGACCCACATGCGCGGGGCCAAGACGGGCCGCCAGCCGCTCCTTCAATTCTCCCGCCGCCTTATTGGTGAAGGTGATGGCGATGATCTCCCATGGCCGGGGGGCGTCCACGGCACAGAGCCGGTGGACCCGGCGAACCTCGTCACCGTCTGGCCGATCCGGAAACTGCTCCAAAAACGCGAGGTCCTCCTCCGTGGCCCAGTCGGGGACCTCGTCGCTGTCGCTGCCCCGACCATAGGTCAGCAGGTTGTAGACCCGCTGGATCAGCACCGTGGTCTTGCCGCTGCCCGCCCCCGCCAGCAGCAGGAGGGGTCCCTCGGTGGTCATGGCCCCTTGACGCTGCATGGGGTTCAGCCGGGCCAGATCCCGGGCGATCACCGCTTTCCGGGCAGCCACATACCGTTGTTCAAAATCAGTCATACTGTTCTCCGTTCTCTCTGTTTTTCTAAACTGACCTCTATTTTACGGCAAAAAGCGGCCGCGGTCAACGGCGGAACCGCCGATTTTTCCGTATCCAATTTGTAACCAAATCGAGGTTGACATTTGTCTACCTTTCTGCTACGCTGGTCACAACAAAGGTAGACAACTGTATACCAAGCGAGGTGCGCTATGAAAATTGATCTCTCCAACAGCGAATGGAAACTGATGAACCGCCTGTGGCAGACCGCTCCCATGACCATCACGGAACTGACCGCCGCCTTGCGGGAGGACACCGGCTGGTCGAAAAACACGGTCATCACCATGCTCTCCCGTCTGGAGGGCAAGGAGGCCGTCCGCCACGAGGAAGGCCGTCGGGCCAAGCTGTATTTCCCCGCCGTGGGCCGGGAGGACGCCATCGAGGCGGAAACCGAGACCTTTTTGGACAAAATCGGCGGGCTGGGCCTGCTGATGAGCGCCATGGTGGAAAAAAACGCCCTGACAGAAAATGACATCGCGGAGCTGTCCGCCATTTTGGAGAAAGCGGGTGGAAAACCATGAAAGAGATCCTGTTGACTTCTTCCGTTCTGATCCTTGCCCTGCTGCTTTTGCGGTTGCTGTTCCGAAAAGCCATCTCCCGCCGGGTGCAGTACGCCCTGTGGGGGCTGGTGGCGCTGCGGCTGCTGGTGCCGGTCAGCCTGCCCGCCATGGAGCACAATGTCCTGACGGCGGCGGAGCCGGTAACGGCCCGGATCACCGCCCCGGCCCTGTATGTGACCCCCTACCGGGAGACCATTGTCTCCGCCCCGCCGGGCGTCTTCCAAACCCCCGCCCCCTATCAGTCCTTCCGGGTGGACACCGCCACAGAGGACAGCACCGTGACGTTTACCGACGGGAAAAATGTCACCCATTCCATCGAGTATAAAAGTCAGATCCCTCTGACCCCCGTTCTGAAAGCCGTCTGGTACGCCGGGATGTATGTCATGGCGGCGTGGTTCCTACTTGCGAACCTCCGCTTCATGCTCCGTCTCCGCCGGAGCCGGAAACCTTACCCGGTGGAAAACTGCCCCTATCCGGTGTATCTGACGGCGGAGCTGCCATCCCCCTGTCTATTCGGCCTGTTTCACCCCGCCGTCTACCTGACCCCCGCCTCGGTGGAGTCTCCGGAGACCCTGCGGCACGTTTTGGCCCATGAGACCACCCACGCCCGCCACGGCGACCCCATCTGGAGCCTTCTGCGGTGCGTGTGCCTGGCGGTGTACTGGTTTGATCCGCTGGTGTGGGCTGCCGCCATCGTCTCCCGCCGGGACTGCGAGCTGGCCTGCGACGAAGGGGCCTTGAAGCGGCTGGGAGAGGATGAACGCATCCCCTATGGACGGACGCTGCTGCGGCTGATCCCTGTAGCCCGGAAGCCGGAAAGCCCCATGCTCTCCGCCACCACCATGACGGCGGGAAAGCGGGAATTGAAGGATCGTGTCACCCGCATCGCGGAAAACCGCCGCACCATGGGCGTCGCTCTGCTGGCGGTGGTGACCGCCGCCGCGCTGGTATGCGCCCTCACCTTCACCGGGGCAAAGCCCTCCGTGCGGTCTCTGACCGGCGAGGAGCTGTCCGAGTACGCGCTGGCGTTCAACACCGCTGACCGCTGGCAGGACTCTGCCGGGAATGACTGCACCCTCCGTCCCGTCCAGTTTTTGACCTCCGTCTATGACGATCCCATGAAGATCGATATGTATCACCTGTTTTACAACGGCGTTTCACCGGAACAGCCGATTTCCGCCGCGGAACGGCAAGAGCTGGTGGACACCCGCTATGACGGCTATGACCCGGAGGTGGATCTCATCAAGCTCACCGCAGAGCAGGCGGATCACGTTCTGGTGCGCTGGGTCGATCTGCCCCTGGCAGAAACCGACGCGCTGAATATAGGCAGCTTTGCCTATCTTGCAAATTACGACGCCTATTACCACTTCCACGGAGACACCAACGCCCTCTATGATGTCTGTTTCTATGCCGGGGAGCGGAGCGGCGATACCGTGACCCTCTACTATCAGCCGGAGCAGTGCGGCGCGCAGCTCGTGGATACCGCCGGTTCCGGGGAGGAGGTCTGGGCCAAGGTCACGGTGGTCCCCCAGCCGGGCGGCGGCTTCCAGCTCCGCTCCAACCAGCTTTGCGATCGGCCGGACGCTCTGCTGTCCTCCCGCCTCCTGACCGGCGAGGAGCTGTCCTTTTTCAACACGCAGTTTTTCAACAGTCAGACCACCAACGAATTTGGCGGCGTGCAGCACACGCTCCACAACCAGTTCCTCACCTGCCTGTATGCCGGCCCTCAGGACATCAACCTGTTCGACCTGTTCTACAACGGCGTTGGTACCTGGGAGGCGCCCAGTCAGGCGGAGCTGGAGCAGCTGGGCGTGTTAGCGGAGGACGGCAGCCAGATCTGCCCTACTTATAAGCTGACCACGGCAGCTATGGACGCCTTTCTGCTGGAAAACACCGGCCTGACGCTGGCCCAGACCAATCAGGTGGATCTGGACGCGTTTGACTACCTGCCGGACTATGACGCCTACTATCTGACCAAGGGCGACACCAACTACCGCTCTGTCACCTTTACCGGCGGTGAGCGGAAGGGCAGCTATATCCGGCTTTACTGGAAGGATTTTTACTACGGCGGCGAAACCAACGAGTGCGTCACTCTGCTGGACCGGGGGGATGGGCAGTATTGGTTCGTGTCCCACCTGCTGGTGGACAGCGTTACCCCCTCTGCCTTTGCCTACCCGGAGGAAGATCCGTGGATGACGATCCCACTGGATGACCTGACGCCCTACGAACCGCAGAAGATGCCCCTGACCCGCCATTCCGATGACTGTGCGGAGCGGGGCGGCGGCTTCTCGGTTGACGGCAGCGGCGGCGAAGGATATTCCCTCCGGGTTTACCGCTCCACAGACGGGGCAATCTACGCGGCAATCATGCGGGCGGAAGCGGTCAGCAGTCAGCAGGGCATTACCCAATGGGAGGCCGACGTATTTTTCACCGCACCGGCTTTGGATATTCAGGACCTTGATGATACGGTACGGCTGTTCTTCTTCCACGATCTGCTGGGTCACAGCGGCTTTACGGTGTCCTATTTGGACTATCTCACCGGCGGGCCGGGACGGGGCGGCTACATCGGCACCGTCACGGATTACTACTATCTGGACAACAGCGGAACTCCCTACCTGCTGGCCCGCGCCAAGGGGGACGCCCAGCTCATCGACCTGAATGGGGACGGCGCGTTGGAACTGTGTACTGCCTCCGGCGTTTCCGGGCAGATCTTCTTCCTGCGGGACGGCCGGTATTACGAAGCTGACGTCAAGGCTCTTTTGCAGGATGTCTGGCCGGAAATGAACTACTGGGATCACGCCAGCTGGGATCTCAACTACCGCCGTCTGGCAGTTTCCGGCTTTGTAACCATGCCGGAGTGGGCCACGGCGGAGCATCCCCAGCCCGACGCCGATTTCACCCGCTATCTCTACTACCGGGACGGGGAACTGCTGGTCTACAAGCCTGATAAGGACAGCCAGACAGCGGATCATGTAGTCGGAACGCCCGATGTGCCGGAGCCGGTGCTGGCCGCCGCCAAGGCCACCGTGCAGAAAGCCTATCAGGACTACAAAAACGGCGGATACGATTCCGGCGCCGACCTTGATAACTGGCGGGTGGAATATGTGTCGGAGGACTGGTACAGGGCTTATCCCAATGGAACGCTTATCGCCTATAACCTGAATTATGAGTATCATGCCCAAAAGCCCGCCAACGTCACGCTGGCCGGCGGGGCCTATGTGGACGAGGACGGCTGGCTCATGCCGGACTACCCCTACTGCCATTATCTTTTCTTCACAGAAACGGATGGACAGTACACCTTCCTGGAGGAATGGATGCTCAATGACGGCGGTCCCGGCTCGAAGGTATTTGACGCGGAGATGCAGCGCTGGGCGGTGGAACTGGGGTTGTCCTCCGTGGCGGATACCACGCCGGAGGAATTGCTGCACCAGCTTTACGACGGCATGGGCGGCCAATTCCTGACCCAGCTCAGCACCATGAGCGAAACGGACCGGCAAACCGTATGCCAGAAGCTGGATGTCATTTTGCAGGAGGGCACAGCGGAGCAGCAGAGCCTTTATCTGGATGCGGTGCAGACCATGGCGTGGTGTTCTCACTCCTTTGACGGCGCTCAGCGGGAGGCCTACGACTACTTTCTGGAGCATTCCGCCCGCTCGTCTCAGGCGGCCTACCGGGCGCAGGCTGTGATGGACGCACTGACCGGCGGCGGAGCGGGGCAGATGCGTCTGGAACCTGCCGACGGCGTCCGGGGCGGCGACTATACCGTTGGCGTTTCCGACGGCAGCGGTGCTGTCCGGGCGCAGGGCTTTTCCGGCAGCTTTTACTGGGCCACGGCCTCGGACAGCGATCCCTCCGGCAGCAGCATCACCCTGCAAAGCCCGGACGGACGCTGCACCATTACCGCGTGGGAGAATTCCTCTATCGTGCGCTGCGAGGAACCGGGGGAAACCGCATGGTTGATGGCGGCCTCCACCTCCTCTGCCCCATATGACGGCAACACCGTGTTTACCTATCTGCGGAAGTGGTACGATGAGGCGGAATTCAACGCGCTGGTGGACAGATTGATCGTTCCGGCGGATGGCCGGAACCGGGAGGAACTGGCCCAGAGCTGGCTGGACGCCGTGGGCGATGTGACCATTCATCAGGTGACGCCGGGCAGCAAGTACGAAAATTCCTTCGTGCAGAACCGGGTCACGGTGGAAAGCGCGGAACCGGCGGCCGGTCTGTATGACCCGGAACTGCTGGCAGGCCAGCATTTCACCTTCACCAACGAGCGCATTTTCGTGCCGGGGAACTACCGCTCCAAGGAGCAGCAGACGGTGAACAGCAGCGCCAGAGCTTATCATGGCGAATATGGACCCATGCCCGGCGGCGGGGCCTTTCTGGATACCCGCTCCGGCCTGCTGTACCAGACGGCGGACGGCTGGAAGGGGACGTTTGCCCCCTGAGGGGGATCTTTTCAGAAAAGTCTGGCAAAAATAAAAGAACATAACCGGCGGATTCATTGACTGATTGGACGGCCGCAATGGCTGCATCCAATGAAAAGGAAGTATATGGAAAGCATGAAGCAGAAATTTTTCCGCGCCGCCGTGCCGCTGGTAATGCTGGCGGTGTCCGCGGCCCTGAGCGTATTCGTTTACCGATTACCGCAGCCGGTGCGAGACCCGCTGCCGGTCCTCATGTATCACCACATGGTCCCGGACGGGCAGGACTGCAATGACATGACCGTAACCCCCGGCAAGTTCCGCTCCGACTTGGAGACCGTTCTGGCGATGGGCTATACGCCGGTGCTGCCCCGGGAATTGGCCGCCGGGGACGCCCTGCCGGAAAAGCCCATCCTCATCACCTTTGATGACGGCTACCGCAGCAACTACGATCTGGTGTACCCCATTTTGCGGGAATACGGCGTAAAGGCCTGCATTTCCATCATCGTCCTCATGCCGGATCTGCCTACGGACAACTTCTGCACCTGGGGCCAGCTGCGGGAAATGACGGCCTCCGGTCTGGTAGAGATCGGCTCCCACAGCTACCGCCTCCACAACTTAGGCAGCGACGGCGGCAATTTTGAGTCCGGCGGGGCCAACGGCGTGGAACGCCGCCCCAATGAGTCCGACGCGGATTTCCAGATCCGCGTGCTGGATGACATTCAGCTGAGCCATGACCGGATCGCCGGGGAGCTGGGCGGCGTCACCTGCTTCGCCTATCCCTTCGGCTGCTCTGACCCGGATGCCAAGGCCCTTGTGGACGAATTGTTTCCTGTGACCCTGATGACCACGCCCAAGTGCGCCGATCTGGCCAAGGGGCTCCACGATCTGCCCCGGTTCACCGTTACGATGAAAACCGATCTGGAAAAACTCCTGCGCTGACCATACATCGCCCGCCCGCCTGCGTTTCCACGCAGGCGGGCGTTTTGTTTTCAGCAGAAGTCATTTTTCCCTCGTGGTGTATTTTTTACTGCGGACAACTATTGTTCCTCCCTTGACTTTTTGTCAGCAAAGCTTTAAAATAGTAAAGCGCCCTCTCTGTGAGGGGTTTGTTTCCCCCGGAAGTCCGGGATCAGATAGAAGCCGATAGCACGGGCCCCGATCCCGTGCGGTTTTTTTACGGCTGGATGGGAGAAAAACATGGAACACAAGAAAAACACCAAGAGCTTTGCGAGCCGCTGGGGCTTTATCCTTGCGTCCGTCGGTTCGGCGGTGGGTATGGCCAACGTCTGGGGCTTTCCCAATAAAATGGGCAGCAACGGCGGCGGCGCATTTTTACTGATCTATCTGCTGTTTGTTTTTATTTTCAGTTATGTGGGCCTTCCGGCGGAGTTTGCCATGGGCCGCCGTGCCGCCACCGGTACGCTGGGCGCTTACGAAAACGCTTGGGACACCCGCAGCAAGTCTGCCGGTAAAGTCGGCGGTCTGCTGGGCTGGCTGCCTCTGGCTGGCTCCCTGTGCATCGCCATCGGCTATGCCGTTATCGTCACCTATGTGCTCAAGGCTCTGGTGGATTCCCTGCTGGGCACACTGCTGACCACGGACACCGCCGCTTGGTTCGGTGTCTTCTCCTCCACCCCCTACTCTGTGATCCCCTATCACATCGTTGTGGTGGTGGGCACGCTGCTGACACTGTTTCTGGGCGCCCGCAGCATTGAAAAGACCAATAAGGTCATGATGCCTGTCTTCTTTGTGATCTTCCTGATTCTGGCCGTGCGGGTGGCCCTTCTGCCCGGCGCCGCAGAGGGATATGTCTTTATGTTCACCCCCCGCTGGGAGGCCCTGACGAATCCCATGATCTGGATCTGGGCTATGGGGCAGGCGTTTTTCTCCCTGTCCGTCACCGGCAGCGGCATGATCGTTTACGGTGCGTACCTCTCCAAGGACGAGGACGTGGTGGGCGTGGCCCAGCACACGGCCCTCTTTGACACCATTGCCGCCGTGGTAGCCGCCCTGGTTATTATCCCCGCCTGCTTCTCCTACGGTCTGGACGTGGGCGCCGGTCCCAGCCTGCTGTTCGTGACCCTGCCCACCATCTTGCAGGACATCCCCATGGGTCAGCTCTTCGCCATCATCCTGTATATGGCCATGATTTTCGCCGGCGTCAGCTCTTTGCAGAATATGTTTGAGGTGGTGGCGGAGTCCCTGATGCACAAGTTCCCGAAGCTCAACCGCGTTACCGTCCTGGTACTGCTGGGCGCGCTGTGCCTGGGCTTCGGCATCGGCATGGAGACCATCAGCAAGTGGGGTCCCTGGATGGATCTGGTGTCCATTTATATCATCCCCATCGGCGCTACACTGGGCGCGGTCTCCTGGTTCTACGTGATGAAGAAGGACGCCCTGCTGGACGCCATCAACACCGGCAGTACGAAAAAACGCGGCGATCTCTGGTACAATGCGGGCCGGTATGTGTACGTCCCTCTGGCGATCATTCTCTGCTGCGTGGCCCTGTTCATGCACGTTGCTTTCTGATACCCACAGAAAATTTCCACGCATATAGCTAATAAAAAGGACCCGGCGGCTGAAAATCAGCTGCCGGGTCTGTTTCGTATAAAAGGTTTCATCAATCGTAGCGCAAGCTCAAGGTAGCGGAGTCCTCGCCGTTCCGCAGGAAGGGCATTCCCTCGCCGATGCGGGAGCGCTGGAAGTACAGATACTCGCCAGAGGGGGAGATCAGCACTGGGAAACTGCCGCTGAGGGAGCTGCCCACCCCGGCGGACATATCCAGCCGCAGGCAGTCATCCTCCATGCGCCATACGCCGAAGAATCGCAGATCCATCCGGTCGTCATAGCACTCGTACAGATTAGCCAGCCCCGCATAGTCCGGGTCACAGTCGCCGTAATGCAGCTCCAGCGTCCACTCATCGCAATCCCACGAGGTATCGGCCAGTCCCAGATCCGTAGGGGGCCACCACCAATCGTCACCGGTCGGCTCCCAGCCTTCGGGATGGTCGATGGCGATGGTGTTCGTGTAGATGGAGAAGTCGAACAGCAGCAATCGGCCCTCCTCGCTGGCAGGCAGGATGAGATCGCCGTACAGGTCCTCCTACGGATACCAGTTCACCACCGTGCCGTCATCGGCCACAAGGTTGACCTCCATATCCGGCTCCTCCGGATCGACGAACAGCAAAACAGGCTGGGTATATTCCTCCCGGTAGAGGACTTCGTCCGCCACCGGATGCAGGCCGTTGCCCTGAGACTGCCATGTGATGTGGTTCACGGCAAGGCTGGTGTTCTCTCCCCGCGGAATGACGCAGAACAGCTTGCCGTACCCCGGACCGAGGACCCGCTCCGAGGGGATGGTCAGCATGACCGGCATCTCCGCCGTCAGGTCAAGGCAATTTTCCAGCATCCAGTCCGACAGCTTGGAGGTGTCCCCCTTCTCCCGGTAGCCGA
>ENA-OROZ01002939-OROZ01002939.1-human-gut-metagenome-genome-assembly--contig:-NODE-2939-length-11795-cov-2.213969_pt1 | contig 11795 bp, 9 predicted proteins | sample MGYA00242138_ERZ509066 | MGnify/ENA primary metagenome ERZ509066 (study PRJEB26280, sample SAMEA2338691) | human gut metagenome | biome: human gut; feature: human-associated habitat; material: faeces... | reverse complement strand
TTATCCTCGCAAATTCTATTGGTATCCGATACATCAATCAGAAATAGATAAGGATCCAACATTGGTTCAAGGCCCATTTTGGCTTGGAGAGTAAAAGTGTATAAAGAAAATAAACTGGACTCAGACGTCGCAGAATGCGCTAATTAACGCAGACTTATTTTATATTGTCAATTAATATATCTACGCTTGTCTGCGTAATCTGCGTCCAGTAAATATAACCATGAATTGTGACATAACTGGGCAATGTTTCATGTCCTGGTATACACTTTATTTCTTATTGCAGCAACATTCCACATAACCATACATCGGTGCAAGTATAAATAAATCACTAAAACAGTTTCTAAAAAAAGGATAGCTTCCCGAACCCCGAAAAGCTATCCTCAAAAGTCAAAATATTGAAAAAATACCACACTATCCCCTCAATGCTTCATCCATTGCAGCAGCAGCCTTACGACCGTCACCCATTGCCAGGATTACGGTTGCGCCACCACGGACGATATCACCACCCGCATATACATCAGGCAAGGCTGAGCGCATATTTTCTTCATTCACCACGATCGTTCCCTTTTTGCTTACTTCCAATCCCTGGAAAGCACGCGGGATAAGCGGATTGGGAGAAACACCGACGCTGACAATCACTTCATCCACATCAATTGTTTCGATCGCTCCTTCGACTGGTACAGGACGACGACGTCCGGAAGCATCCGGTTCACCCAGTTCCATCTTCTGCAAGCGCATCTGTTTGACACGGCCCCGTTCGTCACCAAGATATTCGACCGGATTATGCAAGGTCATAAACTCCACACCTTCCTCTTTGGCATGTTTCACCTCCTCCAAGCGTGCGGGCATCTCTTCTTCACTACGGCGATAAACGATCATGGCACGTTCGGCACCCAAGCGGCGAGCAGTACGGACCGAGTCCATTGCTGTATTGCCACCACCGATGACAGCCACTTTCTTACCCTGCAAGACAGGCGTATCGCTATCCGGATTGGCAGCATCCATCAGATTGACACGTGTCAAGTATTCATTGGAAGACATCACCCCGACCAGGTTCTCTCCCGGAATATTCATAAAGTTAGGAAGCCCGGCGCCGCTGGCAGCGAAGATTCCTTTGAAACCATCCGCATGCAGATCGTCATAACTGATTGTCTTACCGACAATACAGTTTGTCATGAACTTCACACCCATCTTGCGCAGCCCTTCAATTTCTACATCCACAATCTTATTCGGCAGGCGGAATTCGGGAATACCGTATTTCAACACACCACCGATTTCGTGCAAAGCTTCGAACACCGTCACATCATAGCCACGCTTTGCCATATCACCGGCAAACGAAAGGCCGGCGGGACCTGAACCGACAACGGCAATCTTAATGCCGTTCTTTTCCGCTACTTCCGGGATGGAAATGTTTCCGCTTTCCCGTTCATAATCGGCGGCAAAACGTTCCAAGTAACCGATAGCGACAGCCGGTTTACCCATCTTCAGATGAATGCACTTGCTTTCGCACTGTTTTTCCTGCGGACATACACGGCCGCAGACAGCCGGCAATGCACTTGTTTCCTTCAGCACTCTGGCTGCTTCCAGAAACTCTCCCCGTTCGATGTTCTTCACAAACGTCGGGATATTGATACTTACCGGACATCCTTGCATACAGGTCGGATTCGGACAGTCCAGACAACGCTGGGCTTCCTGCATGGCCTGCTCCTTCGTCAATCCGAGGTTTACCTCTTCGAGGCGGGTATGGCTGCGGCATCCAGCTCATTCATTTCTACACGGGGGATATCCGTACGTTCCTTATTTTTTTTGCTTTTACGCAGTGCTTCTCTCCACGGTTCGGCACGACGGGCAGCGATCAGTTCTTCTGTTGTCATTTGTTTACTGTGGTTTCGTTATTTCTTTTCAATATCTTTATAAGCACCGAGGCGCATCAGCATCTCATCGAAATCTACTTGGTGAGCATCGAATTCCGGTCCGTCCACACAGACGAACTTCGTCTTTCCTCCGACCGTAATACGGCAAGCGCCGCACATTCCGGTCCCGTCCACCATAATCGTATTCAAAGAGGCGACTGTCGGGATCTCGTATTTCTTCGTCAGGGCAGAGACGAATTTCATCATGACGGCCGGGCCGATCGTGACGCACAAATCCACCTTTTCACGGTTGATCACACTTTCCACGCCATTCGTCACCAAACCTTTTGTACCGTAAGAACCGTCGTCTGTCATCACGATCACCTCATCGGAGTTGGCGCGCATCTGCTCTTCCAAGATAACCAGCTCCTTCGTACGGGCGGCCAGCACTACAATCACACGGTTGCCCGCCTTATGAAAAGCCTCCACGATCGGCAATAAAGGAGCCACACCGACACCACCGCCGGCACATACGACCGTACCGACTTTCTCGATATGGGTGGCTTGCCCCAGCGGGCCGACCAAATCGGTAATATAATCACCGGCATTCAGTTCGCATATCTTTTTTGACGAACCTCCTACAGCCTGGATCACGAGTGTGATAGTTCCTTTCGTCGTATCAGCTCCGGCAATGGTGAGGGGAATGCGTTCACCTTTCTCACCCACCTTCACGATAACAAAGTGGCCTGCCTTACGGGAGCGGGCAATCAAAGGTGCTTCCACTTCCAGTTTCACTACGTTGGCAGAGAAATGTTCTTTACTTACAATTTTATTCATTATAATCGCTACTATTGATAGTTAGTCTTGTTGATTTGGTTGCAAAAATACATCAAAAAACTGGATAGCACAGTATTTTGCCAAACAAAAAGGAGTTATTCGAACAAACCTTCGTCACGAACCAACATCAAAATAGCCGAATGAGGGACGATCAGGAACTTCTCTTCATTAAAATTGATCTCGTAAGCCGCATTCTGTAGAAATACAGCCAAATCGCCTTCATGCGCCTGCAAAGGAAGATAATGCACCTCACCCTCTGTTTTCTTTTCCCATACTTCATGTTCCTCACTCTGGGAAGGAAGCGGGAAACCGGGACCGACCTTGATGATATAGCCGCTCTGAATCTTCTCCTGCTGGACAGTAGGCGGCAGATACAATCCGGATTTTGTCTGACTCTGCGGGTTCTTCGGTTTGATAAGCACCTTGTCACCCACCATCAGGAACTTATCTATGTCTTTCTGATCTATTGCTAATTGCATGACTTTTATGTTTATGATATTTTGACGGACAAAGATATAAAATACGTTGCACAAAAAAAGCTGCTTCCCTTTCCGAAAGCAGCTTTTCCTGAACAAAAGAATCTACACGTCAGATGGCACGCCCCTTAAACACGTTGGACTGATCCGACGGATACAGATAACCGGTAAACGAAATACGGTTGCTGTTGAAGTTCGGACTCACAGTTGCCGTACACTTGTTCGTGCCTTTTACCATACGGATTGTCACATTGGCGGAGACTGCAACACCTTGTACCATCATACTAAACGTAACATTTCCTTTTTTGTCTGTTTTCATCTCTATATTTGAAGCACTGCCATCGACCGTTATCCCCCCGATCCCGTTCGGGCCGGCAGCGGCAGTATTGAAAGCCAACTGGATAGTCGCCCGGTCACCTTTCATGGAAACGAAGTTCGTGCTCGGGGTCACATAGACGAATTGTCCACGCTTAAACTCGACACGTTCGGCTTCCAATACAAAATCTTTCTCCTTCAGTGCTTGTACACCTTGTTCGAACAAGGCCATCTGTTCTGCTGCTTCGGCAGCTTTCTTCGCTTCTTTTTCTGCTTTCTTAGCAGCCTTCTCGGCAGCTTTATCCTGCTGGGCCATCATTGTCCCTGCACTAAATAGCAGGACAGCCAGTAATAATAATACTCTTTTCATACTTCTCATTCTTTTAGTTGAAACCTAATCAATCTACTTTCATATAGTATGACAAACGAGATACTAAAAAGTTCAATCCGAATTCTTACTTTTCATGTTTTTAACATGATACCACAAAAAGAGCCAAGCAGTTACAGCCGCAACAAAATCAGAGAAGGGAGCAGCATACCAGACACCATCCAACCCCCAAAAGCGGGAGAACAGCAACATCGCCGGTATCAGGAACAAGACTTGGCGGCTTAAACTCAAAAACATAGCCTTCCAAGCAATCCCGATGCTTTGGAAAAACTGGCTGATCGAGATCTGCGAACCGACAACCACAAATACCAGCAAACTGATCCGCAAGCCATTTGCCGTCACATCCAATAAATCAGGATCGTTCGTAAAGGCACGGGTGATCAATTTCGGAAACGCCACGCTACAAAAGCAGCCGACTCCCATGATAATGGTAGAGGTTATGATGACCAGACGTAGCGTTTCCTGGACACGCTCGTATTTCTTTGCCCCGAAATTGAAACCGACAATCGGCTGCATTCCCTGCGCGATCCCGATAATCAGCATCACCAAAAGCATTCCGACACTGGTGATAATGCCGTTTGCCCCCAATGCCAAGTCTCCCCCATGCTGTTTGAGTGCATAGTTCTGGATCACCACCACCAAACTTCCCGCCAACTGCATGGCAAAAGGCGAAACACCGATCGTCAGGATATTCCATACCACATGCTTTTCCAGCTTGAACGTCCCTTTATGGAAACGGACGATACTGTCTTTCTGGACAAAATGGTTCATGACAAAAAGAGTGCAGAGCAGCATCGAGATGATCGTCGCGATGGCAGCTCCCTTAATCCCCATATCCAGCCAGAAAATGAAAATAGGATCGAGTATCACATTGGTTATCGCCCCGATCAGCATGGTAAACATTGCTTTCTTCGGATAGCCGGAAGCACGCATGACAGCGTTGAAGCCAAAACTGAGGGAGGTCAGGAGCGTCCCCGGAACCACGATATTCAGATAGTCCTGCGCATACGGGATGGTCTGTTCGCTTCCCCCGAAAGCCAGTAATAAATCTTTCATCCAGATCATGCAGGGAACTACTGTCGCAAGCGTTATGATGAATGTCAAGGTGAAAGCATTCCCCAATACCTTTTCCGCCATCTCATTCTCCCTTCGTCCCAGATAGATGGAGACACGCGTCGCAGCCCCCGCCCCGATGAGCATTCCGAACGCCTGGAGGAACAACAGAATAGGGAATGTCAGCGTCAATCCTGCCATTGCCAGCGGACCGACTCCCTGACCGATAAAGATACGGTCGACAATATTATAAAGAGCATTCACCATTGTACCGATCACTGCCGGCATCGCATAATGCAACAACAACCGGCCGATCCTCTCATGCTCCAGCCGCCATGTTATTTCGTTTGCCATATTTATTCCTTTTAATCTTAAACAAAACTTTTATTTCCTACCGGAAAAATTTATTGTCATAAGCGAGAAACGTTGTTTCCATGTCCATAAAAACTTTTTCTCATGCTGATAAGAGAGACAAGCTCCGCCACCGTCCGGAGTTCTTCCTTGCAGCCCTCAGGGAAAGCCACAACCAGTTCATGCGGGCTCTTGCAAGTGATATTCAACTGCCCTTCCTTTACGGGCGAAGGACGGTAACCATTACGGATCAGAGCATTCCCTACCCAATAAGAAGTCAGAAAGTCGCCTTCCACACCGATGGGTGACGTAGGAGCTTCCGTATTCAGCTTTCCGGTTGCCGGATCGAATACGATTCCCTCCTTACCGAAAAAAGATTCAAAAGCTCCACTCATAATCAGGTCTTCGGGAGTTCCGCAAGCCATCGGACGTCCTTTCTCCTGTAGCCAAAGGCAATCCCCCATTTGGATAGCCAGGTCCAGGTCGTGAGTAGAAAGCAGAACCGCTTTCTCTTGCTCGACTGCCAGGCGATGCAACAAAACCATTGTTTCGATACGGCTGGTCACATCCAGAAAGGCGGTCGGTTCGTCCAACAGGATAATCGGGCACTGTTGAGCAAGCGCCTTGGCAATCATAGCCTTCTGCCGTTCACCGTCACTTAGCTCCGAGACATAGTTATTGGCTTTATGAGCTATGCCGGCAGCTTCAAGCGATTGCTCGATGATAACATGATCCCGCTTCTTCAACTGTCCGAAAAAGCCGGTATAAGGATGCCTACCCAACGAAACCAGTTCATAGACGGTAATTCCTCCCGCATTAGTCTTTTCCGTCAGTACAACACCGACAGTCAAGGAAAAGTTTGCCTGCGAATAACCGGAAAGAGGCTTCCCCATCAAACGTATTTCCCCTCCGAGTGGAGGCTGAAAACCACAAAGCGTACGAAGCAGCGTCGATTTACCGGCACCGTTCAGTCCCAACAAACAAGTTACCTCGCCCGAAACGAGTTGCAGGTTCAAATCCTCATGGACCACTTTCCGCTTACCGCCTTTCAGCAGGTAACCGATACAAAGTCCTTTTGTTTCTATTGCAGCTACTTTTGTCATATATCGGTCAGTCAAAGTATTGGATGTTTTTCCGGTTCACAATTACATAAATGATGACAGGCGCGCCGAGCATCGGAGTCACGGCATTCAGCGGCAATATGTTATGCGTACCCGGCAATACCATCAACAGATTACAAAGCAACGCGATGCAAGAACCGGTCAGCAACGTTACAGGAACCAGCATCTTATGATTGGATGAGCCCAACATCAAACGTGCGACATGCGGGACCGCCAGCCCGATAAAGGAGATCGGCCCGCAAAAGGCAGTCGTAGTCGCAGTAAGCAATCCCGTACACAACAGGATCAGAATACGCGTCCGCCTGATCTTGATTCCTAAATTGGCAGCATACATTTCTCCTAAGAGCAATGCATTCAGAGGTTTGATCAAAAGAATGGCCAATAGCAATCCTATACAGGTAAAACCGGCAAAATAAGGCAGCTGTTGCAAGGAAACCCCGGAGAAGTTCCCCAATCCCCACATCACAAATGCATGCACCTTGTCAGTCGATGCATAATAATTCAGAACCGAAATCAATGATGAAGCGAGATAACCGATCATAATACCGATAATCAACAACATGACGTTATTCTTCACCTTCGCCGAGAAATAAATAATCAATCCCAAAATACAGGCCGCACCACTAAATGCGGCCATGATAACCGCCAGATAACCGCTGATCGGCAAATCGGTCACCATACTCAACGAACCGCCGAAATAGAGCATGATCGCAGCGACTCCCAGATTGGCCCCGTCACTGATTCCCAATATGGAAGGACCGGCAAGCGGATTCCTGAACAATGTCTGTAGCAACAATCCACTAACAGCCAGCGAAGCACCTGCCAACAAAGCCGTTACAGCCTGGGGAAAACGGCTCTGCAACACAATATTCTGCCATGCAAGTCGCTCCGTTCCCTCTCCCAGCAATATATTCACCACACTTTCAACGGGTATCGAGACAGCGCCATAAACCAGTCCGCCGGCAAACAACAGCAACAGGAGAACTAACAAAAACGGATAAAAAATGAAGACTTGCTTTTTCATGCCTGCAAAGATAATGCTTTTAGAAAAATTTTTTACCTTAGCCCCTTAAACAACAGAACTGCTAATGTTATATACTATAATACTATGAGAAGAATCATCATATCACTCATACTGCTTATAGGATTTTGTTCCGGCACATACCCGATATATTTCAAGCATATAGGCATGCAGGAAGGCCTGTCACAACTTTCCGTCATGGCCATCTACCAGGATAATTTGGGTAGAATGTGGTTCGGGACGGAAGAGGGAATCAGCATATACGACGGCGTACAGACCAAAGTATACAAACCATCCGAATTTCATCGCCAAAACGCCAATCCGATAGGTAACCAGACGCACTTCATTGCCGGCGACAAAGATGGAAATGTTTTCTTCGACTCCGATCAATCCTTGATCCGCTATGACATCCAGACACAGAAATTCTCATGCCTACGGAAATCAAACGTATATACCGTCGCTTCTATCAAAGGAACAATATGGGTAGGAATAGCTGACTCCATACTCACCTGGAATCCGGATAAAAACGATTTCGATTTCGTCACGAGGCTGGAAAACCGGAACCAGCGTGCGACCTGTTTGTTGGAAGATTCCGGCGGCCGGTACTGGATCGGCACTACAGACGGACTCTTCAGGATGAATGACGACAAATCCCTGACCTGTATGATCATGGGAGAAGACATTTACGACCTATATGAAGACTCCAAATATAATCTTTGGATATCCATTCGCATGAATGGCATGTACAAAAGGGACGTGCACGGCAATTTCACCCGTTACCGCTACGATCCTTCCAACCCCAACAACATATCGAGCAACCAGGTCCGGGATTTCGTGGAAGACAACTTCGGGAACATCTGGTTCGGCACTTTCACCGGGCTAAACAAATATAATCCGACCAGCAATCAGTTCGAAGTTTATGCCCGCAACCCTCTGCCCGGCAGCATGACCCATTCATCCGTATTCCCCGTTTACAAAGACAGACAAGGCACGATCTGGTTGGGGACCTATTACGGCGGTGTCAATTATTTCAACCCGGAGACAGATATTTTCACGGTTTATGCAGCTAACAACAGCCGGAACGATTGCCTGAATTATCCTTTCGTCGGTAATATGGTGGAAGATAAAGACAATAATATCTGGATCTGTACCGAAGGAGGTGGGTTGAACTTTTTCGACCGGAAAACGAAGAAATTCACCTACTTCATGGCCGATGAGAATCGTAACTCCATTGCTCATAACAACCTGAAGGCAATAGCCTACAGCCCTGAACGCAACAAACTGTATATTGGAACACATACCGGGGGACTATCCATCTACGACATCAAAAACAAACGGTTCAAAAATCCCTATTTCGAAGATCCGTCTTATGCCGTAATAGCAGGCGACCGCATCAACCAGATGAGAATCTACAATGACGAATTGATTTGTACCGGACCGAAAGGAATCTTCAAAATGAATCTATATACAGAAAAAGTATCTCCATTGTTCAAAAGCGGTAAGTATTACGGGAACACCTGCTTCCTAATTGACTCGAAAGGGTACATTTGGCTGGCCTACGGCAAAGGTGTCTGGAAGATCAACCTCGAAAATGAAGAAGACAAGGTACAATACCGTTCTGGTGAAAACGGATTGGGAACATTTCCCATATCTCAAATAATCGAAGACAAAGAGGGACGGATCTTCCTCGGAACCCGTGGTTCCGGCCTGTTCCACTATGACGAGAAGAACAAACGGTTTATCGGATATACAACCGAAAATAGCTTCATCGCCAGTGACTACTGCTATGAACTCACCTTGTCGACCCTGGACCAATTAGTGATAACAGGCGACAAAGGAATTACCTTTTTCGATCCGGATCAAAACCTGTTCAAGGTCGTGGAACTGGGGACGGCCCTGCCTCTGACAGGCATAAACATCGGTTGCGGAATCCTGGTCTGCAAAAACGGAGAAATATTCGTCGGCAGCAGCAATGGCATGGCGACATTCTTTGAACAGCAGTTGTTCAACTCCGCCAAAGACTACCAACTATATTTTTCCGACCTGTTCATTAACAACGAACAAGTTTCTCCCGGCGACCACAACAAGGTGCTGGCCACCGCCCTACCTTTCACTCGAGAAATAGAGCTGGCCTATAATCAAAATAATCTGATTTTCACTTTTACATCGAACAACTATGTCAATACGCTGAAAAAGGCGTCTTACGAATACATGTTGGAAGGTTTCGACAAGAAATGGATACCCAGCAAAGACAACAATATTTTCTATACGAACTTGAACCCCGGAAAGTACACGCTCATCGTCCGGGAAATACAATACGACCCGAATCAGGAACAATCGCGTACCATCAAGATGGACATTCATATCCATTCCCCCTGGTATGCATCCAACTTAGCTTATTTCCTCTACTTCATCTTGATCATTAGTATACTGTACAGCATTTACCGTTTCAAGAAATCACAATACATGTTGCAAACTTCACTGGAAATGGAACGGAAGGAAAAAGAAGCGATCGAAGAGTTGAATCAGGCAAAACTACAGTTCTTCTCCAACATCTCGCATGAGTTCAGGACACCGTTGACGCTGATTATCTCCCAGATAGAACTCTTATTACAAAGCAGTTCATTGTCACCTTCCGTATACAACAAACTGCTGAAAGTATATAAAAACACTTATCATATGCGGAACTTGATCAGTGAGTTATTGGATTTCCGTAAACTGGAACAGGGACATATGAAGCTGAAAGTATACGAGCAAGACATCGTCCCGTTCCTGAAAGAGATTTACCTGTCTTTTTATGAATATGCGTCCAGCCGTTCCATCACATACAATTTCACGGCTCCGCAAGAGAATGTTTTGTGTTATTTCGACCCGAAGCAAATGCAAAAAGTCTTCTATAACCTGCTATCCAATGCTTTCAAGTACACCAAACCGAATGCAGCCATTGAAATGATTTTGGAAAACAAAGAAAATGAAGTTACCATTAAAGTTATCGACAACGGTATCGGTATCAGCAAAGAAGATATAGACAAAATATTCGACCGATTCTATCAGGCTGAAAACGGTATCTCGAATATCACCAAGACTCCCAGCACGGGGATCGGACTTTCATTGACCAAAAGCATAATCGAGTTGCACCACGGAACGATACAAGTGGAAAGTACACCGGGCTACGGTAGTATTTTCATTGTCCATCTCCAGAAAGGCTGCACGCTTTTTACCGAGAAAGAACTGGCACAAAAGCAGCAAGAAAAGCAAACGGAAAGCCTGATTCCCGACACGGTCGCCTTTTCCGATCACATGGAAGAGTTTTCCGATACGGAACAAAAAGAGCTATTGATCGAAGGAGACGATTCCCCTCATACGATCCTACTGGTCGAAGACAACGAAGAATTACTCCAGATACTCAACTCCCTGTTCTCACCGACCTACCGCGTCCTGCTGGCACGAAACGGTAAAGAAGGATTGGAAAAGGCACGCGCAGAACGACCAGACATCATCGTTAGCGATGTCATGATGCCGGAAATGTCCGGAACAGTGATGTGCTTGAAGATCAAAAATGATTTTGATGTATGTCACATCCCGGTCGTACTGCTTACGGCACTCACTTCCGCCGAGCAAAATATCGAAGGCTTACAACGAGGCGCCGACGACTATATAAACAAACCATTCAATGCAAAGGTATTACTGGCGCGTTGCAATAACCTGGTCCGTAATCGTATTATCCTGCAAAAGAAATTCAGCCAGCAGAAAGATTTCGATGCACAATCGCTGGCAAGCAACCCGATAGACCAAAAGTTCTTGGATACGGTCAACTCGATCATTGAAAAGAATCTTGATAATATCGACTTCGACATGAATATGATGGCCCGCGAGTTGGGACTCAGTCGAAGTTCATTGTATGCCAAATTCAAGGCACTGACAGGTATGACACCAAATGACTTTGTCCTCAACTGCAAACTGAAGCGGGCCGCAACCATGTTGACGGAAAACCCCGATCTACAGATCGCCGACATCTCCGACCGGCTGGGCTTCGGTTCTCCGCGTTATTTCACCCGCTGTTTCAAAGCCCAGTTTGAAATTACCCCGGCTGAATACAGAAAGAAAACGGTCATTTAAACACCTGGATCATCGGACGTCCGATCCAAACCTGCGGCTGTTTCAACCCGAAGATATAAGCGATTGTCGAAGCACAGTCGAACTGCATCATGCTTTCCTGGAATTCATATCCTTTCTTGATTCCCTTGCCGGCAATAATAAAGGCAGTCTCCATTTCTTCCATGGTCTTGCCGCCATGCCCTTTCTTGATACCACCATGATCGGCTGTGACGATAAAGATAGTCTCATCCAACATACCTGCATCCTTAACCGCCTGAATGA
>ENA-OROZ01002937-OROZ01002937.1-human-gut-metagenome-genome-assembly--contig:-NODE-2937-length-11805-cov-4.428681_pt1 | contig 11805 bp, 8 predicted proteins | sample MGYA00242138_ERZ509066 | MGnify/ENA primary metagenome ERZ509066 (study PRJEB26280, sample SAMEA2338691) | human gut metagenome | biome: human gut; feature: human-associated habitat; material: faeces... | reverse complement strand
AGCACGAGGACCGGCTACTTCTACTTCCTTCACAACTTCCTTAGTCACAGGTTTCACGTTAGCTAATGCATTCTTTGCATCTGCTAAATCTGTCTGAGCCTGTGCCAGTTCGTCACGATATTTGTTCAATTCATCATTGATAGCGCTCTGGTCTACCTTAGAGTTGCAAGATACAAATTTCTTACCGCCGAATGTGTAAGTTACACCGGCAGTCAGAGAAACTGCACCGTCTGTATATGCACTACTGTATTTACCAAATATAGAAGGAGAAACTTCGCCTCTTGCTTCAATATTAATGTCGATGTATTTGCTTACGTTGAACTGTCCTGCCAAGCCAACTGAACCATTGACCAGCGCATTCATTTTGTTCATGTCGCCATACGTTTTTGAAAAAGTCAGTCCCGGACCTGCAAATACAGAAACATTGAACAGACGATCCGGATTGTAACCTGCAATAGCATTACTGAGGTTGTACATAGCGTCTGCACGCAGTGTGAAGTATTTCTTGTTCTTGTATTCGGCATAATCGCCTTTCACTCTGTTGTAGTCAGTATACAGTGTACTCCACATGCCGGCTACCTGAGCACGCACTCCCCATACGGGGTTGATTAGTTTTCCTACTGATACATGGATCAGCGGAGTTATGGCATGTCCAAAGCCATAATCAAAGTTGTTCGGATTTACACATCCTTGTGCTCCGGCACCCACACTGATAAAGATATTGTCCTTAGCCCTTTCGGTATAGAACTTCTCTTTGGTCTGCGCAGAAGCTGAGATGGCTGCTCCGGTCAACAGTAAAGATAATATTACTACTTTGCTTTTCATTGTTTTTAATTTTTAATATTTCAACTCTTTCTTATCTCTTTTTATTTCAACCGGAATTGAAAGGTCAATCCTCCTGTGAAATATTTCATCCTTTGCAATTCTATCTGTGCATGAAGATGATTAAAAAGCAGATAAGTGGCTCCTAACGCAAAATCTTTCGAATCATATTCGGCTATCAGTCGTAGCTGTGGATGGAAAGACGGATTATAGGTAATACCTGCTGCAATGCCGTTCAAATGATATTCTATTCTCCTGTTATAAAGATAGGAGAGATGAACACCAAGTGTTTCTTTACCTATCCGGATATGTTTGGTCGCAGCTATATAAAAGCGACTGTAATATCCGTTCCCCTTATCGGAAGCTATCACATCTCCTGATGAAGTAAAAGGATCTGAGGTCCCTAAAACTACTGCAGGCGTATACTTCCAGAATTGGCCTTCCTTCAAAGCACGCAATCGGACTGAGAAATACCGGTCCTGATTCGTAAACCCTGTATAACCATAAGGTTTTAGTCCCAATGCTTCGGCTTTGAAAAGCGTACAGGTATACGCTACTTCCAGCCAGGGCATTATAGTTACATTCAGGTAATAATTATACGTATGGTAGTACCATGTAGGAGGAGTTATCTCCTTATTTAAAAAATTGGCACCCAGCATTACTGTTTTATCTTTCTGCATCTCTGCCGAAGGAGCATGCAGCAATCCTGTGGTTCCATAGGTTAATTGAGCCGAAAGCATATAAGGTATACTTATAAGTAATAGTACAATATAGATTCGTTTTAAACTCATTTTATACATTATAAATGCTTTCGATTCAATTATATAAACAATGCTTCTTATTCAGCGTTGATGATACCACCACCTGCATTCAAGTCTTCGCCATGACCATGTCCGTGACCAGTAGTGTAGATTGGCTTAACTGTTGCAGAAATAATCTTACTGATTTTTACTTTAACAGGAATTGCTTCTGAAGCTCCGGTCTTTGTGACGTAGATAGTGCTGGTATAAGTAATTTGAGTACGATATACTTCAAATCCGGTTACTTGAGCATAAGCAGGAATTACCATTTCTGCAGAAGTTTTCTGTTTTGTATAATTTGGAGTCGGAAGTATATTTAAGTTGTTTGATTTAATCATCTTAGTCATCATGTCAGTAACAAAAGCTGTGGTTGACTGGTTAGAGCCTGCCAACTGATCGGCAACTGCCAGAGACGGAGTGGTAATTGTCGGTTTGCTTTCGTCGTATGGAGCGTATTTCATACCACCATCATAAGTTATATTTACGATAACTGGCTGTGCTGCAGCGCCTGTGAAACAAGGTTTATTGATGATAATAGGCGCAAGTGTAACACTGTCGACTGACATTTTTTCAACACCATATTTAGAATCAAATCCGAATTTGAATTTAGAGAAGTGTTTTACTGCTCCTTCAAATTTACCGTTTTTGAATGTTGCTTTTGTATCTCCTTTTTTCCAAGTACCATTAGCTTGTTCATACAGAATGTTCAGATCAAAATCCGGAGTTTCGGTAATTGTAATTGGTGATTCAAATTTCACCTCTAATGGAGTTGTGAAGATAGTACCTGTAGGTTCTCCAGTATAAACACGGGTAGCTGCCGTTGCTTTTTCTGCAGCAGGGTCACGGGTGATGACTACATTCTTAGCTTCTCCGGTAGCATAAACAATAACACCAGCTGGAATAGTGATCTGGTCTACTTCTTCTTTGGTAGAGGAAGAAGAACCTTCGCCGGTAGCAATTGTTGATGCAACTTCCACTACTTTAGGAGTTTCTACTTTAACACTTGCTACATTCTCAATGCTCTCAATCTTACCTTCAGCCTTCATATTCTGTATGATATCAGCTACTTCCTCAGGTTTAACTTCTGCGGCTGCAACATCTTCGGGTTTCATTATGTTAGTTACTGCATCTTTAATTTCTTCTACAGTAGCTTCGTCACCAGCCTTTTCTACTTCTTTGATATCTGCATCTTCTACAGGAACTTCAATTGTTTCGCTACCACCGGTGCTAACATCTTCGTCAGGTACATCTCCTCCATTTACTGGTTTCAAATTACCCATGATGGTAATTGTTGAAGTAACGGGAGTAGTACTGCTACCTACTACTGGTAAAATCAGGAAGCTGGTTGCAAATGGTTTGTAGTTAGCTTGGGTGCAGTTGATGGTACCTATCGTAGCAGCCGGAACATAGTTGCTGGTAAGCTCGAAATAGAACAAGCCTTTAGTTGTTTTTGTAGAGTTGCTATAACCCGTTTTGGTTGTCATTTTTACATTAACATCGTTAGCACCTGTACCATTATCATTGTACAAATTACCTTGTACGTAATAAACTGGATCGATAATTGTCGGTTTGTCAGCTTCTTTCTCCATGATAACGCCAACTTTAACTTCTACTGTCTGTATTTCTGTGCTTGGACCTTCTTCGGGTGCTACAGCAGATACATAGATTGTAGCCAATGCAGGCATATAACCATCAGCAGTAATGTATGCTTCGTAAGTTCCTATGGTAGTCGTTGTGAATTCAAATTTACTTGTACCAACTGCACCTGCTGGTTGTGTAGGGGCACCGGATACATAAATTGTTTTGATGTTCACAGCATTGCCTGCTACGTCAGTTACTAAACCTTTAATGAGGTACTCAACTTTTTTGTACGTAACTGGCTCTTCTTCTCCTTCACCAAGTCTCAACGCTGCGTTTACAGTGTAAACAGTAGTTGTTCCTTTGTCCTTTTTGTCTACATAGACAGAAGTAGTTGCGGACACATGATCTGCTGCTTCAAACTTAATGATGTTAGTTCCTTCTGTTGCAGTAACCGTATATGAGCCATCTGTTCCAACAGTAACTCCATTGACTTTTGCAGAAGGTAGAATGTCTCCTGTACTTTCGTCTGTCACAATACCTTTGATCAGATAAATCGGATCTTGTGTACTTGGAGCAGGCACATCAATCTCTTCTTTTTCGTAGCAACTGGCGAACGCACCGCAGATTGCTACTAACATTAACGCCAGCTTGACGTTAAAACCGAAAAATTTACTTTTCATTTTCATCTCAATAAAATTAATTAATAATTTGATAATTCTGATTTAATAAAATATGGGTTAAAACTATTATTCTGCATTATATTGTCGTCAGGCATAGCTCTGTAGCCTTTATAATAATATTGTTCGTTTCCTGCATTGTAGCTCATTCCCATATCTTTGGAAGGTATGATTCTGGGAAGGTATCCTCTGCGTTTATATTTATAAGGGGGGAGGGCTATCTGAAAACGGAATCCTCCGTTTGCTTTGACACCCTCTGCTTTCATGGCATAAAAACCTATGGATGCATAACGGAAATGTCTGATTATGTCTAATTTAACCCCTTTTTCTCCTAATAAATATTGTTCAACTTTCATCGTTGTCTCTACATTGTATTGTGGCCAGTAGAAGCTTGCTCCTAATGACCATGTAATGCGTTTCTTTGTGCCATAATGCATCGTAAATCCTTCCCAATATCCGGCTCCGGTACATCCTATTCTTCCTGATAATGTGAATCGTTCATCCCATATGCAATGATGGTCAACTTTCAAATCGACGCCATATCTTTCATTACTAAAGTGCCCTATAGTCAATGTTCCCCAAATATTATAAGGCAGTCTTACGCTTTGTGACAGGCCAACAAACCCCGGGCGTACTTTACCGTATAAATAAGGATATCCATCATTATATATAGGTATCACCATCTGTGCTGTCAACTTCATCCCTTTCCATAATGAAACTTCAATAGCAGGAGATAAATTGAACAACACTTGGTATATCTGCGTTATCACTAAGTTTTTTAATGATAATTCGGGGTATATTGTAATATCTACTTTAAATAGTGAACTATTTTTTTTCTTACCTTTTGTTGCTTGTCTCCAGTTTTTTCCCAGATTATAACTTATATTCCAGTCTTGTCGATTTATTTCAGGGATGCTATCACCTATAACTGGCTGATAATAAAGCGAAATTTGCGGAATATTATTATCCAGGAAAATGAGTCTGCATGGCTTATTCTGTGGATATGTAGATAGATATAGCCGTAAATCTACTAAACAATAGTAATTTATTATACCACTGTACATTATATAATTTTATTACAAGAAAATAAATAGATATAAAGAACGTTATATCAACTATAATAGTAGTATTACTGTTGCCAATTTGTTACTATTTATTTACATAAGGAGATTCATATTTTTTTTCTTTACCTTATAAAGAATTATTCATTACCTAAATTCAAGAGAAACCATATATAGACGTACAAAACAGGTCATTGCATTGTAATACTTTATTCCTTATTAATTAGTCCTAATAGTAATAAACGTTATAGCATAAACAATAGAAATAAGTACTACGTTCTAATTACCCTTTATGAAGGATGTTACCAGTTTGTTACTCCGAACAGAAAGGTGTATATATTAATGATAGGTTAGTAGACAGATATGAAAAAGAAACTTAGAATAAAAGAACCGATTAAACTTCGGTCAAAACAATTGTCGAATGGGTGTTTATCACTTTATCTCGATATTTATATGGATAAAAAGCGAAGATATGAATTTTTAAAACTTTATATTATTCCGGAAAATAGCCGGATAGATAAGGATAGAAATGCAGAAACGCTTAAGTTGGCTAATGCTATTAAAGCTCAGAAAATTATAGCGTTACAAAATGGCAAATTTGGCTTCGATGCAAATAAGAATAGGTCAAATATGCTACTTACTGACTATATAGGCTATTTGGCAAATAGAGACATGGTTCAAAAGGCAAAACGAGCTTTGATGAATACCTTGATTCACCATCTTCAGAGATATGATAAAAGTGGAATTTCATTAAAAGCTGTTGATAAAGACTACATATTAGGGTTTATGGAGTACTTAAAGTCTGCAACTCAGAAACATAGTAAAAAAGAAAAGTTGATCAATGTGAATAGCCAGATATGCTATCTGAAAGAGTTAAACTATTGCCTAAAATATGCAGTTGTTGAAGATGTTTTATCTACAAACCCGATGAATAAAATAAAAAATGAAGATAAACCTAAACGAAAAAGAACTGAACGGGAATATTTGACCATGGACGAAATACGGTTGTTGTCTCAAACTCATTTCTATAACGAAATGTTAAAAAGAGCCTTTTTATTTAGCTGTTTTTGTGGATTAAGACACTCGGACATTGCTGCATTGACCTGGGAGAATCTCAGGAAAGATAAAGCTGGTAATACTCAATTACATATAATACAGCAAAAAACTCAAGAAATAATATCTCTTCCTCTTAGTTCTGAAGCATTAAAACAGTTACCCGAGAGAGGTAAAGCATTGGATACCGAACGGGTTTTTAATGGTTTGATATCCTTGGGAAGAACCAATGAAGTATTATCTCGCTGGGGAAAGGATGCAGGGATACAAAAACATATTACTTTTCATACCGCGAGACATACCCACGCAACTATGATGATCACTTTGGGAGCTGATATATATACAGTTTCCAAATTGTTAGGACATACAAATATCCAGACAACTCAGATCTATGCAAAGATTGTAGATGAGAGCAAAAGTAAAGCAATTGCCCTCATTCCTGAGATAACATAATGCTGATTATCAGTATTTAGAGAATATATATATCATTGACTATAAAAGTACGTACTCTTATGTATATAAAGTACGTATTTAAGTCATAGTTAAATACGTATTTTTGGAGTATAGAAGTACGTACTTTTGGTTCTATGATATAATAAGCTCTTGTTTTATGGTAATTAAAGACAACATTGATGCTCTTTACCTTTCTTTATTGAACTACATTTTTACCTTCATTCGTACAGTTGCAACCACCTTAAATAGCGCTATTCTTTGTAACATTCAGAAAGAATATTACCGATTTGGTATCTATTTTGAGAAATCCGTAACAAGAATAAAAAAATATAATACAATATTTTGATTTTTCGTGTAAAATTCTTTGGTATTATTAAAAATGTACCTATTTTTGCGTCGTATTTCGCATCATAAAGATGACACTAAGATAAAACTAAAGAATGGGATATAAAGTCTCTTACATGTGGAAAGGCCTAAATAATAGCGATATAATACGCTGTATAGCGATCTTTTTATTCTGTTTGCTTTCCTCAAAGGGGATGAGCCAAACGGGAGAAGAGACTGTTAACACTTTAGTTGGAATGGGTTTTGAGAATGTCGGCTGGCATGAAGATGATAAGGAACGTGTTTATGTGATGGAGAATACGGCCTACCGCCTGAATGGAGTAGGAATCGGCAAAGCTATTGACGTTGTCCAAAGGATGGGTTTACCACAGAATAAGCCATGTCGGTTAATTTTTTTGGACAATAACGTTCCTCAGATATCATTGTATTATCAGCCAACAGTTGCTGATAGTATTTCTGAGGTTGATCGGAAAGACTGGGAAGTTAGCTATAACCTTGGAAAAAACTGGAGAAAACAGGTTAAAGGAAAGAAAAAAAATAGTTCACTATTTAAAGTGGATGTTACAATATACCCTGAGTTATCATTAAAGAATTTGGTAATAACTCAGATTTATCAAGTGCTGTTTAATTTGTCTCCGGCTATTGAAGTTTCGTTTTGGAAAGGGATGAAGTTGACTGCGCAAGTGGTGATTCCGGTATATAATGATGGGTATGGAACACGTGCGGGTAAAGTACACCCGGGATTTCTTACTCTGCAGCAAACTGTTCGGCTACCTTATAATATATGGGGTACCTTGGCAGTTGGTACTTTTAATGCTGGGAGATATGGGGTTGATTTGAAGCTGTTTCATCCATTCAAGGATGAACGTTTTAGTGTAGAGGGACGAATAGGGACAACCGGGACTTATTATTGGGATGGTTTTGAATATGTATATGGAAGCAAACAAAGGCTTACGTGGAGTATTGGGGGCAGTTTTTATTGGCCCCAGTTTAATTTGCAGACCACTTTGAAGGCCGAGCAATATTTATTAGGTGAGAAAGGGGTACGTCTTGATATAATAAGGCATTTTCGATATACGTCTATAGGCTTTTATGCTATGAAAGCAGAAGGAGTGAGGGCTAATGGAGGTTTTCGCTTCCAGGTTGCTCTTCCGCCATATAGGTACAAACGTAAGGGGTATATTCCACGTGTGACTCCGTCTAAAAACATGGGGATAGCCTATAATGCAGGAAATGAACGGTATTATTATAAAGGATACAGAACGAGTCCTGGTGAGAATATCATGCAGAATAATAGTTTTAACCCATATTTTATTAAATCAGAATTACTAAATTTTTAATTTTATTGAGATGAAAAAGAAAAGTTTTTTTAATGGTATTAATGCTAAAATGGCATTGGCTATTGTAGCTTTATCTGGGGCTCTTTTAACCGGATGTTATAAAGACGATGGCTTGGATATGGATGCTCCAATAGGAGAGACTGTATTGCCAGAAGCTACTTATACTTTAAATGGTACAGTGATTGATGCATCGACAATGCAGAATCTTAAGTTGGATGCTGCAGCCGGAGATTATGTAAAAGTGAATAATGTTGATGTAACCTTGACTAATGGCTCTTTTACTGTAGCTGTGAAAGCGGAAACTAATGTTATTGCAGTGAAAGTAAAGGGGTATAATGAAGATCAGGAATTTACTCGTTCTGTAAATGTTGCACCGATAAAACCCGGACAGTCGGCTGTTTATACTCAAACAATTGGTTTGAAACCTAATGCTGTTGTAACTGAAGAAGTTGCTAAGTATAACATAAAAGTTCAGGCATATGGTGGTGAGGCAATGGCTTTGCTTGATCCGTCAAGATACGAAGCTACAATAACTAAAGAAGGTGTAGCAGTAGCTGGTTTTGAGGATCTTGAATATGGTGTTTATACACTGAATGTTGTAGAGAAAGTGGCTGCAGGTGCTCAGAAGACATTGCAGGATTTCACTACTTTGGTTTCTTTAAATAAAGTATATGTACCAAAAGGTGATCCTAATCTTACGGTAGTTGTTTCTGCATATATGCCTTTAATAGGTGATATGACAGAATATACAATGCTGTTTGCTGACTTTACAAATGCTTCTAATGGTAATTTGGTGAATGTTGTAAAAGCGTGGGTGGCTAAAGACGGTGTGGATGTGCCTGAATCAATTGTTACCAATACAAGTCATTTTGCCTTTAAGGTTAAAAAAGAAGAAGTTGCAAATTATAAATTGTTTGTTACTTATGAGCGTACTGATGGAAGTCAAAATACTGTAACAAAGAACTTTGCAGATGATATGACTTCTCTTGGTGTACTTTTGAATACCAATGCTCAGGAAGGCTCTACTCCGATTGTACCGGGACAAGATACTGAAATTGCTGGTACAGATGGTGATGTTGCTGCAGTTAAAAAAGGTACGACAATTACATTGCCTGATGGTAAAGTCGTAGATTTTGCAGATGTTGAAGTTAATATTCAGCGTCTGGTTGGTGAAGAGGCATCGGATGAAGAGGCTATGAGAGTATATGAAGGTACTCCTGATGGAATTAAGTTTAGTGAGCCTATTGCTGTTAAGTTTAACGATATTTGGGCTAATCAGTTGGGTACAATGAAACTTGTTTACGAAAAAGATGGTAAATGGGGAGATTCAGAAGGTGATGTTGTACGTGGAAGTGATGGCGTATATACTATGAATATAAGTCACTTCTCTAAATTTAAAGCTGTTATTAATAGCGAAAGCTCTGTTGGCACTTCTGAAGAAGTAAAAGATGCTGTTGTAGAAACTGTAGTTGGTAAAAAGAATGATACTGAAAATGCTATTACAGTAACAGTAAAATATAACCAAAAGAAAGGTACTGAAATATCTTCAATAGAAGAGGCAGCTACATCTGCTGGATTTACAGATAGTAAAGCAAATGCTGTAGTTACTTCTGTTATAAAAGCTTATATGGAAGAAAAAGGTATTGTTGCTGAGCCTTTTACAACAGTTTCCGGAGAAGAGAATAAAACAATTGATCCATGGACTTGCCTTGAAAAAGTTACAACTCAGCAAGTTTATCTGACTACTGTTTACACGTTTACTATCAATGAGAAACCGGTAACAGTAACTGTTAAGACCGCTGATCATGTAATTGTAGGTATTGAAACTTATACATTCGGACATGGACACGGACATAGCCATGGTCATGGAAATGACAACCTTTCCGGTGGTGGTATTATTGATGCTGAATAAATAGCATAGGCTGAAAGCATATAAATATAAATAAGTGAAGAAATGGCTAAGAAGCGCATTTACATAGTATTACTGCTTATAAGTATACCATATATGCTTTCAGCTCAATTAACCTATGGAACCACAGGATTGCTGCATGCTCCTTCGGCAGAGATGCAGAAAGATAAAACAGTAATGCTGGGTGCCAATTTTTTAAATAAGGAGATAACTCCTCCTACATGGTACTACCATACGTATAATTATTACCTGAATGTAACTATAATGCCCTGGCTGGAAGTAGCGTATACCTGTACGCTTTTCAAAGCCGAAGCATTGGGACTAAAACCTTATGGTTATACAGGGTTTACGAATCAGGATCGGTATTTCTCAATCCGGTTGCGTGCTTTAAAGGAAGGCCAGTTTTGGAAATACACACCGGCTGTGGTGATAGGAACTTCGGATCCGTTCACATCTTCTGGTGAAGTGGTAGCTCCTACGGGTGGAAATGGATATTACAGCCGTTTTTATTTAGCTGCAACTAAGCACATTCAACTGGGGAAAGAGACAATCGGGGTACACCTCTCTTATTTATATAATAGGAGAAAAGATTACCATTTAAATGGAATTGCGGCAGGTATTACATATAATCCGTCTTTTCATCCGCAGTTGCGGTTAATTGCCGAATATGATTCGAAGGATTTTGCACTGGGTGCCACCTATTTGCTGTTCAATCATTTGCATGCGCAGGTGGAGTTTCAGAAAATGAAGTATTTCACTGGTGGGTTGATGTTCAGGTTTTGCCTGAAATAAGGCTGTTGCAAGGAATGAAAGTGAATAAGAATAAAAAGAGTTGAATATTAAAAACAAAAAACAATGAAAAATAAGTTAGTAATATTATCTTTATTGTTGGCGGGGACTGCTGCTTCGGTGTCTGCTCAGGAAAAAGAGAAGTACTACAGTGAAAACTGGAAGGACAATATCTTTGTGAGCGTTGGAGTGGGAGCACAGGCTTCAACCAATCCGGATTCCAAATTTAGCAAATCCATTACTCCGCTGATCAATGTATCGGTGGGTAAATTTATCAATCCTATCTGGGGATTTCGTGGACAGGTTTATGGATGGCAATCCAAACAGTTTACTGCATATCCGTTTTTGCAAACGGGTAACAAGGTAAAACGTAAAGAAAACTATGTTGGTGTCAACCTAGACGGAATGTTGAACTTGACCAATTTGTTCTGTGGTTACAAACCTGGACGTGTATTCGAAGGAATGCTTTTTGTTGGTCCTTCTATGAATGTCGTTAAGAACTATGATGGCTGGCAGCTCGGATATTCAACCGGTGAAGGTGTAGTTCAGCCTGACGGAAGTCTTTTGTATGAAACTAAGATAGATCCTGCAAAGACAACTCCGAACGATCATGAGTTGCGTTGGCTTGTAGGAGCAAGTGTCGGTTTGGGAGCTAAATTTAACATCAACCCTAAATGGGCTATTGATATAGAAGCTCGTGGACAGGTGACTCCTGCTATCTTGGGTGCATATAGTAGTGCAAGTACAGACGGTTATCTGCACTTAACAGCTGGTTTCACTTATACATTCGGCGGTAAGAAATTTGTTGCAGGAGGTAAAGTAGACCAGAGCGCTATCAATGATGAATTGAACAGATATCGCGACGAACTGGCACAGGCTCAGACAGATTTAGCAGATGCAAAGAATGCATTGGCTAATGCGAAACCTGTGACTAAGGAAGTTGTGAAGGAAGTAGAAGTAGCCGGTCCTCGTGCT
>ENA-OROZ01002930-OROZ01002930.1-human-gut-metagenome-genome-assembly--contig:-NODE-2930-length-11823-cov-8.385197_pt1 | contig 11823 bp, 6 predicted proteins | sample MGYA00242138_ERZ509066 | MGnify/ENA primary metagenome ERZ509066 (study PRJEB26280, sample SAMEA2338691) | human gut metagenome | biome: human gut; feature: human-associated habitat; material: faeces... | reverse complement strand
AATTTTTATCGGCTCAAATAGGCAGGAAAAAGCGCACTTCCCGCCAAGGGGGAAGTGCGCTTTCAGGCTGTCATAAGGGTAGCGTCATCATGGCACATCCAGAAGAACTCACTCTATCGGAGGTACTAAGACAGAGAAAGAACGAACAATAGCTCCTATGATCAGAATCTTCCGCCCTGGAGAAGCATGATGAGCACCCCGAAAAGCACAAATGCAAGTATCGGGAAAAGAACTCGGAGGGTATTGCCTATCCTCACTTTTCTCTCGTATGCCGCATCCTCGGCGGACATGCCGTCTTTCGCTTCCTTCTCGTCGGAACGATCCTTTCCAATCAACCTGCGAATTAGGCCAAAGACACCGGATATGCACGGACTTCTCTGCGGAACTGATACCGCTGTTCCTGATTAAGCTGATTGTACTTGTCCGCGACAGGTTTGAGGATATTGGAGATTTTGCCCTGTGTCGCATTCGCCTTACGGACATCGGGATCGAAGTAAATCTGTGATACCGCTTCAATATCAGCATCCGTATAAACTTTAAAGTTGCGCAGGATTTTCTGCGTGGTGTAAATAAGGTCAAAGTTGATTTCTCCGTCAAGGCTCGTTTCCTGATAGAACTGCTGAAACGCCTCGCGGATGCGGTCAACATCATTCACGAAGTCAAGGACATAGGTATCCACCTTGCCGGGATAAGTTCTGTTCAGACGGCTCAATGTCTGAACGGCTTTTACATCGCGCAGTTCCTTATCCACGATCATGGTATGCAGGAGAGGCTCATCAAAGCCCGTCTGATACTTCTCAGCAACGATAAGGATATCACCTTCATCGTGGAATACGCTCTTTGTCTGGCTCCCTTTGGCGCGGTTTCCGTTGCTGTCCACGTTCATGGAACTTTCGGTGTACTCCGGTCTGTTGGGCTCATCCGGGTCTTTAAGACTTCCGCTGAACGCAATCATAATCTCGATATCGTCATAATCGTTCTGTTCCAGATACGGCTTGATTTCATGGTAGTAACGGACAGCCGAAAGACGGGATGCCGTAACAACCATCATCTTTCCGAGGCCGCCGATCTTGTGCTTGGTAACATCGCGGAAGGTTTCCACGATGATGGCGGCCTTCTGTGCGAGGTTATGAGGATGCAGCTCCTCGTAGCGGCGAATGGTACGCACGGCTTTGGAAGTCGGAACATCCGGGTTGTCCGGTACGTTCTTTGCAATCTGATACAAAGCGGCTGTCGCGGCGGCGAAAGCTGTTGCGGCGGCAATCAAGGCCATCGCAGCGGCGATGAAAGCACTGGCTGCGGCTATCGCTGACGGAGGTTGGGTTGCGGTTGTGGTCATTGTTGTTATCTGTCTCATTGCGCTGATTGTCGGCTCTTGCTTCGGCATTTTCTTCTCCAGCGAAGATAGGGCAGTATGAAATCATGGGCTACGGCATTCTGCACCCATAGCAGTAAAAAAGTGGTGTTGCCCTAACGGTGACACCACTTTTACCACATATCGGCGCAGCAAACGAATTGACGACAACATGCCAAACAGTATAATGAATTTGTAATGAACCTTGTGGGAATGAGAAGCGATTGTCTTTCGTAAATTTATCCCATTTGCGATAGAGTCGTCAAAAGCTGCTGGTATCGGGGTGCTTCCGGATGATCTGACGGAGACGGTGACGGCGAACAGTCCGGGTCCAACACCGGTGCAAGGAAGCAAATACTCTGAATTACCCGCATTTTGTGCTCCAAGGACGAGTGAACATAGACCTGGAGTGTCGTGCGGATATCTGAGTGACCAAGCATCTCGCTCAGGCTCTTGACATCGACTCCACGCTCCACGCATCGGGAGGCATAGGTGTGCCTCAACACATGGAAATTTCGATATGGAATACCCGTCGCCTTTAGCAAGACCTGGTATTGGTATTGTAGTGTCCGTGGCTCCATAGGCACATTTTTCCCGGTCAAGAGGTATTTTTCTCCATCTGGATGAGACTGAACAGCCTTTTTCAGGAGGATGGCCATGTCCAGCGGCAGGGGGATGGTACGATGAGCACTGTTGCTTTTGGGCGGCAGCACGGCCAGACGAGTGCGATCCCCGCTGCGGATACGCTGCACGGTTTTGGTGACATGGATTACCCCGTTTTGTAGGTCAATATCCTTATATTGCAGGGCGCACAGCTCTCCAAGGCGTAAGCCGGTGTTTAGCGTCAGCAAAATAGCGATCCCAGTGGTCGTCGGCTCAACTACAATCTTCTGTGCCAATCGCTGGATTTCATCCGGGCAGAATATGTCAATCTGCTTTCTCCGATATGCTGGCAACTCCACAGTCAGGCCCGGACAGGAACAGCCTGCTTTTGGGGCGCTGTATTTCAGAATGGATTTCAATAACACCCCCACATCTCTGGCGCTTTTTCCGGAAAGACCATTTTTCTGAAGACGGCGAAAAAAATCGGAAATCTGATTCGCCGTCAGTTGGCATACAAGCACCGCTCCCAAAGCGGGCAGAATATAGTGTTCCAGCATATAGGCATATCGGGCAAGCGTGGACTGCTTCAATTTATCCTGTTTGTCCGCAAGAAACCGATCCGCAGCCTGATTCAGCGTGAGTGAGGAAGTTTTCGCCGGCAGTTCTTGAAGGGATTCCAGGCGCTGCTGCCGTTTTGCACGGCACTCCCGATAACTGCTGCCATAAACATAACCATACTCGGCCCGACCAGAAGGTGAGCGTCCCCGGATATACCGCCCCTCCCAGCGTCCATCCTTACGCTTGTAAATGTTTTCTCCGCGCCTTGGCATAATGATATCCTCCTTGACGATGTTTTTGACGGCGTATTTTACTAACATTTTAATTTTGATCGATATGGCTCTGCAAAAATGCGGGTGAATTGGGTGCGATCAATGTAGACATTTGTGATTTGTGTGCGAATTTTGCTAAATAACCGCATTTCGGGCATTGACAAGCGACAAAAAGGCCGATATAATGTAGATAGTTAAAGAGGAGTTCGCTTCGCAAATGGGATAAATTTACGAAAGCCCATTTCCGGAGGATCTATTGTAGTATTCCCTTAACAAACAAAGTGATACTGGAAAACAGAATAATCGAGTCCGATGATGCTGCACGGCGGTCATCCGAGCTGGAAACGGCCAGGTGATTGCCCTGAAGGAAAGGGGTGCGATTCCCCATGCGGTCGGCACTGTAAGCGCAAGGATATGATCGAGGCGGGAAACCACTGGGACGAAAGTCCGTCATTGCGAGAAAGTCGTGAGAAGACAGATCATAAACGCAGAGAGTATCTCATGGCGCAAGTCAGTAGAATTGTGTAGTTAGGACTCAAAGGCAGCGGGCGCTCTCTCCGTGGTGCTGATATGGCAGAAGTGTACGCTGATGACCCGGTATGGGTTTATCAGCGCTTTTTTTGTCATGAATCATTAAGGAGGTGTGCCCATGGGTAAAGTAGCAGGTGCGCAAAATTTTGACGGAGCGAATTGGTACGAGCAGCACATTGCCAAAAGAACACGGGATGCATTGGCTGAGCAGGATCGCGCTTTTGCGGAAAAACACGCAGACGACAGCCTGGATCAGCTGGCGGCCTATCTCCGGCGCTGCGCCGGACATTGGGGAAAGTCCCCTGCCCCCATCGAGATCGTCGGTGGCAGTTACATCGCAGAGCGCTTTGGCGATTGGAAAGATGCGCTGAGAGCCGCCCATTTGAATCCTATATACAAAAAACCCCGCAATAGAGATTGCGGGCGCTATCAAAACGAAAAGAATATCCAAATTCAGCTGCATCGGAGCGAGCGTGACGCTAAACGGGCAGCACGGGTTGAGCGAGTCAAGCAACGCCAAAGCAAATGCGCTGTTCACGAAGCCACAGAGGAAACCTTCGTTGCAACAGATGTAATGCTTGAGTAAGGTTTGCCAAGTCGGGGGCGGAGATCCGCCAGCTTTCCATATGGGCAGAAGGGGTTTAGCCAGCCCCTTCCGCCCAATCCTCTTAACGAAAGCACCTTTCGCCTTGGACAGATCGGAATGCGACACCAATTATAATAGGGTGTCGCGCCCCTATATAACCTTGTTATTTTCTTATTGGATGCGAAAATGTGCTCGCAGCTAAGGTAATAATGCCGGCAGGCCTTATTATAAAAAAATTTCTGAGAGGAGATTGGAAATGCAAAAGACAGCAAAAAAGTTCCTTTCAATGCTGCTTGCGCTCATGATGGTTCTATCCATCCTTCCCACGGCAGTCTTTGCAACGGAACAAGCCACAGTAGCTGCGCCGCTGGATAGTATTGTTCCCTATGGTGCGAATGACCAGACCACAGGAACGGCAACCATCAGTGTGCAGAACCCTGTGACCTTTACCGGCTACTCTGCTTTCGAGAATGTGCCCTACTACTTGGTCACCGTTCCCGCAGGCACGACCTATGTAAAGGCCACCTACAAAGACGCTGCCATACTGACCAATGCCACGAGCGGTGAAGCATCCGGCTACTACGCCGATGTGCCGCAGTGGACTGGCGGCGGTGTAGAAATGGCCTATACGGAGAGCAATGGGGATATCACAATCACAATTCCCTTGAACTACTCCCGTACCGCCGAGGATGGGACCACGGTCCAAAAGAGCTTTGTGCTGGGTGCAGATGGTAGCGGAACTGCCTATGCGCCGGAGTATGACGGCAGCGCCAGCTATGCGCCCGTCCACTTCCTCGCCTTCACCTATGAAAGCAACTCGGCCCCTACGGTCGCTTCCGATGCAATCACCACAGCCAATGTAACGCTTGGTAATGCGTGGACGCTGGATTTGGCTGATGTGTTTACCGATGCTGACGGTGATACGCTGACCTACACGGCGACTATCAACGGCGTTGCTCAGGCGCTGAACGGCACGATTCTGGGTTACACCCCCACTGCTGCGGGGACTTACACGGTGGTGCTGACCGCTTCCGATAATACTGGAACGGCTACCCACACCATCACCCTGACTGTAACAGATGCCAACCAGCAGATCCCGAGATTGAAGGAAGGTGTGTCCTCTACTGCAAGCGATACGGTAACGGCTGGCTATGCTTACAATCTCACCGACTTGCAGGCCGGTAATATCTTCGAGAATCCGGATGGCACAGCGCTGGACTACACCAACTACTATTATTATAGATCTGTTGGAGATACCAGGACCGGCCCCTACTATTTCACTCCGGCTCTGTTCGGCGGCACCACCATCCAGATCACGGAGAATGCCGCCGGTACATATGCCTATGAATTCCATGCGACCAATACCTACGGCGATTCTACGGACACTTGGACGCTGACTCTGGATGTAAGAGCAGGAACTCCGCAGAATTACACCTTCTATGTTGGCCAGGATATGAATTACTCCTCCAACGGCAATGTTTATCCGCTCATCAAGCTTTACAAGACTAAGGGCTTCGATACGAAGGGTGCCGATTACATCGGTAAAGATGGCGACACCTACATTTATCGGGAGGATGGCGTCGATTCCAGCCTGTACGAGAGCGTCCAATTTTTGGACAGCACTTTTACCAACACACTGAACTCCACAACGGGCAACAAGAACGGCAACTACAATGAGTTCTATGCTTCCCTGGCTCCCGGCAAGTACTCTTTCCGTGCGTATGGCTACAATGCCTCTTCCGGAAAGTACGATGTCTACCTCGGCGGCCACAGCCTGACCCTGCCCACAGAGACCAATGTGGACGGCGGCACCGGCGGCGGTACGGGCAAGCAGCGGTACGAGCCTCTACCTGCGGCTGCATTCCATTTACACCACGAGCCGCAAAACCGATAACACCTACTTCACCGCAAGCGACTACACTGCCCGTATCTCAATGCCCAGCATGGGCGGCGATGTGCAGCATGGTGCGCCCTATACTTCCGGCAATTATACTTACTACCCCTTCATGCTGTACTCTGCCGGAAACGCAGCCCTTTGGAATGCCTATGTGGACCCCATCGGCACCTGTGCCGAGGACTACATCTTCACTCAGGCGATCAACAACACGACTGCCGCCGGATACACGGTTGTTACAAAGAGCCTGGCGCTTTCCCAGGCCATCAACCTGACGGTGACGGTTCCTGCCTATGCGGACTTCAACCTGTTTTTCCAGTATAATAATTTCAACACACAGATCATTGAGCCGAAGACGGGCAGCACCAGTGGCGATGCAAACGCATCCGTTGACGCTACCAGAACGCTGACCTACAAAATCAGCAAGAGCAATTCCAACTACACCTGGCGCTTGAAGGACATCCGAAGCGGCACCACTTATGTGACCAAGGCCGGATGGCTCCAGAGCAGCACCACCAGTTTTGCGAAGGAATTCACCTTCAATGCTGGAGACTCCACGGATCAGTATTCCCACAGCTTCTCTAATCTTGGCACGATGGCCAAGACCCGTGACGAAGCGGAGATTCAGACCTTCTTGTCCCCCAGCGGCTACAAGTACACGAGCGGGACAGAGCGTATCCGTTCTTACCGCCTGTGGCAGATCATCAACTCTGACGCGGCAAATATCATGATTGAACCTGAATTTGAGGTTCATACGCTGGCTGGTTCGCCCACCCTGCAGAAGTCCAACGGCGGCAACGCCGAGAACAACTGGCTCGATGTGAAACCGAACGGAACGACCATCCTTGCCGTGAATTACAAAGCACTGGATGTATATGCGGCAAATGACACATATGGCACCCACGGCGGCTTCTATCCGGCCACGAATCCGGAGCGCACCAGTGTTTTTGTGCTCAGCAGCAAGGAAAACGGTACCGCAACGGCCAATATCGCCTATAATTCCAACGGCTTGAGTTCTTCTCGCCCGACGGCGTGGGATTATAACTACGACAACTGGTTCTATCTGAGCAACGACACCGCCCCCACCCTGGACTTCTCGGTGTCCAGCAGCGGCACAACAACGGTCCAGTACGCCATTGTCACCACCAACAAGACCACCATGAAGAGCGGCCTCTCCGACTGGTTCCCCTTGACGGCGGACTCCAGCGGCAAGTATCACGCAAGCCTCCTGGGCTTCCGCGAAGCTGGGCTGGCCGGCGGTACTGTGATCATCAAGATGCATGATAGCACCGGCACCTCCTACAGTCTGGCTCGTGTGGCCGAAGTGACCGCCACGGTCACCAATGCCTCCAATCCCCAGGAGACGGAGATCATGCCCGGCGATAAGGTGTCTCTCACCTTCGAGGGCAGCTACCGTGGCATCTACAAGTACAGTGGTATCTTCAACCCCACTACCTACAACCTGTTCTACTCCTGCGGCGATACGGCCTATAAGACCAATGTCGCCCAGTATCAGCAGATGGATCAGGCCAAGCTGGAGCTGACAATCCCGACGAATGTGGACTTTGGCTCCGGCAGCACCGCCAATGTTCAGCTCACCAACGGTTATACCTACGGCTCCATGTACTCGGCGGCGAACCCGTTTGCCACCCTGTATAACATGTCGAATACCGGCGTGGGCACGAACTTCAATGCGGTCACGGTGAACTTCTGCTTGAACCGTTTCCCCAATGTGAATGTGGAGGTCACTCCGCGCTATAACTTCAAGCTGAAGCTGAATATTACCAATCCCACCACCGCCACGCCCACTGTGACGCTGACGGATGCCGCAGGCAATGTCCATACCGCCAACAGCAACGGCGAGTATGAGAACCTGCCCTACGGCACTTACACCTATGCGGTGCTCTGCGCCGGCTGCGACTATGTCTACGGCAGCTTCTACCTGGGCAGTGCAGACAAGGCCAATGTGTCCGGCGGTGTGCTGACCAAGACCATTCCGCTGACGGCCTCTGCTGCCGGCGCATGGGACGGCACCACCAAGACGCAGCCCGCTCTGACCGACGGCGTGTATCAGATTGGTACCGCAGCGGAGCTGGCTTGGTTTGCGGCGCAAGTCAACGGCGGGAGCTATGCCATCAACGGTGCGCTGACGGGTGATATTGATCTGGCCGGCTATAACTGGACGCCCATCGGCGGCACTACCGCCAGCACAGCCTTCAAGGGCAGCTTTAACGGTAATAATCATACCGTGAAGAACATGGGCATCTACTATAGTGCCACCACTACCTCGGCTCCGTATAAGGGACTGTTCGGCTATGTGAACGGCACCAGCAGCAGCTACGCCACCATTCAGAACCTGAAGGTGACCGGCAAGATGTACCTGACCTCCACGGGCAGCGTTGCCAACGCCTATTCCGGCGGCGTGGTGGCCTACGCCAACTATACCAACATCTCCGGCGTTGTCTCCGATGTTGACATCACCGTTACCCGTGTGAATGGCAACTGGAGCAGCGTGGGCGGCGTTGCAGGCCGTCTGGTGAATTCCAACGCCACCAACTGCGGCAACGAAGGCACCATCCATGCCTACCAGTATGTGGGCGGCATCACCGGCTACGCTACCGGTACCATTACCGGCTGCTACAACGGCGGTGCGATCACCGGCAACGGCTATGTGGCCGGCATCGTGGGTCAGACTACCAAGGGCGTCACCGCTTGCTACAACACCGGCAGCATCACCGGTGCCGGCAACTATGTGGCGGGTATCGTGGCCTTTGCCTCCGGCGCGTCCGCTTCCGTGAAGAACTGCTACAACCGGGCCTATGTGGAGAGCACCGGCAGCAATGTGGGCGCTGTGGTCGGCATGACCAACAACGCCTCCGCTGCGATGTCCAACCTGTACTATTTGGACTTCACCTGTGCCCAGGGTATTGGCAGCGCCAAGAGTACCGCTCAGACGGCCACTGCTAAGACCAGAGCAGAAATGGACTCCGCAGACTTCGTGACAACCATGAACACGGGTATGACGGGCACCTTCGTCTCCAGTCGGTATAGCCCTGCTTTAAGCTGGCAGACTAATTTGAGAGATTTGACAACCCCCTCTGTGGGCAACATCGATTTGGACCCCTTCGGATATGTGGATGAAAACGATGTTGAACTCTTGCGGCAGTATTTGGCAAATAAAATTACATTGGATGATGAGCAACTGATGCAGGCAAATGTGAATGATGACGACGTGGTTAATCAGGAAGACCTTGATCTTTTGATTCAATACGTTGCTGGCACAATTACCGTTTTCCCTGCTGACGAGTAAAGGACTATCTATGAAAAGAATACTGGCATTATTTATGGCAGTGGCTCTTGCAGTAGGGCTTCTCCCCTCCGCCGCATTTGCGGCGGAGGGCGATAGCCCTATGGTCATTACCACGGTTGATAAAACAGCAGTAAAGCCCGGAGAAACAATTACTGTTACATATACTCTGGATCATGATTTGGATAAAATGACACGGCTCGACATTGCCCTTAGGTTTGATGCTTCTCTTGTTCAATTTGAGGGCACAGACTTTGAAGGTAGTGTCTGGTACGATAACCCCACACAAAATGAAGCCATCGTTTCAGGTGACGAAAACTTCGTTAGAATTAAACAGAATAAAAATCGCAATACAGCCACGATTGCGGCGGGCAAAATTTGTTCTATCACCTTCAAGGCGTTGGAAGAAATTAGTACTGCCCAATCAGCATTGTTCTATAATAATAACTCTGGCTTGACGAAATCTGGCATTAGAGTAAATGCTAAATATTATTATGTGGATGGGACTGGTTTTGCATCCGGTGTAGACGATCCAATCACGGTGAACATCATGCCGGACGGCAGTTCCATCACCGTTCCAAAAGTTGAAACCGGCTATTCTGTTTCCATGGGTGCTGACCAGCAGGTTGCTGCAGGCCAGCAGGTGCGTATCCCTGTGGCCGTCGCCTCCGGGGAAAAGGGCATCACCGGCTTCAATGCCTATGACATGACCTTTACCTATGACCCGGCAGCCTTGACCTTGAACACCAAGACCGGCGATGCCGCCAATCTGACGGTGGAGGACAATAACGGCACCGTCCGCGTCCGCCGCTACGGCGACGCCGTGCCCCTGGGCGAGGCCCTGGCCCTGGACTTCACCGCCCAGGCGACTGCTACCTCCACTGTGACGCTGACCAACGCCAAATTTGACCTGGACGCCAACTCCATCAACTTTGATGCGCCGGATGCCACCATTTCCGACGCCGACACCGTGGTCAACGCCAATAACTTCACCGTGACCCTGCCGGATGCGTTCACCTCTGACGAGACCCGCCTGATCCCCGGCGGCGGCAGCTTCACCTTCAAGCCCGTGGACAGCCACTATACCTACACCTTCACCGTGAAGATGGGCGACACCGTCACCGAGGGCTTGACCTTCGGCGCAAATGACACCTACACCATCGAGAATATCTCCGGCAATGTGGAGGTCACCTGCACCGGCAAGGCCCCCAAGCAGTACGATGTGGAATACGTCTTTGGTGGCAAGGATCCTCTGCTGGAAAAGGATGTGACCAAGGGTCCGGAGAAGGCGACCTACCTGGAGGATTATTCCGTGATCGTTACTCCCAGAGCGGGACTCTCTTATTGGATCCACTATGAGATCCGCTATCCCAACGGCACGCGCTCCGATCAGGTCAGCCTGACCCCTGTGGCCAATGCGGACGGCACCATCACCTACACCATCCCTGGCAGCAAGATCGACGGCACTGTGTGCTTCATCATCAGTACCAGAACCAACGACGAGTACCCCGGCTATGCCGTTCTGGTGACGGGCAACGGTGCTGAGGACCAGGCACCCGGAAACGGAACCTCCGTTCCCAGGGATATGCCCTATTACCTCCGGCTGAATGAGAGGGAGAACTGCACCTACACCGTAACCGCTTACTATCAGCCCCTCGGCAGCATCACAGCGGTGAATATGCCCACCAAAGTCCGGTCCCTGGGCAACGGTAAGTATGTGGTGGACCCCATTCCTGACACTAAGCTGAGCCAATATGCCCGCAGCTGGCGTCTGGTGGTGAATGTGGAAAAGGTTTCCCAAAATGCGGAGGAGGTAAGCGTATCCCGCTACCTGGAGCTGAATGACAAGACCATGATGCTCATAACGGTCAAGGGCACCCCCGAGGGAGGCAAAGCCTTCACCTATGACGGCAACACCATGTATAAGGTCAATGCCTACGGCACGGATCAGTACGCATGGCTGGTGATCGTGGACAAGGGTCAAACTCTGACCCAGGAGGAGGCCGCCGCCAAGGTCGCCATCTCTGCCGCAGACAATGTGGTCACCATCACCCCGAGCTTCGATGTGAACATGACCGGGAAGGTGGATGTCAACGATGCGCAGCTGGTCTACGATATGTATAACGGCACATACAGTGACTTCACCAAGGTTTCCGTGGAGAAGTTCCTGCGGGCCGATGTAAACGCCACTAAGGTGGTGGATCACACCGACGCTGTGGCCATCGTGAATCAGTTTAAGTAAGGTCCTACCAGCCTCCCCTCCCCGGCGGGAGGGGAGGCTATCCCCCATTGGGGGCTTCGCACCGGCCAGGCCGGGCAAAAAACGGCCCAACCGGTCGGAGAGAGAAGGAGATCAGCATGAGAAAACGCATTTTTACACTATTGGCAGCCCTGTGTCTGCTGCTGTGTCTGCTGCCCACCGCAGCCTTTGCCTCGCAGACAGGCAGCAAAACAGACGAGAGCCGCAGCTACAATTTTGACCTGTCCGCAGGCGGTGCATCTGAGGTGCGGGCCACCACTGGCGAGACCATCACCGTGACCCTGGTGCTCAAGCGCACCGACGCCCAGGAAAGCGCCGATATGTACGGTATGCAGACGGAAATCGAGTACGACGAGCGGGAAAAGCTCTTCTGCGGCCTGCCCGCGCGGGAGGACGACCCGCCCGTGGAGCTGCACGTGCTCTATCAGCCCGGCGAGGACGGCGCGGAGGAGGACGAG
>ENA-OROZ01002927-OROZ01002927.1-human-gut-metagenome-genome-assembly--contig:-NODE-2927-length-11844-cov-2.658071_pt1 | contig 11844 bp, 16 predicted proteins | sample MGYA00242138_ERZ509066 | MGnify/ENA primary metagenome ERZ509066 (study PRJEB26280, sample SAMEA2338691) | human gut metagenome | biome: human gut; feature: human-associated habitat; material: faeces... | reverse complement strand
TAATTTTCCTTGAAAATCTTGAGGATATTTTCCTCCTTTCATGGATATTTTTTCTTTTTCCATTTGCTTTTTCGCTCCTCTTTTTATATATTTTTTCGCAAAAAAAAGGAGATAAACATAATATGATATGCAAGACAAACTATCATCGATGGACGGGGAAACCCCGTCCACGTCTGGTACACGCGAGCATAGCTCGCGGTATCATATTCAAATCTCCTTTCTTTATCTTTTTTGCATATTTAATATGATATTTTTGATGATTCTGAAAAACTAAACTATTTTGCATATTATATTTAATAAATACAAAACGACAGGAGGAAAAAATATGTACAAAGGAAAAGAAAACTATGAAACCGTTAAACACCTGATGTCAGGCGAAGAATGCATCGTAACCGGATATGGCCAGTCTATGACTCCAATTCTGAAATCCGGGCAGTCCGTGAGATGTATTCCAGTGACTGAAAAAACAGTGCTGAAGAAAAACGATATAGTGCTGTGCAAGGTTGCAGGGCATTTTTATCTGCATAAGGTTTCTGCAATTAAGGGCGGAAAGACATTTCAGATTTCTAATAATCACGGGCATGTAAACGGATGGGTTGGAAAGAAGTGTATATACGGTTTGGTAGTTGAAAAATTTTGAGATTTTGTAGGGGCGAAGGCTCCTTTTTTTGTGGTTTTTTAAATATTTTTTTTGTTTTTTGTGGTTTTTATCGCGAAATTGTTTTTGCATATTAAAAGTGTTAATTAAATTAAAATTTTGTATGCCGGCTTACCGGCAAGAAAGGATGGATAACATGAAAAAAATTACAAACAAGAAATACGAAGCAATCATTCAGGCAAAGAACATCATTTCACAGTTATGCGAGGATGGAGCAATGGATTACGTTGAGAGTGGTGTTGACGTTGTTCGTAATACCTGTCTGATGAAGGCTCCGGCCTTATTGAAGGAAGCTCTGTTAACAGTGCTGACATTCGGAACTATTAGCGATAATGGTTTTCAGATGCCTGCTACAGCGTGCTGCTGCGAAAATTTCGCAGTAGTCCGGAAGCAGATGAAGAGGCATTCCCTGAGCCTTTTGGTCTGCGACCCACTGGATAAAAGAGCAGACGAAGACGGGTATTTCACAATGCCAGTCTTTGGACAGGTCTTTATTGAGAAATGATTTTTTGGCCTTCAGAGTATTCTGGAGGCTTTTTTATCACGATTTATTTTTTGCATACTATAAATAACAAAACTTATATCTGATAAAGAACGGAAAAAACATGGTTGAAATTTTCGTTCTATTCCCCTTGCAGCGAAAACTGGGGCGCTGATTTTTTGATAGATTAAATTCCTTTTTCGCAGTTCTGCAAAGCAGAACGATGACATAATTTCCTCCTATTTTAAAAACAGACATCTTTGATGTCTGTTTTTTTGTTCTAATTCTTTAAACTATTCTGAACCCTTTTAACATAAGCTGCTATATGCGGGGCTGTCTGCTCAAGACCATCCGGGTCTTCCAGACTTAACCTGAAAGCTTCTGCAAAATATTCTGCATTATTGCATATATTCTCATCTTCCAAATTGTATTTCTGCTGTAAGGCTGCTGCCTCCGATTCGTGAGATTGGGTTACTACGTTAGAATCAGAACGCCCGGTAGCGGATACCTGGAAATCTACCGCATGTCCGAGCTCGTGGTAGATGGTATCTTTAAGGTTTACGGCATCACATCTGAGATACATTTTCCTTTCATCAATTCCGCCTCCAGATTGTATGTATGTCAGGCCATTGACAACCATTCCTTCATCCATGTCAGCGGTTGACTCACCTTCCAGATAAGCGGCGGGATTGTTGCACATACAGATTTCATAACTTTGTAAAATCTGGATGTATTGGTCATCAAGCGTATTGAAGATATCTGTGGCAAGTCCGATATACAGATTGCATGCATCGGTTTCACCAAAAATGTTGAAATTGTATTTCTGCGTTTTGCACAAATACCCATTGTATACGTATCCGAGATTCGTGTAAGACCATTCATCTCCCTCATTTCCAAGTATGCTTATAGATTCTCCTTTTTTGTATATTCCGACAATCGGGCTGTTCGCATCGGCTGCCTGATGGATGTTGAGGTCAGTAACCGTGTAACAGATACCCTCCGGCGGGTCTGGCTTTGTGTTGTAAGGCGATAGGTCTTCAACCGGTGCGGGCGTTTGTTCGGTTGTCTGTTCCGGTGTTGCCGGCTGCTCCTCAACTATCTGCTGCCCGGAGTCTGAAATCCTCAGGTCTGGCAGGTCTGCCGTTGCAAATGCCGGTATATTAGTTGTTAAGATTGCTGCTGTTAAGGCAGCAAGTGTAAATATCTTTTTCATTTCTTTCCTCCTTTTGCTGCATATACAATATGCAAAAAATCCGCAAAAATTTGACAATTTTAAAAACGGCTGTTAAATTAAAAGAAAAAGGAGGTAAGAATATGTGTCGTGCCGTTTCGTATAATGCAGATGCCTGCTGCAGAAAGCTATATTCATCTTACAGCTCCGCAAATACACCGAGAAGAGCAAAAATAAGCCTTAAAGAAAGCCATATAATGATTCGCGCCCTGCAGGTAAAAATAGCAAGAAAAGAAGACAAAAAATATTCCCTTGATGAAAAGGTCGTGCCATTCATCGGGTTTGAGGAAGCGGAGTTTGTGAAATCTCTGAAAAGGTCAAAGATAGATAAAAAAATAGTTTTGGAGGCAAGAAAAAAAAGTACAAAAAATGAAGAGATAAAAAGGTTATGCTCTGCCTTGACAAAACTGCAGAATCAGCCTGATTGCAGTTATGAATTATGTACGGCATTGTATGATGCTCGGCTGATGATGGGGTCGCTGCAGAGAAGACTGAAAGATGATGAAGATAAAGATGAAGATATACCGTTTAATTAGGCGCCGGATTTTTCCGGCGTTATTTTTTTTGCAAAAAAAAGCGCGTTTCCGTCTTCTTAAAAATTCAGCATATTGTAAATACAGCAAAAGACACCAGGGCTTTTCGCCGATGGTGTCTTTTTTTTGCCAGTAAGTACAAAAAATCAAAAAGGAGATACAAAAATGCGAAATATTATGCAGCCGGATTTCCGGCATATTGAAAATGTAAACAAAGTTTCAAAAGAAACTACAAAAACAAGAAAGGAAAACAGGAGGTAACAATATGGATATTAGAACAGAAGAAAGATATGAAGACGATTTTAATCAGGGCAATTTATTCATCATGAAACGCTCAGGAGAGAGAGTCCCGTTTGATGAAAGCAAAATTGTGAGGGCTATTGAAAAGGCAAATGCCGAGGTAACAATCCCTCTCGAAAAGATGAGTGAAGAAAAAATTGAAGAGATTGCGGCGCAGATTAAACGTGACGCAGAAAATGCAGGCAGAGACTTGTCAGTTGAGGAAATCCAGGATAAGGTGGAAGACTCACTGATGATTGCCGGTTACTGCACATTGGCAAGGTTATATATCACTTACAGATATAAACACAACCTTGACAGGAAGAAATCAACACTTGATAAGAAGATTGAAAGCCTTATCAATGTGAAGGTTAACAAAGACGGCAGCGTAAGCGGCGGCAACGAGGAAGTCAACCAGGAAAACAGCAATAAGGACACAAAAGTACTTTCAGTGCAGCGCGATTATATGGCTGGTGAATGGTCAAGGGAGTATACAAACAGAAACCTGCTTCCGGAAGATGTGGTGAATGCTCACCGAAGCGGTCTGATTCATGTACATGATACGGATTATATGGCCCAGCCAGAGCATAACTGCTTTTCTTCTAAGACCGAATTTGTGACACGAAACGGCGTTGTTTCATTTGCTGACTGCAAAGATGGACAGGTTGTTGAGGTGCTTGACAAAGACGGTGTGTGGAGAGAAGCAACTGTAAAATGTTACGGAAAGCAGAAGCTGCAGAACGTAATCTTAAAAAAAGACGATGAAGAAAAGCTTGTTTCTTGTACTGCAAACCACAGATGGATTTTAAGTGACGAAACCGTTACAACAGCTTTGAAAGAAGGCGATGTGTTATACGGCCATTTATGGAAAGTTGATTCTATCACCACATGTGACGGAGCACTTGAAGATGTCTGGTGCGTTGAAGAACCTGTAACACACAGCTTTACTTTAGCCGGTGGAATTGTAACTGGAAACTGCTGTCTCATTAACCTTGAAGACATGCTGCAGAACGAAACCTGTATTTCTGGTACTAAGATTGAAAGGCCGAAGTCATTCATGACTGCTTCAACCGTTGCGAGCCAAATTATCGCTCAGGTTGCCAGCAGCCAGTATGGCGGTCAGACAATAAGCCTGGCACATCTCGCTCCGTTCGTTGACATATCAAGACAGAAGATTTTAAAGAGGCTGTCAAAAGAAATGTCCGATATTGGCATTGAAGTAACCGAAGAAAAATTAAAAGAACTCGCTGAAAAAGAAGTAAGAAAAGAAGTTGAGAATGGCTGCCAGACATTGCAGTATCAGCTTATCACTTTACAGACAACAAATGGGCAGGCGCCTTTTGTGACTGTGTTCATGTATCTGAATGAGGCAAAGAATGAGAGGGAAAAAGAAGACTTGGCGCTTCTGATTGAAGTAATGTTTAAACAGAGAATGCTTGGCGTTAAGGATAGCAGTGGTTATTATATCACTCCGGCTTTCCCGAAACTGATTTACTGCCTGCAGGAAGATAATATCAGTGAAGATGGTAAATACTGGTATCTGACAGAGCTTGCAGCAAAATGTACTGCCAAGAGAATGGTTCCGGATTATATTTCTGAAAAGAAGATGCTGGAGCTTAAAGGAGATGTGTACCCCAGTATGGGATGTAGGTCATTCCTTACCCCTGACAGATGTAGCGAAAAGGTTGGAAACATCGCTCATGCCCTTAATTATGAAGAGGGTAAGCATAAATATTACGGCCGCTTCAATCAGGGTGTTGTGACAATCAATCTTGTTGATGTTGCATGCTCATCAGAAGGTGATGAGGATAAGTTCTGGGAGATTCTTGAAGAAAGGCTTAATTTATGCCATAAGGCTCTGAGAGCAAAACACGAAAGACTGCTTGGCACGCCGTCAGATGTGGCGCCGATTCAGTGGCAGCACGGAGCACTTGCAAGGTTAAAACCTGGCGAAGTAATTGACCCGCTGCTGTTTAACGGATATTCAACAATTTCTCTTGGATATGCCGGCCTGGCTGAATGCGTGTATTTCATGAAACATGAATCTCATACTTCTGAAAACGGAAAAGAGTTTGGCTTGAAAGTTATGCAGGCACTGAATGATGCCTGCGGTAAATGGAAAGCAGAAGAAAATATTGATTATTCTGTGTATGGTACCCCGTTAGAATCGACAACGTACAAATTTGCAAAATGTCTGCAGAAACGTTTTGGTAAAATTCCGGGCGTGACAGACAAAAATTATATTACAAATTCCTACCATATCAGAGTAACAGAAAATATCAATGCTTTTGACAAGCTGACAAAAGAAGCAGAGTTCCAGAAACTGTCTCCTGGCGGGGCAATCTCATATGTTGAGGTGCCTAACATGCAGGGAAACATTCCGGCGGTTCTTGCAATCATCAAACATATCTACAATACAATTCTTTATGCTGAGCTGAATACAAAATCAGACCAGTGCGAGGCTTGTGGGTATAATGGAGAAATCCAGATTGTGAACAAAGACGGCAAACTGATTTGGTGCTGCCCGCAGTGCGGATGTACAGACCAGAACAAGATGCACGTTGCCAGAAGGACTTGTGGATATATTGGAACGCAGTATTGGAACCAGGGAAGGACTCAGGAAATCGCAGAGCGTGTATTGCATGTATCTGTTGATGAAGATGAATCTGAACAGAAACCAGTAAAAATATTGCCAAAATGTGTTGTTGCTTAAATCAAGTGGTGCAGGCTTACGCCTGCATCACTTTTGTATGCAGAAAAATTCTGCATATTAAAGATATAAAAAAATCAAGAAAGGAAGAAAAAATTATGAATTACGGTAAAATTATATATTGTGATACATCAAACGGAATCGGATGCAGGACTGTTCTTTTTGTCTCAGGCTGCCGTCATCACTGTAATGGATGCTTTAATGAAATTGCCTGGAAATTTGATTACGGTAAGGAATATACACCAGAGACAGAAGATAAGATTGTTGAATCATTAAAGCCTGCTTACATTGAAGGTATCTCAATCCTCGGCGGGGAACCGCTGGAACCGGAAAATCAGAAAGAGGTATGGAAGCTTATAAAAAGAATCAAGAAAGAAATGCCTCAAAAAAACATCTGGGTATATTCAGGTTTTACGTGGGAAGAACTGACCGGAAAGACCCCGGCGAGATGCAGGCATGGACTGGCTGACAGAATCAGGCTGGATAATATTTTGCAGAATATTGATGTTCTGGTTGATGGTGAGTTTCAGGAAGATAAAAAGAATATCATGCTTGAATTTCGTGGAAGCGAAAACCAGAGAATCATTGATGTGAAGAAAACACTTGAAGCTGGTGAAATTGTGTTGCTGGAAGTATAAGATTGTCCGCGCGGAGAAATCCGGGCGGAGTTTTTGTCCAGTAATGCAGGATACGTTTTCTTTTCTCCTAAAAATCAGGCATATTAAAGATGCAAAAAAAATCAAGAAATGAAGAAAAAATTATGAATTATGGAAAAATTATATACTGCGATACAGCAAATAGAATCGGTTGCAGGACTATTCTTTTTGTTTCAGGTTACACGCATCACTGCAAGGGGTGCTTTAAATGTTGGTGACAAAATCAAGGCTGTAATTGCAGACCTGAAAGCAAAAGGAAGGGAAAAAGAAATTGAAAAGACAATCCAGGCGTTAAAGATGCAGGAACCGCATATTCCGAAATCCTTGTGCTATGTTTCCGGCCAGGCGTTCAAAGACTATATCCACGATATGGAGATTGTCCAGAAGCATGCAGAGTTAAACAGAAAACATATTGCCGATACAATCATTGAGAAGATGGGCTGGCATATTTGCGAAGAATTCCAGACAATACACAATTACATTGATACAAAAAATTTGATTCTTCGCAAAGGTTCCGTGTCTGCACGAGATGGCGAAAAACTGATAATCCCGATAAATATGCGTGACGGGTCTTTGATTTGTGTTGGAAAAGGCAATCCTGATTGGAATTATTCTGCACCGCATGGTGCCGGAAGGATTTTGTCAAGAAGCGAAGCAAAAGATGCTGTCGGGATTGATGAATTTCGTGAATCTATGAAGGGGATATATTCTTCTTCTGTAATGGAATCTACGATAGATGGGTCGCCGATGGTGTATAAACCGATGGAAGAGATAATGGAAAATATCAAAGATACTGTTGACATTATGAAAGTAATTAAACCGGTATACAATTTTAAAGCACATTAAAACACACCGCCTGGAGGAATCCAGGCGGGTTTTTGTTTTTTCTGCAAAAATGCATATTTTTTGTATATTACAAAAGCAAGAAAGGAGTAATTGAAAATGGAAGACAAATTAATGAAGATGAGCGAATATGCTGAAAGCAGAGGAGTGAGCTATGAGGGAGTAAGAAGAAAAGTTATCCGGAATTACGATAAGTTGAATCTTTGTAAAAAAGGTAGAACAACGTATCTTACACAGCAGGCTATAGAATTCCTTGATACGCATAAACACAATTTTAAGAGTCCGACATACAAGCCTGATGCATTTTCAGATTTGGAAGAATTAATTGTAATTCAGGCGAAGGAAATTGAATGGTATAAGAACATGCTTGAGACTCAGCATGTAATGATGGATATCTTAAAAAAAGAGCTGGATGATATGCGTTCGTTAGCACAGAATAAAAATAAATAAGAAAGAAAAGAAAGGAAAGCTTGGTATGGCTAAATTCGAAGAAATGAGTATCAGACTTAACTACATCAACGATGTTCAGGAGCTGAAAAATATAATTCTCCAGCAGGCGCAGGAGATTGATAAATTAACGAAATATTCTGATAAATATCACAAAACACTGATTAATGCAGAAAATGAAAGACTTAAATACCTTGAACAGCTTTCAGAAAATGCGAGACTCCAGGTTAAGCTTGCTGACGCCGAGTTCCATGCGTATATGCATGAAAAATGTGCACGTACAGCGCTTGAGATTGCGAAAAGAAATAAAATAGAAACAAATATTATTGTTTAAATTTGTCCAAGTTTCAACCGGCTTTTTGCCGGTTTTTTCTTTTTCATAAATCTTAAAAACAAAAAATATATCGTAAATTTCGCAAAAAAAATCTGCCTTATATAAAATCCCGCATATTAACTATACAACAAAAATCAAGAAAAGGAGTGAAAACAATGATTGAAAATCCAAAAATCGGCCAGGAAGTCTGGTTTGCAGAAGCTTGTAATCAGCGCATCCATAGCGCAAAACTTATCGCGCTTGACGAAGTTGAGGTTTCAACCCGAAAATATCTATATGCAAAAATCGAAATGGATGATGGCTGTAGGCTGGGATGGCCGCTGAAAAATTTGTATGCTTCGCGAGAAGAACTTCAAAAAGAATTAGAAAAAAAAGAAGAAAGGAAGTAATAACAATGATTAATAATCCAAAAATCGGTCAGAAAGTTTGGTTCTTGGAACCTTGGGGACAATGTATCCATAGTGCAAAAATTACGGCACTTGGCGAAACAGAAGTTTCAGTCCGAAATCCTGAGAAATATCCGTATGCAGACATAGAGTGGGATGATGGCGGAAACAGCGGATGCCTTCTGAAAAACTTGTATGCTTCGTGTGAAGAACTTCAAAAAGAATTGAAAAAAGAAGAAGAAAAGAAAATTGCCGAAATCAAGGCTAAAATCAAGGATGCGAGTGACCTGGTAGCATTCATGTATGACCACTGCGTGGCCTGTGCGGAAGAATATACTGATTGGACGGCGAGAAAAGCAGTGAAAGAGATTGCGAAGGAGATGCTTGGACTAGATTTGGACTAAATTTGGGATTGCAAGAAAAAGAGATGGAAATCGGCTTTGCCGGTTTCCTTTTTTGTATAGAGTGGAATGGAATGGAAGAAAAAGAGAGAAAGAATGAGAGTGGGAATATACTGGCCGGTCAAGCCGGAATGAAGGTTACGGGCTGGCGGGAGGTTGTGTGGGCTGGTATGAAAAGATATGCGGCGAAAGGCTGTTGCCGGCTGGCGCCGGGAGAGAAGTAGTAAACGACCGGAAAGTGTGGTGCTCTGTAAAGAATCAAGCCGGAAAGGTGTTGTCCGGCTGTGACCGGAAAGGAGTTTGCCGGCTGGCGCGGATGCCTGGCGTGACCGTCTTGCCTGCAGGTGCTGGCTGAAAAGCAAAGCGTAGTTTTGCAATGCAGTCCAGGATGCAAGCCTGGCTGTGGTATTTGCGGGGCGCGAAGCCCCGCATATTTGTTTACCCGCTGCGTTTTGCTGCCGGCGAAATTCGGCATATTGGATATATAAAAATCAACAAGAAAGGGAGTAAAAAAAATGAAAAAAAGAATTGAAGAAGATGATGTGATTTATACCATTGATAAAAACAGCGGTGACTGCATTGATATTGATGTGAAACCAGGTGTTGAAGAAGTAAGCTTCAATGCTTCGTTTGGTCGTGCATATCTGCTTGGTGACTGTAAAAAGGTATTTCCTGACGTCAGGAAAATTGTGATTGATTACAGTGTATATGATATTGATATTCCCAATGCATTATTTCCAAATGTGAAAGAGGTGGAATGTAGCAGCTGGTACGGAAAATACATAAAAAGCGGAAGTTTACTTCTAAGAAATGACAACGGCCAGATTTTGACAAATGTTTTTGGCAAAAAGGAAGGCGAGACCATAGACCTGAAATATGTAACCAAGATTGATGATGACGCTTTCTCTGGATGTATGGCTACAAAAATCATTAATTCAGGAAGTGTTACATCATGTGCAGAATATGCATTCAGAAATTCAGCAATTGGAGATTTAGAACCTGAACCGGCTGGAGCAGTTATTGCCGGGTCTATTCTTGTTAATATCGATGAAACTTCTGAAAATATTATTCTTCCTGACAAAAGAGTTTCACTGACGGCAATGCGAGACGGAATTAATTTTGATAATGTTAAAAGCATTACAGCGAACCGAGCTCAGACTGTAATTAATCTGCGGTATAAGCTGCCAGTTGGCGTAAAGATTATTTTAAAAGATAAATCTTATATTACAGACGAGCAGCTGTCAGGGTGGAGTCCTTTCCCAATTTTGGAATTAACTGAAGAAAATCCGTATTATTCTACAAAGGATGGATGTCTTCTATCAAAAGATGGGTTGGTTTTAGTTAAATATCCATCAGCTATTTCTGGAACAGTACATATTCCTGATGGAATTGAAACTATTACATCGTGTGCATTCATCCTCAGCGATGCTGAGGAGATATATTTTCCTGATTCGCTGAGGGTCTTGATGCCGAAGTGTTTCTGGCTGTGTAATAAATTACAAAAAGTAGATTTTGGACATGGCATTGAGGAAATAGGCATTGGACATGATTGCAGTTTGTTTATGCAATGCAGCATGCTTCATGAGATTGAAATTCCGCCGCAGGTTAGAATAATTGGAGAAAGTGCATTTCTTGGAACAGCAATCAGCAAAGTAACTTTTCATGAAGGACTGACGCAAATTATGGATTATGCGTTTAAGCAGAGTTGTATTAAGGAGGTTACATTGCCAGCATCGTTAAAATATATTGGAAGACAAAGCTTTCCTGGCATGGATAGCGTCACACTGTCATCGGATAACATGCCTTATGGTATCGCAGAAGCAATAACGTCAAATACGACACCAGATAACAGCTCTATATATATTAAAATCAAAAAGCCAGCTGCAACGGTTTTCATGCCAAGATATATTGTTACAGCAGATGCTGTCACATTAGACACACGGCTTGCAATCCCGTCATTCAGAGAAAAATGCGAAGAATTACTGTATGATTATGGAATGCAGCCGGAAATCAGGTGGAAAACTGCGATAAAAACAATGGAAGAATGCCCGAATGATGCAGTTAAAACATATCTCAGAAGAGTCAGCAAGAACATTATCGCAATGTACATGGAATTAAATGATGAGACTGGACTGATTGATTTTATAAAGCTTGGTATCATGACACCAAAAGCATTAGATGATACTTACAAAAAAGCAAAAGAAAAGGGCCTCACAACCGTGATGGCGTACATCTGCGAAGCACAGAAAAACACGAAAGGAAGTAACTCATCATTTTCACTTTAATTTTTAAATCAGGCCGGAATTTTTCCGGCCGTTTTTTTTGTCTTGAAATTTCCAGCATACTGAAAATATAGAAAAGAAAAAGAAAGGAGAAGACAAAAATGAGTCTTAAGAATGAAAAATATAAAAATAAATTGGAAACTGAACCAGAAAGAAAAAAGAAATTCGGAAAAGAATTTGATGAGATTCCGAAAGGTAAGCACTACGTGGAAGAACTGGAACCGCTGCTTGGCGCAGTGGTAGAGCTGGAATCTGAGGACTGGGTGTTTATCCCCGGCAAATTGGAAGGTGTGCCGTGCGAGAAGCTGCTGTTAAAATCTTCAAGATTAGTTAAGTGTCCGAAAAGCAGAGATATTAAATATCCTGTAGATATTTCAAAGAAAATCTGGACTGCAGTTGATGCTGATTTCAGAGAGCGCCTTGAACTGAAAGGAAAAATAGACAAATATAAGTCAGGTATTCATGGAATAACGCCAATCCGTATGCGTGGGATGGTATACGAACACAAGGTCTTTATCGATGGAATCAATGGCAAGTTCATCAAAAAGAATATCGGTTTTCAATGTTTTTCCATGTGGAAAGTTGTGGACAGATAGGAGCAGC
>ENA-OROZ01002916-OROZ01002916.1-human-gut-metagenome-genome-assembly--contig:-NODE-2916-length-11895-cov-2.163091_pt1 | contig 11895 bp, 12 predicted proteins | sample MGYA00242138_ERZ509066 | MGnify/ENA primary metagenome ERZ509066 (study PRJEB26280, sample SAMEA2338691) | human gut metagenome | biome: human gut; feature: human-associated habitat; material: faeces... | reverse complement strand
TATAATTTCCCGCCGTTCTCAACGGGTGAGGCTAAAGCCAGCCGGGGTGTGGGACGTCGTGAAATCGGTCATGGAAATTTGGCTCACCGTGCTTTGAAACGGATGTTGCCGGATAATTATCCTTACACGGTACGCGTTGTTTCTGATATTTTGGAATCTAACGGTTCGTCTTCCATGGCGACGGTGTGTGCCGGAACTTTGGCTTTGATGGATGCCGGTATTCCGATCAAGAAACCGGTGACGGGTATCGCTATGGGGTTGATTACCGATAACGAGAAGTATGCCGTGTTGTCTGACATCTTGGGTGACGAGGATCACTTGGGAGATATGGACTTCAAGGTAACCGGAACGGTTGACGGTATTACAGCCACCCAGATGGATATTAAAGTAGACGGTCTTCCTTACGAGATTTTGGAGAAGGCGCTGGATCAAGCCCGGAGAGGTCGTTTGCACATCATGAATATTATTAAGGAGACCTTACCAGAACCTCGTCCTGATTTGAAACCGCATGCTCCGCGTATGGTTACGCTTACGGTGGATAAGGATCAGATCGGCGCGATCATTGGCCCCGGTGGAAAGATTATTCAGGATATTCAGGAAAAATCCGGAGCGGTTATCGTTATCGAGGAAGTGGGTAATCAAGGAATCGTGGATATTGCCGCTACCAATAAAGAGGCTATCGATATCGCCGTTGCCCGCATCAAGGCGATTGCCTGCAAACCTGAAGTCGGGGAGATTTACGATGGCGTCGTGAAGACAATCACCACTTTCGGTGCTTTCGTGGAGTTCTTGCCGGGTAAAGACGGTTTGTTGCATGTATCCGAGATTGATCACAAACGCGTGGAAAAAGTAGAGGACGTTTTGAAAGAGGGTGATAAGGTGCGTGTGAAATTGATCGATATCGATCCGAAAACCGGAAAATTCAAACTTTCCCGTAAGGCGTTGTTGCCTAAACCGGAAGGAATGGAGCAAAACGATCGTCAAAATCGTGGCGAACGCCAGGATAGAGGCGAACGCCAAGATCGTGGACCCAGACAGGATCGGGGAGATCGTCCTCATCGTGACAGGGGGCCTAGACCGGAAAGAAAAGAGAATCAAGAATAAAGTAAAAGAGGGCATCGCCCTCTTTTTTTGTCTGTAGACATGATTTTTTTACTATCTTTGTCCATAGTATGAAATGAAATAAACTATGGAAAACAGATTGAATGTAGGAATCACGCACGGGGATGTAAACGGAATATCTTATGAGTTGATCATAAAATTGTTGGCAGAGAATCGGATTTGCGAGTTGTGTGTTCCTATCCTATACGGGTCGCCTAAAGTGGCAGCCTACTACCGGAAGGTATTAAATATTGAGAACTTTAGTTTAAACACGATTCGTGAGCCGGGGGAGGCAAATGGAAAAAGGTCTAATATCATCAACTGCGTGGATGATAACGTGAAGGTGGATTTAGGAAAAGAGACGCCCGAATCGGATCAGGCTGCCATGATTGCCTTGAAGTATGGCTTGGATCAGCTAGATCGAAACGAGATAGATGTGTTGACGTTGGCTCCTCATGGACCGAATACTTTCTTCACGGAGGAGGCCGGGTCGTTGATGGAATATTTGGGTAAGCGTTATAATACGACGGATATTATGTCGATCTTGGTGGGTGAGAAGATCAAGATGGGATTCGTGACCGAACAGGTTAAGTTGCGGGATGTGCCGCATCAGATAACACAAAAGAATATTTTCAAGAAATTGACCTTGCTGGATGATACTTTGCGTCAGGATTTCACTATTTTGAAACCGAAGATTGCTGTTTTGGGGTTAAATCCACAGGTGAATTGCGGCCAGAATGGAGATGAAGAAGTGAATGTTATTATTCCGGCGATTGAGCGTGCCCGGGAAGAGGGGATTATGGCTATTGGACCTTTTTCGGCCGAGCGTTTCTTCTCGGAGAGGATGTACGAGAAATTTGACGCGGTTCTCGCCATGTATTACGATCAGGGGGTTGTGGCATTTAAGTCCGTGGATGAGGAGGGGGCTGCTTGTTATGTTGCCGGTTTACCCGTGATCTGTTCGATGTCCTTAACGGATCCTCATTATGATATTGTGGGGCAGAATATGGGTGATGAACAAGGACTTCGTAATGCCCTGTATTTAGCGATGGATGTTTGTGTACACCGGGAACAAAATATTGAATTGCAGAAGAACCCGCTTCCTCATTATGATATTGCCGCCAATAGTAATGAAAGCGATTTGAATGTGGAGCAGATAGAAGGGGTGAAGGAAGAGCTTGAGGATTAATCTTCTTGGTAAAAACAAAAAAATGGGATTCTTTTATGTTTGGAATCCCATTTTTGTTTTTAGGCCTCTGCAACCAGTTCTGCTATATCTTTTACCGGGATTTCCAGTGAGGTTTTACCCAATGTCTTTTTGCATAGGGGACAAGCCGTGACAATTACATCCGGTTGGTATGCCGCGTATGCTTTCACTGTATCACTGCTGATTTTAGTTTTTTGCGTGGCATCAATAGCCGTGTTTGCCAAGCTTCCCCCGCAACAGAGTGATTTTTTCCCGTCATAAGCTGTCGGAATTTTTTGGCTTACTTGTTTCAGTACATTTTCGGGGGCATCCACCACACCACAGCCTCTCCCCAGTTCACACGGATTGTGGAATACGGTTTTTAAATCAAGAGCGTTGACTTTCAATTTGCCTTCCCGGATCAGCATATCGATGTATTCCGTGTGATGCATGATTTTTATATTCAACAGGTAATCTTCTTTGAATGTTTTGTAGCAGATCGGGCAGGAGGTGACCAGGATGTCCGCTTGTGAGGCGTCAATCATTTGCAGGTTTTTGTCCATGACCACTTGTGCTGCTTTCCAGTTCCCGGAAAGAGCTAACGGACGCCCGCAACAAACCCCGGCTTTTTCATCAATAAACGTGTAATCCGCTTTTGCTTTCTCGAAAATTTGTTGCATGGATTTTATAATGCCCGGGGTAAGATGGCTCATGCATCCGGCAAAATAAGCGACTTTAGCGGGTTTCACCTCCGGTTGGGGCACATAAGCATACGTTTCTTTGGTCACTCTTAATATATCCGGTCTTTTGCTTTGACGGATGGCATTTAAATTGATTCCCACGGGACAGGAGTTCTCGCAACGTCCGCACATCAGGCAGTCTTCCGCTTGTTGGGCGTATTCCTCGTGATTGCGCAGGCGACGAAGAAAGTAGACGGGTTGTGTGTCATTGATATTGCATGACGTGTTCAGTTGGCAGGTGTTGATACATATTCCGCAACGGGAACAGGAATTGACCTGAATTTCACTAAATCCGTTGTATTCTTTGCCTTGTTTTACTCCCCAGTTTTTCAAGAAAATATAGACCATTTCGGTCGGAATGTGCATGTACCGGGAGAAGGGTAATAGCAAAAAGAATAACCCGAGCAGGGAGGAATAGAGCCACCAGGCAGGATAGGAAAGGTTTTCCAGGGGTAGAAATCCACTGAAGAAGTTACCCGCGTTGTACGTGAGGAAGCTACCACCACCATTCAGTCCGCTTGTGAAGCTTTCTGCCAGAAAACGCACCGGGAAGATGAGCCAGAGAACCGTTAATATGAGCAGATCGTAAGCTCGTTGTTTCGTGGTTTTCTTCATGCCGAAAATGCGGGAGCAGAAGCGTTTGGTGACGGCCAGTAAGATCCCGATTAACAGGAATGTCAGTATCAGGTCCATCAAGAAAGCGAAAAATTCACTATACGGGAAGGTCTCTTTCGCCGGGTGGAAATAACGGAAAAAGATAGCGAAATAAGGCGGGTTGAAAGCACTGGTATGATAAACCATGGATTCGATTTTCCCGACAACGATCAACAGGAACCACCCGAAGGCAAAGGTCATGTGCATGTATCCCAGCATGGGGTTCGTTTTGAATATATTGTGATGCAACAAACTTTCCCGGAAAATTTCCCAACCGGAATGAATGGTCTTCAAGCTAAATAATCCTTTGCGAATCTTTTTACGTTCTTCTTTCGGGAAGCTCTTGATCCACTTGTAGTATTTTACACACAAATATCCCAATAGTACGATCAGTCCGATCGTGAAGGGTAAGACAAAGTGGTCGTAATATATTTTGTTCGTGTATTCGTATTGCTGCATAGTAATTGGTTTCAGCTTTTCAATTTTGTTTTTATATAGTTGAGTATTTCTAAAATCATCTTCCGGGTTTCCACACCTCTCGGGCAGACCAACATGCATTTCCCACACAACATACATTTCTGTAATTGCTCTTTTGCCTCTTTATTTTCTCCTCTCTTCATGAGCATCTGTATTTTCCGGATGTTGAAGTCCGTGAGATTTCCCGCCGTGCATCCCGCCGTGCACCCGCCACAACCGATGCACAATTTGCTACTGGGAACGACGCGTGCGATGTGTTCCGTCATGGATTTGTCGTTCGTATCGTAATTGATACTCCGTGTTTCCGATATGCTGTAACCCCAAAAATTGATCATCTTCTAAATTTTAGATTTTAAATTTTAAACTCTAAATTCTAAATTCTTTTCATGTATTCCATAATGTTCATTGCTGCCGAGCGGGCATCAGCCAGCGTGTCGGTCAGGTTCATCGGGGCACTTCCGCATCCGGCCACGAAAACGCCTTCGACGTTCGTGTTGTTGTTGCGATAGTGTGGGTCTTGGGATTTGATGAAGCCATTGGGTGCCAAGTTCAGCCCCAGCGTTTCTGCCATCTGGCGACTGCCTTCCGAGGATTCCATGCCGACTAACAGGATCATCATGTCGAGTGTCATGCGCAACGGTTTCCCGACAAGCGTGTCTTCCACCTTGATTTGTAATTGCTTGTTGATATTTTCGGCGGCCTCGGACAATCTGCCTCGCACGAATTTAATATTGTATTTTTCCTGTGCCTCCCGGTACATCTCCTCGTAGCCCGGTCCGAACATACGCATATCCATGTAGAAACAAAAGATTTCCGTGTCGGGTAACAATTCCCGAAGTTCTATGGCTTGTTTTACTCCGGTGATACAGCAGAGTTTGGAGCAATGGTAATTGCATACTTTTTCGTCACGGGAGCCCACGCAATGGATGATCCCGATACGTTTGGGGGTATTCCCGTTTGCCATCCTGATTGAATGGTTGTAGAACATGTTTTCCAGTTCCACGGAAGTAATCACGTTTTCATATATCCCGTAGCCGTACTCTTCCTTGCGGCGGGCATCGAAAATTTTGAATCCCGTGGAAACTAACAGGGAGTCACCTTCAAGTAAGCTACCGTCACTGAGAGGTACGAGGAATTTGCCTTCCTTGTTCTTCTCAATCTTCCGGGGTTCCATGCCCAAGTGCAACCGAATTTTCGGGTGATTCAGGTTTTGTTTTAATATGTCGTTCAAGTCCTTGGCTGATTTCCGGTCAGGAAATAGTTGATACCAATTGTTCAAGTTACCGCCGGTTTCGTTGTTCTTTTCGACTAATTCCACGTCGATGCCTTGATTTGCCAGTTGATGTGCGGCTTCGCAGCCTGCCGGACCTCCTCCGATGATGATGACTTTTGCCATATATTAATTGAAAATTGAAAATTGAAAGTTGAAAATGAATGGCTTCATGGTTCTTTTTTCAATTTTGTGGTTTAACATTATAATTTTGCGATTCTCAAGTACGTGGGACATTTCGGAGCCCCGATGTCTTCTCCCCGGATGTTTTTGAATTTGGCTTCCGGATCATACGGGATGCCCATTTTATCCAGCAAGGGTTCCACGGAAACTTGGTGCATCTGTATCCCGATTTCCCAAGGATTATACCCCAAGACGAGCGCCGTGAGTTCCTCGTAAGTCAGCACGGGGATACCGTATCCGTCCTGTCCGTAGGTGGTGCCTTCCATCTCGCTGATCGTGTATTGCCATTTATCCATGAACATGGCACATCCTGGGCAGTTGGCCACGATAAAGTCTGGTTCGTAAGGTTGCATGGATTCAAATTTCTTTTTCGAATTAGCCACGGAATATCCCCGGTTGGCCATCACGAGGTATTGACGGAAACCGAAACCGCAACAATGTCTTCTTTCCGGGTAATCAATCACATCGCCGCCCCAGGCATAAATCATACCGGATAATACGGCCGGAAATTCGGCTCCACCAATTCCTTTCGTGGGGAACATTTTCGAGTAATGACACCCGATGTGTTCCACTCCCCGGAGAGGTCTTCCCGTGTGAACGTCTACCATAACAGCAAAGACAAGATAAACTTGCTACCAATAGGCATGCCTGGGCAGCGATCTCGTTTCTGAACTTATAGATTATGTCTGACGTGTGAGCAAGATTTTTAGGCTTTTTAAATTCCCGTTTGGTGGCTTTCCAAAGGTATTCCCTGATTTTTTCTTCCACTTCTGGGTGATGGTGCCAGGTTTCCAGAATCTCGGTATAAATACCGAAAGACGTGATGCAGGAGGGAGTCATGTTTTCGTACCCGGCTTCTGTCATAAGGGCAAAATGGCGGGCGACAACCGTCATGATCGTTTCTACCGGAACTATATCGGAGTGATATCCGATCCCGGTGCAAGTCGTGTGTCGCGGGTCATCAATAACATCTTTTCCCAGCTTATTTTTCATGATATCCAAGTAAGCCCATTCCGATCCCGGGAAGAAAGTTTGGCGGATACAACTTCTCGCGTAAAAATAGTGATCATCAGCAATTTCTTTCTGATAATCTTTCCATATCTGTTGTTTACCCTCTAAATTCATCTTTCAATTTTAGATTTTTAATTTTAGATTTCCCATCACATCCCCATTCTAAATTCTAAACTTTAAATTTTAAATTTTTCTTACTGGTGTCTTCCGCTGTTCTCCATGTAGATTTTTAGGAAATAAGCCTCTTCCAGATCAACTTTTTCCTCGTTGGCCACTTGTTGGGAGCAACTGTCAATTTTTTCCATAAATTCGGTTCCTCCGGTCACATCGAAGATTTTTCGTAATTCGTTCATACTTTCCGAATCCACTTCCCGTAACGCTCCGGCTCCCGGTTTGCGGTAGTTCGAGTGCATACGTTCGTACACATCATCCAGATGCTCGTATATCCATTCCCACACGGGGCCTTGCTCAGGGTGCATTTCCGGTTTCACTAGGTCGGGGGTAACGCAATATCCTCTTCTAAGGATAGATTCCCCGATCACGTGTTTGAGCGCGTATTGCTGACGTCCTTTTTCCGAATAGACAAAGTATCCCAGTTCCTGCGATATTTTTCTTAATGCCATGATCACGAGGCCCGGCGTGTTGCAGCGCGGACAACGGGTTTTACAAGACATACATTCCCCGCAATACCAGATCGTGTCACTCTTCAACAACTCTTCGATCTCTTCTTCATTTCCCCGTTGCACGGTTTCCACGATCACCCGTGGGTCATAGTTATAGAATTCGGCTGCCGGACAAATTGCCGTGCATACTCCGCAGTTCATACAGCTATTTAGGCCTTCAATGAAATGAATATCTTTTTGTAACTTCTTTAAAATCTCTGACATAATTAACTCTATATGGAAAAATTATTCGTCATAATTCTTTTGCATACAAAAGTATATCTTAATACTTTGCAACTAAAGGAGAGAAATGCGTAAAGTGTAGGGTATTTATACCACCCGGTTTTCAAAATAATCGCATGATTTGATAACAAAAAGAAAAAATATCCGTATTTGATTTTAACAAATAAAAAATCGTATATTTGTTGCACATAATCGGTCATTTCTTTCGAGATAATAAGGTTATGTGCATGAGGAAGGGTGTCATTTCTTCCCAAAAGACAGCTTTTACGTGCTGTACCTGTTTAAGGATGGGACGTGGAGCGCATGGACAAAATGTTAGGCCTGTTTCAACAGGTTAGTGTGCGAAGCGTATCCAAATCATTCGTGATAGCTATTATTATAAACCCATCGCGAGGATTCAGATTTCACAAATTATATATATGTCAGAGGGTACGAGAGTATTGCATTGGTATGCGGCGTACACTAGAATCAATCAGGAATTAACGGTTAAAAAAAGGCTGGATGGCTTGAAGATAGAGAATTATCTGGCCATGCGTGAGGAGGTGCGTGAAACTTCTTCCGGGAGGAAAAACATGCGAGTAATCTTGATCCCTCATTTGATTTTTATACGGACGGATCAAATAACAGCTTTCTCGTTACTGAATGAACATGGTTTGAATGTCGTTTACCTGAAAGATTTAGAAACTCGTCATTTGCTGATAGTTCCCGATAAGCAAATGCGTGATTTCATGTTCTTGCTTGACTTTTCAGATTCCACCGTGGAGGTGATTAATGAAGAGTTAAAGCGGGGAGATCGAGTTCGAGTAATTAAAGGTCCATTGATCGGGCTTGAGGGAGAATTGCTTCGTATAAAGGGGCATAAACGCGTAATAGTACGTCTGGAAGGGGTTGTTTCTGTGGCAACGTCTTACATTCCGGGATCATTCCTAGAAAAAATTAATTAGAGATAGTGGCGATGAATCTTAATGATTTGTACAAGAAAGTATCGGCCATCCCGATCGGGGATTTTCCCCCGTCCGCGTTGTCCGGTTTACTACACGGGTATATCTCAGTTTATTCTATCGTGCGAGTAAACCCGTGGTTGGAAGAAGTGTATGGCAGCCAGTGGAATATCCATGAACGGATACGGGAAATAGCGGGAGAATTAGCCGATTTGATAAAAGATCCATCTGTGACATTGGAAGATCGGGTGGGATATGTAGCCGATCTGATGGAAGCCTATTTGACCTATTCCGATATGGATTTTTTGGACATCGCGTTGGATGCGGCTTACGAGATTATATCCCCGAAGGGGGATGGAGAGATCGTGTTGTCTTGTCGGGTTCCGGAGATGTGTAGGTTGCTGTGTAGTTGTTATTATTTCACGGGGGAGGAGAGGTGCATGGGATTGGCAAAGGAGATCGTGATGGGGTTGGAGTATCGTGCTGAGTTGAAGCTTGATGATTTGGAGAAAAAGAATGTATGGAGGTGGTATCGGGCTGTGGAATTTTATGAGAATACAATTGGAGGTAAAGGGAAGAATAACCGCTTAGGATGTATAAATTTTTTTGGGGACAACCTTTTAGCAGGAGTAACAACAAAAGAGCAAAATATGAATGTCGTTTCCTTGTGCTTTGATTGGTTAGCAACGAAAGAATATATTAATTTAAAATAATTTATGAAAGCTTGTTTTATGGGGCTAGGCTATATCGGTCTGCCGACTGCCATTATTGCCGCGAAACACGGGATAGAAGTTACCGGGGTTGATATAAACCCGAGCGTGGTAGAATTGACAAACCGGGGAAAATTGCATATCGTGGAGCCGGGAATGGAAGAGTACTTGCAAGAGGTGGTAAAAAATGGGCAATTGAAGGCTTCCCTGAAGCCGGAGGTTTGCGAGGCTTATTTCATGGTTGTCCCGACCCCTTTTAAAGGCAATCACGAACCCGATATTTCTTACGTGGAAGCGGCTACCCGTTCCGTGTTGCCCTTGTTGAAAGCGGGAGACCTGTACGTGATAGAATCCACCTCGCCGATTGGAACAACGGAGAAAATGCGGGATTTGATTTACGGAGAACGTCCGGAATTGAGAGATAAAATATATATCGCTTATTGCCCGGAACGCGTGTTACCGGGAAACGTGATCTATGAGCTCGTGCATAATGACCAGGTGATCGGGGGGATGGATGAGAAGTCGACGGACAAGGCCATCGACTTCTACTCGCGATTTGTTCAAGGGACGTTACACCGGACGCACGCACGCACGGCAGAAATGTGTAAATTGACGGAAAACTCTTCGAGAGACGTGCAGATCGCGTTCGCGAACGAGCTATCCTTGATTTGTGACAAGGCGGGGATTAACGTGTGGGAATTGATTAGCCTGGCCAATAAACATCCCCGGGTGAATATCCTTCAACCCGGTTGTGGCGTGGGAGGTCACTGTATAGCGGTTGATCCCTATTTTATCACGGCGGATTTCCCGATGGAGTCCAAGATCATCGCTGACGCCCGGGAGATCAACAATTACAAGGCGTTCTGGTGCGCGGAGAAAGTGCAGAACGAGATGTTGAAATTTGAATTACAACATCATCGCAAGCCCGTGATCGCCATGATGGGACTGGCCTTTAAACCGAATATCGATGATTTGCGGGAGTCCCCGGCAAAGTATATCACGACCAAGGTCATGCAATCTTGTGGCAACGCGGATATTCTTGTCGTCGAGCCTAACGTGCAAGAACATAAAGTGTTTAAATTAACGGGTTACCGGGAAGCTTACGAGCGGGCGGATATCGTGGTGATGCTGGTGGCTCATGATGAATTCAAGACCTTGCCGTGGACGGACCGGAAGGTGATCCTTGATTTTTGTGGTATTTACAAGAAATAAATTGTTTTGATGAAAAAAGTAATGCTAGTTTTTGGAACCCGTCCGGAAGCGATAAAAATGGCTCCCCTGGTGAAGGAGTTTCAAAAGTACCCCGAACAATTCCAGACCATCGTTTGCGTGACCGGGCAGCACCGGGAGATGCTGGATCAAGTGCTTCGTATATTCGATATCGAGCCCGATTACGACTTGAATATCATGAAGCAAGGACAAGATTTGTACGACGTGACCACGCGGGTTTTAACCGGAACGCGTGACGTGTTGAAGGAGGTGAAACCCGATCTGGTTCTGGTACATGGCGATACAACGACTTCAATGGCAGCAGCCCTGGCGGCCTTTTACCAGCAAATCCCGGTAGGACACGTGGAGGCCGGTTTGCGAACGCGTAATATTTACAGTCCCTGGCCTGAAGAGATGAATCGTCAGGTAACGGGGCGTATCGCGACGTATCATTTCGCCCCGACACCTTTAAGTCGTCAAAATTTGCTGGATGAGGGCGTGCGCGATGAAAAGATTATTGTAACGGGCAACACGGTTATCGATGCCCTTTACATGGTGGTTGACCGGATAAAGAACGATAAAACGTTGGATTTTGCCTTGAACCGTTCCCTGGTAAAGGCGGGGTATGACGTGGGGCGTTTGGATGGTGGCAAGAGACTGGTGTTGATAACCGGGCATAGGCGGGAAAATTTCGGGGATGGATTCATTAACATGTGTCAAGCGATAAAGACCTTGTCCGGGAAATACCCGGGGGTGGATTTCGTTTACCCGATGCACTTGAACCCGAACGTGCGAAAGCCTATACACGAGGTGTTCGGTGCAGATTTGTCGGGGTTGAAAAATATGTTTTTCATCGAGCCGTTGGAATACTTGTCTTTTGTTTACCTGATGGAGAAGTCTACGATCGTGTTAACTGATAGCGGTGGAATACAAGAAGAAGCCCCGGGATTGGGGAAGCCTGTATTGGTGATGCGTGACACGACGGAGCGTCCTGAAGCATTGGAGGCAGGGACGGTGAAATTGGTGGGTACGGATTTTGACAGGATTGTGGGGGAGGTTTCTCGTTTGTTAGATGATCCAGATTACTATGGGATGATGAGTGAAGCGGTGAATCCTTATGGGGATGGGAAGGCGTGTGGGAGGATTTTAAATTATCTGAGATAAAATATTGAATATTCAATTATTATCCCTATTTTTGAAATAATATTTATAAATAATCCATGAATAATGTTCAAATGGTAAATATAGAGGATTTCACCAAATATATAGGGTTATCTTTGCTTTCTAAAGGATTTTCCGTAAGTCCGCTTAAATTGCAAAAGTTCTATATTATACACAAGCATGGCACATGGTGTTCTTTGGAAGAGAAAACACATTATTTGTTAATGTCCCTCAAGCATGGGTGAATGGTCCTGTTTATCCAGTGATTTATGATGCGTATAAGGACAAAGTGTCTGGCATGTGTGAACATTTGAATATATCTGATTTTGAAGAGAAGGATGTTTGTG
>ENA-OROZ01002906-OROZ01002906.1-human-gut-metagenome-genome-assembly--contig:-NODE-2906-length-11959-cov-10.084509_pt1 | contig 11959 bp, 13 predicted proteins | sample MGYA00242138_ERZ509066 | MGnify/ENA primary metagenome ERZ509066 (study PRJEB26280, sample SAMEA2338691) | human gut metagenome | biome: human gut; feature: human-associated habitat; material: faeces... | reverse complement strand
GGCGTCGTCACCAACGGCAAGGGCACGCCCCGTATCTCCAAGGAATTGCTGCAAAGCTTTCAGGAAAAGTGCGGCGCTACCATTTGTAAAGATCTGAAGGGTGTGGAGACCGGCGCACCGCTCTGCCCCTGCCCGGAATGCGTCCGTAACGCCGTGCTGGTACTGGGCGAGGTGCTGGGAGAGTAAAATGAAGAAGGTGTTGTTTGTCTGCCACGGCAATATCTGCCGCAGCCCTATGGCGGAATTTGTGATGAAGGATTTAGCGGTAAATCTGCTGGCAGACCTCAAGATCAAGCTGTCCTGAACAGGGGGAGCATCCGACTGACGAAAACGGTGCTGACCGATAAAAGAAAGCACTTTCAGAAAGATCGCCTTAAAGAAAAAACAGCGCCCCGGAGAGTTTTTTTGTCGCTCTCCGGGGCGCTGTTTTATTGCGGTGTTTCTTTTGTGCGCAGACGCCGGCAGGCGTCCTCTTTCACAAGCTCAATGACCACCGCCGTCAGGGGGATAAAGAAGATGATGCCGATGATGCCAAAGAGCTCTCCGCCGATCATGGCGGCAACAAGGGTGTAAAGCGGGGAAAGCCCTACGGACTTTCCCACCACACGGGGATAGATGAACTGGTTTTCAATAAACTGTACGGCAAGATACACGATAAGGCAGCGTACGGCCAGCACAGGGTCAACCAGCAGCACAAGGAACACGCTGACTACGCAGGAGATCAGCGCACCCACATAGGGGATGATGGCGCAGATGGCGGTCAGCACCCCCACCAGACTGCCGTAGGGGATCCTGAAAATGGAAAACGCAAGGGCCATCAGAACGCCAAGGATCACCGCTTCGCTGCATTGTCCTGTCAGAAAGCTTGCGAAGGATTGACGGAACAGCCGGCAGAATTTCAGGACTCCGGCGGCGTGGTCGGGCTTCAGGTAGGCACACACCAGTGTGCGGGCGTGATGGCCAAGGCTCTCCGTCCCAAGGGACATATAGATGGAGATGATCAGCGCAAACGAGGCAGTCACCACGATATTCACCGTGGCGGATACTGCCCCTACTGCATTGACCAGCACAGTGTCGATGCCTGCGGTGATCTTGTGCAGCAGCTGTTCCCAGTTGATGCCTTCCAGCCAGCTCATCAGCCAGCCCATGTCGGTATTCTGTGCGCTGAGATAGGCGGTCCAGCGGGGGATGTTGGCTTCGATCTGCACATAAAGGCTGTGGAAGGACTGTACCAGCTCCGGGATCAGCAGAGTCAAAGCCAGCACCAGCACCAGAGCAACACCCAGCAGGGTGATGAAAAAGCTGAGAAGATGGATGGCTTTAGCCGAGGGCTGCTTTTTCGCCTTGCGGAACAGGCTTTTCAGCCGCTTTTCCAGCCCGGTCATGGGCACATTGATGAAAAGCGCCAGAATACCGCCCGCCAGAATGGGCAGCACCAGATCTATGAGCTTTGCGGCAAAGGCCAGAACGGCAGAGAGCCGTAGCAGCGCTACAAAAAGCGTTACCCCTACAACGGTAACAAGCAGATACTGTTTTGTTTTTGGTTCCATGCAAAGATCCTTTCCCGGAGGTTTGTGGCAGCAGGCTGCAAAAAGACCGTCTGCAGACTTTTTATCGTATTTTTAAAAAATAGTGCCTGTCAGAACGGCATACTTGTGAGATGCAGTTTGCGGATGCTGCTTGTGTATTTATAGTATTGTAATCAGAAGAAACAGACTTGTCAAGACGATGTAAAATGGCTGCGCAGCTTTATGACAGTACCATTCCGCTCTCTTGGGAGGAAAATATAGCTGCGGTACTGTTTCTGACGATATTGCTGCCGGAGCAGCGCGAATTTTTTTAAAGCTCCGCCTCCAAAACTGCGTATTTTGGATATGCAGCTTTGGGGCGTTTGCGTGAAAAAATGCAAACTGCTGCAAAAAGCCGCGGTACCGTAAAAAGGGGAAATAAAAGGACTGAAAAGCAGGCTGCGGAAAGGTACGGGGACTGCTGTGCCTGTGCTGCAGATGCAAAAAAATCGGCTTTTTTCGGCAGGGGAACAGCCTGAACGGCGGCGTTCTGCTGGGCGCGATCCCGGGCATGACCGCCACCATGGGTGTGGCGCTGCTCATTCCGTTCTCTTTTGGTATGGATCTGATCCCGTCCATCGGCCTGCTGGACGGCTTCCAGTTCATCCCCACACTGATCGGTCTGTTCGCCGTCTCCGAGGTCATCGCCGGCGTGGAGCGCATCATCCGCGGCGAGGAGCAGGAGCAGAAGTCGAAGGAAAAGATCACCAATGTGCTGCCGGATCTCAAAACCATCCGTCAGATCTGGCCCAACATCCTTTCCGGCGGCCTTATCGGCACCTTCATCGGTGCTATCCCCGGTGCAGGCGGTGATATTGCGGTGTTCGTCTCCTACGGCGCCAGCAAGTCTGCCAGCAAGCACCCGGAGCTGTACGGCACCGGTATCCCCAACGGCGTTGCTGCTACCGAGTCTGCCAACAACGGCTGCTCCGGCGGTGCTATGATCCCGCTGCTGTCTCTGGGTGTTCCCGGCGACTCCGTCACCGCGATCCTGCTGGGTGCCTTTATCATGAAGGGCATCACCCCGGGCCCCATGATGTATGTCACTGAGCTGCCCACCGTTTACCGCGTGTTTGCGGCTCTGATGCTGGCAAACCTCTGTATGCTGGCTGTAGGCTGTCTGGGCGTCCGCTTCTTTGCCAAGATCGTTTCGGTGGAGAAAAAGATGCTGTACCCCATCATTCTGGTCATCTCTCTGCTGGGTGCCTTCTCCATCAACAAAAATGCCTTTGATGTGGGCGTTTGCGTAGCCTTCGGCATCATTGGCTGGCTGATGAATAAGTACGAGTTCCCGCTTTCGCCCATTCTGCTGGCTCTCATTCTGGGACCCATGTGCGAAAAGAACTTCGTCCGCTACATGAACATCCAGCGCGGCAACTTCTTTGCCATCACCACCTCTCCCATCGCCATGGTCTTTGCCGCTGTGGCCATTCTGGTCATCGTGTTCTCGATGTATAATCAGAGCAAGATCAACAAGAAAGCAGCCGCTACTGCACAGGAGAAAGCATAACCTCCTGACAAGCACTGCCGGATAAATAACAAAAGCGCAGCTGTCCTGTTTTTGCAGGGCGGCTGCGTTTTTGTTATACGCTGCGGCTGTAAAAAACAGATGCAGTGCGAACTGCGGCGTACCCATTGAAACCCGTTGGCATTTCAAAAAAGCGCTGATGATCGCCGCTAAGCAGCAACGATTATGTTTCTGTTGAAAAGCTCTTGACAACGGGAACATTTTTGATTATAGTAGAGCTAACAAACATTAGTTAGCAAGGGGCGAAGAAAAATGGAAGACACCAAACAGCGCATTCTGGAAAAATCTCTGGAACTGTTTTCGACCAAAGGGTATGATTCCGTCAGTGTTGGCGAAATTGCAAAGGCGGTCGGTATCAAGGCACCCTCGCTTTACAACCACTTCCCCAGCAAGCAGGCGATTTTTGATGCCATCGTAGAATCAACGGCTGCCCACTACGAAAAAGATACGGGCAGGATCGACATTCATGTGCAGAATGTAAAGCAGGACTGCCCTACGTTTTCTCATATTTCGGAGCAGGCTCTTGCGGACAAAGTACGGCAGATCTTTCTGTATTCTTTGCATGATAAGCAGATCAGTCAGTTCCGCCGGATGATGACGCTGGAGCAGTTCCGCTCCCCGGAGCTTGCAGCACTGTTCTCAGAACGCTATGTGGACCGTATGATTGCTTACCATGCAGGAATCTTCCGCTCCCTGATCGCAGGCGGTGAGATTCGGGACGAGGACCCGGATACATTGGCATGGATGTACGTTTCCCCGGTCATCACCCTGCTCGGCGTCTGCGACCGCCAGCCGGAACGGGAAGCCGAAAGCCTTGCAAAGCTGGACGCCCATGTAAAGCTGTTCTTCCGTACCTTTAACATCGAGGAAGATGAAAAATAAAGGAATTTTAAAAATTTTTATTGAAGTAGAAAAACGCCATAAATGCTAAAATCAAAGGAGAGCTTTTTGAAACATACAACATTTGCACTGGGACTTGTGGGCTGACCGGGAGGTCTGGCAAATACCACAAGCCATTCCTCCCGAAGACGAACAGACACAATTCTTCAGGAGGACGATACCATGAATCGTGAAAATAAACGCAAGACCTTTGAAAAAGGTTACTATAAGACCCACGCCTGCAACGATACCTTTACCTGCAAAGTCTGCGGACGGGTCTGCACCCCGCAAAATGCCGGCAGCGACCACCGCAACCATTGCCCCAACTGCCTGTCCAGTCTTCATGTGGACGAAGAACCCGGCGACCGTGCCTCCGACTGCGGCGGCATCATGGAGCCGGTGGCCGTCTGGGTACGCAAGGGCGGCGAGTGGGCTATCATCCACCGCTGTAAATGCTGCGGAAAACTCAGCTCCAACCGGGTGGCGGCAGACGACAACCCCATGAAGCTCATGAGCATTGCCATGAAGCCCCTGTGCTCTCCGCCGTTCCCGCTGGACTATATTGAAGAAATGACCGCCTTGATGGGCGGCGATGGACGGATGCGGTAAGCCGTAGGAGAAACTACAAGATGGACTATATCAGAGTTACCAAGGAAAACATCGACAGGGAACACATCTGTTGTGCCATGTCCGGCAAACAGAGCCTTGCCAAGAAGGAATGGCTCAAGCAGCGCTTTGAGGATGGACTGGTTTTTTACCGCAGTGCAGAGCGCGGCAAGTGCTTTATCGAGTACATCCCGGAAGAAAACGCATGGGTGCCCATTGATGCGGCAGGCTGGCTTTATATCAACTGTCTGTGGGTCTCCGGCTCCCTGAAGGGGCACGGCTATTCCAGCGAACTGCTGGAAGAATGCCTTCGGGATGCCAAGGCGCAGGGCAAAAACGGCGTTTGTATTCTGTGTGCAGAGGGGCGCAAACGGGAGTTCCTCGCTGACCCAAAGTTTTTGACCCATAAGGGCTTCAAGGTTTCGGACGTCTCCGATTGCGGCATTAACCTCATGTACCTGCCCCTTGCAGAGAGTGCCCAGCCGCCAAGATTCAAAGACTGTGCCAAGCATCCCAAGGTGGAGGAAAACGGCTTTGTCCTCTACTATACCGACCAGTGCCCCTACACCTATTATTGGGTGCCAAAGGTGCAGGAGATTGCAAAGGAACATGGGATTCCGTTCAAAGCCATCCACATTGCCGAGAAAGAGACGGCTCAGAATGTGCCTGCACCGGTCACAACATACGCATTGTTCCGGGATGGGAAGTTTGTGACCCAGAGCATCCAGTCGGACAAGAAATTTTTGAAATTAGCAGGCGTGGCGGATTGAAGGATTCAGGAGGAAAAATGAAATACGATCAAACGATTACAACGCCAAAAGGACTGGCAGTCCATATCCGAAACGGTGCGGCATCCGATGGAAGTGCCGTGCTTGAAAACTTTAATCTGACACACGCAGAAACAGATTATCTGCTGAGTTATCCCGACGAAAATCACTTTGACGCGGAACAGGAAAGCCGCTACTTAGAGAAAAAAGAAACCAGCCCGAATGAGATCGAACTGATTGCCTTTGTAGACGGTAAAGTGGCAGGAACTGCCGGGATCGATGCAATTGGACCGCAGTATAAGGTGGCGCATCGTGCTGAATTTGGCATCAGTATCCTGAAAGAGTATTGGGGTCTGGGAATCGGGCGAGCCTTGATGGAAGCCTGTATCCATTGCGCTAAAACCGCCGGATACGCTCAGTTGGAGCTGGAGGTAGTGGCGGAGAACGCAAGAGCAATCTCCATGTACCAGACGGCAGGATTTGTGGAATATGGCAGAAACCCAAAAGGTTTTCGCTCCCGGAACGCTGGGTATCAGGAACTGATCTCCATGCGGCTGGAATTATAAATTTTATCATTGATCAAGACGCCAGACGCAAAGACGCAGTGCAGAACTTGTGAAAACAAGCTGCCCTGCGTCTTTTTGACACCGGAAAGGACTTTCTATGAATTTTTTGAGATTGATTTTTGGGAGGAAAAGAGCCGTGGATCGAATTTGAAACTCTGTACTCCACCCCGCGGCTGGAGCGTTTGCGGATCTTTATGGCGGAAAACAAGATTCCCTACAAAGTGCGGGCGGCACTGCTTCCGGTGTCGCTGAATACGCCGATGCCTACCGGAGCAATGGCTCAGTCCTTGTGGTACGTTGCAGTTCGTTCCGGGGATGTCCACCGGGTGCAGCACGATCTTCGCACAGAAAGGGATATCTAAGATGGAGCAGTTATCGGTACGTCTGCTGTTAACGGCTGGCATCCTGCTGCTGATCGCAGGGGTGATTTTTGCCATTCTCCAAGTATGGCTCTATACTGGCCTTCTCTGGGCGGGTGCGTTTGGATGCCTGATGGCAGCTTTGAACTTTCGGAATTTCAAAAACGATGGCGGCTAAAGCACACGGCATCCCCGGTAGACATTCCTACTGGCAGGAACCATTGCCAGCTGCGGCTGGCCGCCTTTCTTCAAATCCCCTCTAGGTCAGCATAAAAAGCAAAACGCCCTGCCGGGATACGGCAACAGCAGCGTCCCCGGTAGACATTCCTACTGGTCGGGACCCGCGCACGAAGCAACAGCCCACTGGGCTGATTGCTTGCCCTGCCTGCGGCAGGGCCGTGCTGTTCGAATCCCTCTAGGTCCCAAAGCCAGCGCGTGACTTATGTATATACAAAAGAAAAGCAGCAGCGTTAAAATTACGCTGCTGCTAAAAGTGGACCTAGAGGGATTCGAACCCTTGACCTCTCGGATGCGAACCGAACGCTCTCCCAGCAATATCGCTTTTGTGCACATCTTATGCACTGCGAGAAAAGAAAAATCAACGTATATTCGTCTGTATAAAATGTTCCGCCATCCAAACGACCTTTCTCGCTCGCAAGTATGGTCTCCAAGCCGCGGATTTTCAAGATGATGCAGTTTGGGGCGTAATATGGTTGGCGGACAAGTGAGCTACAGGCCCTTGAGATATAGCTCACATGGGGTTCAGATGTATCGCATCTCAATTTACAATAAAATACGATATAACGCAAAAGCGTAACTTCTACTCTCAATGAATGGAAGATGCGCTTTTGTTTTTACCCACCAACATATTTCAAAAGGAGAATGCCTATGGATAAAGATTTTATGCTGACCTACTACGACAAAATAGTACGTCCAATATGGACGGAGCTGATGAAGACACCTCGCTACCAGCGGGCTGCCTGTGAGCGCGACAAAATTGAACGTGAGTTCCGGAGGCTGCGGGATGAAAAACTGGGGCGGAAATATCTTGAACTGGATGACGCTCTGTTCCGTGTGCCGGACGGCGGCGTTGTGCAGATGACTTTCCCGGATGGGCACCAGCGTTCCGAGGTGGTCGAATATCTCGATGACTATCACATGAAGATTGGGTCCACAGTGCAGCACATCTGTGAATTTGCAGAGCGCATGGCGCGCAGTCATGCCATCGTGGAGCCGGAGCCGCTGACACAGCAGGAGCAGTGGGCGTGGAATCTGGAATATGACTATTACCTCACCGTGCAGGCAGAGGATGGCGCATGGAATTATGCTCTCTATCAGGGCGACTGTTGCCTGTTGGAGCGCGGAAAAATTGACGCGCCCGAACTGATGATCGAAGAAGTGCGGGACGAAATTATGTACACTCACAACCTACGGAACAAGGACTGCATCCCGCTCACGCAAGAGGAGTTTACCCAGAAACTTGCAGACCGAAATGAGATACAGTCATACCGTATGAAGCAATTCCAGCAAAGCGGCCACGACTGTTATCTGGTCATGCAGCTGCATCAGGATGCAGACCCTGCGCTCCGATTTGCCGCCATGCGCTATCTGAATAAGCAGAACATTGCTCCGTCCATTGAAAATTACGAAATCCTGTACCGGGGCAATCTCCCGGAAGGAAAGCGCAGCGTTCCGCAAGCGGAGTTACTGGAACAACTGTACCAGAAATTCAGCTGCGCCCGCCCAACGGATTATCATGGACACAGCCTGTCCGTCAGCGATGTGATCGCACTTAAACGCAATGGCGAGGTGTCTGTGCATTATGTGGACAGCATCGGCTTCAAAGATTTACAGGGGTTTCTGGATAAAAAGCCGGAACGTGCTTCGGTGCTGATGAATCTCAAGGAAAAGTGCGATGCCCCGGAGTGCAATCCTACCGTCTGCCGGAAAGCGAGGGATGAACATGAACTTTGACCACGAGGAATTGACCCTGATGATGCTCTACAACACCGGCACCCGGCTGGGGCTTATCCACGAACTGCGGCTGATGCAGTGCTACCTGATGCCCGATGAAACTGCCCTGCGGGAGCTGTCGGAGGGTGTTATCGAAAAGCTGAAACTGGTGACCGATGCTGAGTTTGCCGAGTTGGAATTTCCGCTCGACTGACTTTTGCCGCCTACGGGCGGCATACATATTCTCTTTTACAATGCCATTTGGTGTGGTATACTGAACTCGACAACTCGGAAAGTTGCAGGGGTAACAGAAATGAAAAATAGAATAATCGATATTATATTTTTAACTGTCTTTGTGTCAATCAACCTTTGGGCCATTCTGACAAAGAACTATTCCAATTCATTTCTGGCAGGAATTGCAGGAATGTGTCTTGTTACCGCAATTCTTTATCTCCGAAAAGGAAAAAAATAATCAAATTCCTATTTAAGAGGATCAGCCGATGGACAAAACATTTCAGAAATTATTACAGACTGACATTGATCTTTCATCCTTAGGCGTAGAACGCCGTACAGATAACGAACCGTATTTTTGCACACCAAAGGGTGCGTCTGTATTTGGTTGGACCGGTGTGGATGGAATCCACTTCTGTTTTGTTCGTGGCTTTGGCGGTATGGTTTTTGCTGTCAGCCCGGCGAACACATTTCCAAACTATGTTCATCCGTTGGCAAAAAATTTCGCTGATTTTCTGCGGCTACTGCTTGCCTGCGGCGATGTGGCAGCATTGGAGCAGGCATGGATGTGGGATAAGGCACAATTTGAAACCTTCTTACAGGACAACCCTCCCACGCAGGAGCAGCAGGAAACCCTTGCGCTTGTCGCTACGAAATTAAAGCTGATGCCAATGGAGCGGCCATGGGCATATATCAAAGAGCTTCAGGCATCTTTTGATTACAGCAAAATCAAGTACACCAAAGAATATTACGATGTTGTGGACCAGAACGCAAAACCAGCTATCCCGGAGTGGAAAGTCTACTTTGAGGGAAACTTCTGGGGACATTCGGGAAAAGAACGTGCCGGAATAGAAGTCCCCTTGAATCAGCAATTTGAATGGGCCGGGCATCATTGGATCATTCCTGCGGCGTATTCGTGCAGCAAGGGGTTCGTTGTGGACTTTTGTATGCGTACCCCGAAGGAAGACATTCGCAAGTTCATGACTAAATGGGATTTACACCCCGAAAACGACTCTTGTGAATACTTCACGCAGGAGCAGCAACTGCAAATAGATTTAGAAAATCCACTTTGTCTTGACTTTATTCCTCGTTTGGAATTGAACGGGAAAACAATGCTGACCTCCCACGGCTGTTCCGTGGTCTTTAATCCATGTTTGCCAGACGGGGTGATCAATGAAGCGGAAGCAAAGTGGGCATTGGAACACTATGATTTGGATACATCCTATGGGTGGATGATTTTTCGGGCGGCATTTCCGTGGACAAGCAAACGCCGTCCTGAAATAAAATCCCTCTCCCTTACGATGGAGCAACGGCCATGCCGTGTGCCGGGACCACATTTCCAGACACACGCTCCCGGTGATTCGTTTTCTTTCCTCCATCCGGTCAGCGGAACAAACTATACATTGACCGTGCAGGAAATAGAGCAACAAACAATTCCTCAAAAGTGTTTCGGTTCTGACCGCTGGGTTTATCCGACACATTTTACCGTCATGCGTTATACGCTTTTCCCTGAATCGGAGGAAGATATCTCGATTTGTGATTGCTGCGATGGAGATAAGCCTATGGAAATTGCTGTGGAGGGAGACTCCTTCACGCCGGAAACCCAAAATAATGCTTGCGTAGGCATTATCGGTGGAGCTGACGGACCAACAGTGATTATGCCTGGAGAAAAATCACAAGGCAGGCTTCATGCTGCTTGCTCAGCACTGCACTTTGAGCCGGTTCGGGATGATGTAGAGTGGTGCACAATGTTCAGTATTAAGAATTTTGATGAAACGACGATCAACCTTATATAACAGGAATACGATGACGACTTTCAGCTTGTCGATGGTTGTCAACTGGGATAATTGTCATAAGCCATCGCTCCGAAAAATTTTCATAACCCGCAAGAAAGTGGGCTTGATAGAATACTTCCATTCATGCTATACTAAAATCAGTTTTAATGCACAGAAAAATTGAAAGCGGAGGATAGCCAATGGACACCAAAAAAAGATCACCCATCGACCGCCTGCTTTTTGCCACCTTTCTGAAAGGCCGCACATCTTCCCGTGATGTATGGGAAGAAAAGGGCGATATGACCCCCGAAGATAACCAGAAGATCATCGAGGAGACCAACGAGATCATCAATGATGATTCCACCTATCCTTATCTCAGTTATATGACTGACCTGCTTGCCAAATCCAAACCCTCCGATGAAGCGGTCAAGAAGCTGCACGACTGCATCGACAAAGTTGCAGTTGCATTGGGACAGGACAGCACTGATGTGTTCCGTGTGCTCCTTGCAAAACTAATCGAGCAACCGGAAGAAAAGCAGACCTTTGACCGTCTGGTAGAGATAGCAGAAAAATCGGTTACAAAAGCAAAATATTAACAAAATGTAGTTAACCCAGTGACGAGCGACCGAACGGTTGCTCGTTTTTTTGTTTGTATTAAAATCGTCAAAATTTAATCCCCTGCAGTATGATTTCCATGTTCACATACCAAGATAATCGCATATAGTTCCGGGGCAATGGACTTGCAAGAAAGAACTTGCTAACAAAAAAGCCGCCCCATAAGGGCGGCAACTGAAATATCACAATGGTTTTGCCGATCTTCCACCTTCAATAAAGGTGATGTTTTCGTAGTAATCCTCCAATTTTATATATTTGCCGTTCTGCATAGCAAACGCTTTTAATTTACTATGACACGCAGCGTCCCATGAATAGACTTCAAATTTCCACCCATGTTCGGCAAGGCGTAGTGCATCGGCCAGAAAGCCCTGACCCTCATTGATTCCGGCACCATCACCAGTCAACAAAGCGATTGTGCCCGGCTCCGCACGATCCATACACAACCGTAACAACGCTAGTTGAAGAACATGGTCAGTTGTGTTAGCTTCACCCTCTTTTTCACTGCGTGGGAGTAACGAAGGTGCTTTGCCTAGTTTTTCTTCAACCACATTCCAAAGTGCATCTCCACGAGGAGGAACACTTCCAGCAAAATAAATATCTTCGAGTGTCCTTCCTTGTAAAACTAATTCTAGAAGACCACTAAAATATGTGCGATAACGCTTTTTATCTATGCCGGGCTCCTTCCAAGGAAAAACATGGTTCAGTCCGGCATAATGAATATTAGAATTGTCCCAGAAAACATACATATGCATTCGCTCCCATCATCGGCAGAATCACAGACCAGACTTTTTATAAAATTATATATCGACTTGTGGCAAAAGTCAATTTCTAACAGTATAAAATCGGAAGGAGGAACACTATGCCAAGCAAAACCGAAGAATATCTCGCCCTTGCCCAGCGCACAGCCAACGGCTTGACCCGGTACTGGGAAAGCTGGACGGACTACCTGACCACTGCGTCCCGGCTGTACAAGTACCCCTTTGCGGACCAGTTGATGATCTATGCCCAGCGCCCGGATGCCACCGCCTGCGCCGACTTTGACATCTGGAACAACCGGATGAACCGTTATGTGCGCCGGGGTGCCAAGGGCATCGCCCTGCTGGACGAATCCA
>ENA-OROZ01002903-OROZ01002903.1-human-gut-metagenome-genome-assembly--contig:-NODE-2903-length-11967-cov-3.469275_pt1 | contig 11967 bp, 9 predicted proteins | sample MGYA00242138_ERZ509066 | MGnify/ENA primary metagenome ERZ509066 (study PRJEB26280, sample SAMEA2338691) | human gut metagenome | biome: human gut; feature: human-associated habitat; material: faeces... | reverse complement strand
GCGGTGACGTGCTTTGCCCCGCCCCGGGCGGCGGTCAGGGCGAAGCACCGGGCAATCCACCGAGCGATAACAACGGTGGTGCCCCAGCAGGCAACGGGAACTCTGACAACAACGATTCAACAGAGGCACCTGGCAAACCTGACTCTGATGGCGCAGATTCCACCGAAACCCCTGGCAATCCGCCTAGTGGAGACAACAATTCTGCCCCTTCCGACAACGGCGGTGCCCCGGATATGGGCAATATGTCAACCGAGACGATCAATCTGACCGATTCCACCGTCTACTATGACAAAGATGGAAAAGAAACAACACTTTCCGCTTTATCCGAAGGTACTATGGCAACGATCACCTTAGATGATGATGGTAACGCTGCAACTGTAACGATCTCTGACAACGCCGGCGGTCAGCCGGGAGGTAACACTCCAGGCGGAGGCTCGCCGGGAGGCAGCGCTTCCTCCCAGCCGGAATCTTACAATGCCGTAACCGAATATACGGAAGATACCGAAGTTTCCGATGAGACTTTCTCTTCCACCGGATCCGATGAAAATGCGGTTCTTGTTTCAAATGGCGCAAACGTTACTTTAAAAGATATCACATTAGACCGCACTTCCTCCGACAGTACCGATGGCGATTCGTCCAGTTTTTACGGAGATCATCTGGGACAGCATCAGCCAGCTTGACGTTTCCCTTGAAAATAAAAGTACCTGGACCGGAAGTTTTGTTCAGGATGAAAGCAATGCCGGAAATGGCGGAGACGGTTATGCAAATCTGACCATTGACAGCAGTTCTACCTGGATCGTTGATGGGGACAGCACTCTCTCCTCTTTAACCTGCAAGGGAACCATTACAGATGAGGATGGCAACACCGTTACCGTCAAAGACTCTGATGGAACCACTTATGTGGAAGGTACAAGCGATTATACAATTACCGTAAGTTCTTATGAAGCATAATTAATTTTATGACTTACAAATAATTTATTCGTATACCTATGCTTTCATAAATGATAGCTTATGGACGAAGAATGACAGAAATAAAAAGAGCCAGACAGATCATCTTTATTTTAGGATGTGACCTATCTGGCTCTCTTCGATTTTTTGCATTTATCCTGTCATCAAAAGCATACTTCATCTCTTATACTTTTATGCTTCACGAAACACCTGATAAATATCTATTTTTATTGCATCTGTATCCGACATTCCAATAAAAGTTGCCCCATATTTGTCGGTTCCATCTTCCATTTTCTGCTTACGCACGATCTCGATGACTGCATCGATCACCTCTTTCGTCCATATCTGAATTCTGGTATTATAATATCCCCCCACTTCCAAAGGTTCGTCGGACTGGAAGCCGATTCCGCCGCGCGAAACATCCGTAACTACAACCTACGTGTAATCATATGTCGTCGTTCCATCTTCTGTCAGACGTTCTAACTGGACGAAAACGTCGAGTTTTAAACGCTTATGATGTCTTTTCTCTTCCATTCCGTAATTCTCCTTCTCTTTCGTGATTTTTTCAAGCAATCATTTTGCCCGTAAATCATGCTGTCTGTTGCATCTTTTCAGATCATTTAAACTGTTGTATCCGTTATCAGCATTGCATCCCCAAAGCTAAAGAAACGATATTTCTCCTGCACGGCAATTTCATATGCGTTTAACACATGTTCCCGTCCTGCCAGTGCTGAAACTAACATTACCAGTGTGGATTCCGGCAAATGGAAATTGGTAATCAGGCAGTCTAAAACCTTAAACCGGTATCCAGGATAAATAAAAATCTCTGTATTGCCACAGCATTCCTCCAGTCTTCCGTTTTCATCCGCGGCACTCTCAACCGTCCGGCAGCTTGTTGTTCCGACACAGATCACACGCCCACCGTTCTCCTTCGTCTGATTGATAAGCTCTGCGGCTTCCTGTGTCACCTGATAATATTCCGAATGCATATGATGCTCTAACACATCATCCACCTTCACCGGACGGAAGGTTCCCAGGCCCACATGAAGTGTCACATACGCAAGCTTCACGCCCTTCTGCTCAATCTGCTGCAGCAGCTCCTTTGTAAAATGAAGTCCTGCGGTCGGTGCTGCGGCAGATCCGTCAAACTTTGCATACACGGTCTGGTAACGGTTCTTATCCTTTAGCTTATGGGTAATATATGGTGGAAGCGGCATCTCGCCCAAAGAATCCAGAACCTCTTCCCAGATTCCATCATAATAAAACTTCACAAGACGGTTGCCCTCTTCGACTACATCCATGACCTCGGCTTTCAGTCTTCCGTCGCCAAAGACCACCCTGGCACCGGGACGCAGCTTCTTCCCCGGCTTCACAAGGGTTTCCCATACATCACCTTCTCTTCGTTTCAGCAAAAGAATCTCTACCGAAGCGCCGGTGTCTTCTTTCGTTCCCATCAGACGCGCCGGCAGTACTTTCGTATTGTTCAAAACAAGGCAGTCTCCCGGTTTCAGATAATCAATAATATTCCGAAAAACTTCATGCTTCCATTCCCCTGTTTTCTTATCAACAATCAGCAATCGTGATGAGGAACGATCCTCCAGTGGATCCTGTGCAATCAGCTCCTGTGGTAATTCAAAATTAAAATCCGATGTCTTCATTAGATGGCTGCTCCCTTTAAGAATGCCACATAACCACGCTTTGTCTCATATACATCGGCCTTGCTCACAGCTTCCCATGGCGCATGCATATTTAATACGGCTACGCCGCTGTCGATAACGTTCATGCCGTATAAAGCAAGAATGTAGGCAATCGTACCGCCGCCGCCAAGATCTACACGGCCAAGCTCTGCTGTCTGGAAATGAATGTTTTCCTTTTCAAAAATGTTGCGGATATGTGCCAGATATTCTGCATTGGCATCGTTGGAGCCGGACTTTCCTCTGGCTCCGGTGAATTTATTGAAGACCATACCTCCACCAAGATAAGCTACATTTTTCTTATCAAAGCTGGCTGCATAGGTCGGATCAAACGCACTGCTGACATCCGAAGAAAGCATACAGGAGGATGCCAGGCATCTGCGTACATTAAGCTCTGAATACTCTCCCATGAGATTGAGCACTTCAGCTACCATATTTTCAAAGAAATGGGACTGCATACCGGTTGCTCCGACGCTTCCGATTTCTTCCTTATCCACTAACAGGCAGCAGGCCGTTCTTTCCACACTCTTCATTTCGAGCATGGCCTTTAAGGAGGTAAATGCACAGACTCTGTCATCCTGTCCGTAGCTTAAAATCATACTGCGGTCAAAGCCGGCTTCTCTTGCCTTTCCGGCTGGAACCACCTCAAGCTCTGCGGAAATGAAATCCTCCTCATCCATGTCATAGTTCTCTTTGAGGATATTGAGAATGCCCTTCTTTACGGCATCCTTGCCTGCGGATTCGCCCTTCTTTTCCTTTTCTTCCTCAGAGAACGTAAGCGGCTTATTTCCAACGATAATATCCAGTGCTTCTCCTTCGATCACCTTGGCTGCCTTCTTTTCCAGCTGTTCCTGTGCCAGATGAATGAGAAGATCGGAAACAAAGAATACCGGATCATCTTCATTTTCACCGATGTTCAGTTCAATTGTTGTTCCATCCTTCTTCACAACCACACCATGAATTGCAAGCGGAATCGTTACCCACTGATACTTCTTTACGCCACCATAATAATGGGTGTCAAGATAAGCAAAACCACCGTCCTCATATAACGGATTCTGTTTGATATCCAGACGTGGGGAATCGATGTGTGCACCGAGAATATTCATTCCCTCTTCCATCTTCTTCTCACCGATATGGAATAATGCAACAGACTTATTCATCCATACGGAATAAACCTTGTCGCCTTTTTTGAGCCTGCCGCCTTTTTTAATGATATCCTGTAATTCCTTGTATCCGGCTTCTTCTGCCATATTTACAATATAGTCCACGCATTCCCTTTCCGTTTTGCATTCGGAAAGGAATCCGCGGTATGCTTCATTCAATGCTTCCAGTTCTTTTAACTGCTTTGTACTATAGGTTTCCCAGACATTTTTCTGTTCCATGTTCTGCCTCCGTTTTCTATATAGTATTACCTGATTACCAGTATATCACACTTATGCTCTCAGATCGATATCCAGATCATTCTTCAGTGTTCTGCAAATCTTATCTACGAACTTCTGAATTGCTTCTGCATCAAAGGCTTCTTCCTTCGGCGCAAAAGTGATGGTATAAGCCATGCTCTTCTTTCCTTCCGGAATCTGTCCTCCTTCGTATACATCGAACAGCCTGATCTCCTTGATGTATTTGTTCGCTCTGCGGATGCATTCCTCTACCTGTCCATAGGTAATGTCCTTATTCATAACAAGCGCAAGATCACGCTTTTCTTCAGAGAAGCGGTTCAGAGACTCGAATACTCTCTTCTTACCATACCACGCTGACAGCTTCTCCAGATCCATTTCCAGAATAAAGGCACTGGTACGCATATTCAGTTCATCCTGAATGTCATAAGCAAGCTTTCCGAAGTAACCGATCACTTCACCTTCGCACAGCACATCTACCGCCTGATAAGGATGCAGGAACGGCTTCTCTGTGGGAGTATAGGTAAAGGTTACATCCAGACTTTCTGCTATCGTATTTGCAATGCTCTTCATGGTATAAAAGCTTTCCTGAAGACCGAAAATACCGATGCACAGGGTATCCTTTTCCTCCGGATACTCAGTTAACGGCAGGGACTTCGGAAGGAACTTCTTTGCTACTTCAAACAGTCTGCCGGAGAGAATACCATTCTTCTCGTTTCTGGCAATTGCATTTACCATGGAAGGAGCAAGTGTTGTCCGCATCAGGGACAGATCCTGGTTAATCGGATTTAACAGCCTGATCGCATTGCGCTCCTGCGCATCCTCAGGAAACTTCATCAGATCCAGGTCTGCCGGGGAGAAGAAGGAATAATGCATACATTCATTGATACCGATGGCACATAAGGTTCTCTTTAAGGCAAGTTCACCCTTCTGCTTCTTATTCAAACCTCCCATGGTAACCTGTGCAGTCGGAAGGAAGGTCGGCACGATATGATCATATCCGTACATGCGGATCACTTCCTCTGCCACATCCGGATAACGCTCCACATCGTTCTCACCATTCGGAAGCATATCTTCACGATAAGCCGGTACATGGATCGTCAACTGATCACCATCTACCGTAGGTGCAAAGTCGAGATTCTTCATAATGCGGACAATGTCTTCTTCCGGTACAGTAATACCAAGTACGCCGTTTACTTTGGAAATGCTGACCTTCATTTCGGTCGGCTCAATAGAATTACCGGTATTAATATCTACATGTGTGGAGGAAACCTTACCACACTGTAATTCTTCGATCAGATGTAATGCTCTCTTCATGCCAAGAACAGTAGAATACTCGTCCACACCCTTTTCGTAACGGGCACTGGCATCGGTACTCTTTCCAAGACTTCTTGCAGTCTTTCTGACACTGTCTCTTGCAAACTTCGCAGACTCAAAGATCACGCTCTCTGTGGTATCACGGATTTCGGAATTCAATCCGCCCATGACACCTGCAAGGGCAACCGGCTTAACACCGTCGCAGATGACCAGATTATCTGTGTTCATTTCATATTCCTGTTCATCCAGGGTAATGATCTTCTCTGCATCCTTTGCTCTTCTGACGCAGATCTCATTTCCTTCCAGGTAAGAGCCGTCAAATGCATGCATCGGCTGTCCGATTTCCTTTAATACATAGTTCGTGATATCAACGACGTTGGAAATGGAGGCCATGCCAACCAGGGCAAGACGTCTCTTCATCCACAGCGGAGACTCTCCGATCTTTACATCATATACATAATGGGCGCTGTAACGGGGGCACAGATCCTGTGCTTCTACCGTTACCTTAAAGCCTTCCTTCTTTACTTCGGTTTCGGTATAGTCGGTTGCCGGCATCTTAAGCGGCTTGCCAAGCATTGCAGCCACTTCTCTTGCCATACCGAGAATACTCTGGCAGTCCGGACGGTTTGCGGTAAGCGCAATATCAAAAATCCAGTCATCCAGTCCGGTGATCTTCTTTACATCATCGCCCGGATTTACGTCTTCGGGAAGTACCAGTAATCCATTGTATTCAGCTCCCGGATACAGATCCTCAGTAAGTCCCAGCTCGACACCGGAGCAAAGCATTCCGTTCGATTCATAGCCACGGAGCTTGCCATTCTTAATGGTCATTACACCCTCTACCGTCTTATGATCCTTTGCGGTTGCATAAACGGTTGCGCCGGGAAGGGCTAACGGGAACTTTCCACCTGTACAGACATTGTCTGCACCACAGCATACCTGCATCGTGCCATGTGCGCCTGCATTGACCTGACACACATGAAGGTGGGTATCCGGAATCGGTTCACAGGATTCAATAAGACCAACAACAATATTGCTGACATCCCTGCCCAGTTCGTACTTTTCTTCTACTTCAAAACCGGCATCAAACAGCTTCTTCTCTAATTCGTCCGGCGTTACATCCACATCTACATATTCTTTTAACCAGCTTAATGGTAATATCATAATCTGTTTCCTCCTGACTATTTCTCATTGATCTGCTCTAATACACGTAAATCGGAATTGAACAGCAGCTTAATGTTGTTAATACCGTATTTGAGCATGGCAATACGCTCCAGTCCCATACCAAAGGCAAAGCCGCTGTACTGCTCAGAATCAATGCCGCAGTTTTCCAGCACACGCTTATTAACGACCCCGGCACCTAAAATTTCAATCCAGCCGGTTCCCTTACAAAGGCTGCACCCCTTGCCGCCGCATTCAAAACAGCTTACATCCACTTCTACCGAAGGTTCTGTGAACGGGAAATAGGAGGGACGAAGTCTCGTGGTTACGCCCTCACCGAAGACCTTCTGTACAAATACATCAAGCATACCCTTTAAGTCTCCGAGGGTAATCCCCTTATCTACAACAAGTCCCTCCATCTGGGAGAACATCGGGGAATGGGTTGCATCATCATCGGAACGGAATACCTTGCCGGGTGATAAAATCTTAATCGGCGGCTGCTTCTTCTCCATAACATGAATCTGTCCTGCGGAGGTCTGGGTACGGAGCAGAAATTCCGGGGAAAGATAGAAAGTATCCTGCATATCTCTTGCGGGATGATCCTGTGGGGTATTCAATGCTGTAAAGTTATAATAATCGGTTTCGATTTCGCTTCCTTCATAAATTTCAAAGCCCATTCCGGCGAAAATATCAATCAGCTGATTCCTCACAAGGGTAACCGGATGAAGATTTCCGATTTTCACAGGTTCAGCCGGGATCGTAAGGTCGATCTTTTCTCTTTCATATTTATGCTGAAGCTCTAATTTCTTCATCTTCTCTTCCATGTCGGCAAATTTATCAAAAGCCCATGTTTTTAATTCATTAACAGATTTACCGTAACCGGCACGTTCTTCCGGAGCAAGCTTACCCATGTCCTTCATGAGTTCACTGATCTTACTCTTCTTGCCCTCCAGATAAACATTCTTGAATTCATACAATTCCTTGGAGTTCTTTAATTCCTTCAGTTCCCCTTCAATCTTCTCTTTCAGGGATGAAAGCTTGTCTGATAATACCTGATCCTGCATACGTTTTACCTCTCTTTTCCTTTCATTTTTTGTTCCGCTCTACATGTACCTGCTGCACTAACCTCGCCCTTCGTCTTCGACTCGACCTCACTAAGTGCACAGGTACCGTTCGCACTAAATTCGAACTTCGCCTTCGGCTCGTTCTCATTAAGTGCTCTACATGAAAAATCCCTTGTATTCAAAAGAATACAAGGGACGAAATGATCCGCGGTACCACCCATGTTCCTGCCCATATTGTATGAACAGACACCTCTGAGCACTTAACGCGTGCAACGTTCTGATCTACTACAAGACTGATTCAACCAGAAAGCTCCGGTGGGAATTTCACTTCATGTCAGAACCTGAGGATGCTCGCAGCCGATGGCAACCTCTCTCTGCAGGTAAACATGTCATTACTATACACCTTCACAGCATTTCGATATTCATTAATATCCAACACTCCATATATTCTTTATTCTAGTCAATCTCCAATTCCTTGTCAACAAGTATTTTGTTGATATAAGCTCCGACAAGAACCAGATTCATGCACACATACAGCCAGATCAGCAAAATCACGATCGTGGTAAGACTTCCATACATGCTAAAGCCATTAAAGTATGTCACGTAAATTGAAAATCCGAAGGTTACCACCGTCCAACCAAGAGATGCCAGTACTGCCCCCGGAAACTGCTGGCGCAGCCTGCCACGCGGTCTTGGCAGATATGCATAGAGACAGGCAAGAACCAGCGTGATAATCAGGAAGAAAAAGAGATGTCTTCCACTGTTAAACGCTGTCATAAAGCTTGCGATACCATGAATTCTGCGGTCTAACAGATTTACAATAGCCTCTCCGAACACCATAATAAGCAGTGTCAGAATAATTACCAACAGAATCAGTACCATATAAAAGCTGGTCACAATACGGAGAATGAAATAATTCCGCTTTTCTTCCACTCCATTGATAACATTCAGCCCACGCAGCAGTGCGAGGAGTCCCTTGCCTGCCGACCACAGGATCGCTACAATAGATAAGGAAATGAGCCCCACCGACTGCCGATACACATCATTAATAATAGAAATAGCCAGCGGCTCCACCGAAGACGGTACGATTTCAATCACTACCCTCATGAAGTCCGCCCTTGTAAGAGGTACAAACGGAATGATCGCACACAGCAGCATCAAAGACGGAATCAGAGAAATAAACAGGAAAAAGGCAGAGCTTGCCGCATAAGCTGTCACATTCTTCTTTGACAGCTCCATACACAATGATATGATTCGAATGATCCTTTTCTTCATCATAAGCAGTCCTGTTCTCCTGATTTCCAATTAAAGCTTCACATCCATCTGCTTTTTCCATATGTCCGCAATTTTACCATAATCAGTATTTTTTCGCAAGCTGACAATTCCAGTAGAACATAGCAAGAATCTCCTCATACGTCTTACCGGACTGCGCCATGGCCTTTGCTGCATTCTGCGACATGCCGACACCATGACCGAATCCACCACCATAAAGTGTAAATCCTGTGATACCCTTTTTCCCCTTTTGCAGATCCATCACAAAATAAGCGCTTGGTAAAATAGTAGAAAGTGTATATGCCGAGTCATCCTGCCGGATTACCTCTCCTTCCTGATTCAAAACATAACGGATCTCATATTCTCCCTCCACCTGAAGCTCTCCCTGATCGGTACTGATCACCAGTGTCCGTGCACTTCCTCCTGCTGCACGCCTTATAATTTCCATGTCCTTTACTTTCTTAAAATCGGCAAAAGAAATCCCCCGTTCCTGCAGTTTCTTTTTTAAAAGATTAATGTCTAAGTCATTCACGGTATAGCTCCAGCGATACCAGGGTTCCTCTTTCTCGTAATCCTCTTCATGAATGGTAGTGAGATATTCACGAAGCGCTTCTTCCTGTTCACTCTTCTTCTGCAATTCATCTGTCTGTGTCGTATCTGTCTGCTCATTGATCTCCTGTGATTCATTGTTTTCATCCTGCGCAATATGTACACTCCTTAAATAAGGAGCTGCACCCTCTCCTTCTTCTTTCCAGATGCGGTCATCTGTCCCATAACCGCAGGACGTGGAATAATAATACGCAGTGATCGGCTTTCCATCCTGCTGCAGCAGCTCCCCTTCAGTCTGCCGTACCGCATCGGTTGAGCTCTTCTTTTCCATAATATTGTTATAAACCTGATAATTCACACTGTCGTCCACATGCGCGCCCAGTGCCGGCAGTCCGGCATGCTCCAGATAGCCATAGGAGTAGGTTCTCGCACACACGGCCTGGGCTTTCAGGCTTTCTGACGGATAAGTGGATGGCATCTCACTTGGCACAACGGCATACAGATATTCCTCCAGCAGCAGCTCATTAATCAGTAAAAGGCCATCCCCCGTCTTATGAATTTCGAAGTTTCCACGGTAAGAGGGCACTCCCTGATTCCGATGCGCCGACCAAAGATCCGTCCTTCCGGAGTTGGTCGGATTCACGACCTTTAGCATTCCTTCTTTCAGATAATCTGTATCCTGTGTCAGGACAAGCTTTTTTCCTGCCGGAAGCGGTTCTTCCTTTCTTTCACCGTTTTCAAGATAGGACAGCATGAGCTCCTCCGATGACTGCAAAATAACCTCCTTATGATACAGTCCCCGGTAATCACTCTGCTGAATAGCCACACGGATATACTCCATTCGTTCCTTCGGAAGAATTAAGAAGGCACAGATCTTTCCATCTTTTATAAGATAATCCGTAAAAGCATAACCGATGGGAATGTCATTGGTATTGCTGCTATGCACCTCTTCCTTCTGATAATACCCTTCGCATACTTCTCCAAAGGGAATTTTTCCCTGCTCCTCCAAAGTAACTGCATGTTCCGTCACCTGCAGTGTCTTTCCGCTGATGATTTCTCCATCCTCTTCATAAGAAATAAGCTCCCCTCCCCTAAGACCAAGTGTCACGATCTGCTCGGATCTCTGCTTCTGCGTACAGGGATGGTATAGCTCGCATCCCCGGTAAAAGAACAGGATACCGCTCTCATCGGCTTCTTCCAGATAAGCTTCGGAAAACATGACCGGATCGGTCAGCTTTTCCCGGATGGCCAGTAATGTGTTTTCCATACGGTAGGCATCGACATTTATGTATTTTAACCGGGCAAACTCATCGGAAATGTAGGAATATACCGTACCATCCACAGCAAGAAGCTGTCCTTCTGCAAGCTCCGGTTTATGTACAAAATCCTTTCCTCCAATGATCCCGATGGTTTCTTTACAGATCTGCCGGTCCAGCTGATGACAGGTAAGGAACTGGTCGAATGCCTCATACCAGTCTTCTTCTTTCATATACTGCCCTATTTCCTGACATACCTCCTCCGGATCGGTTTTCAAAAGCTCTGCACTCTTGTCTGTTAAGATCTGCATCTCTCCTGTAAAAACCATTTCTCCGACATATTCCGGTTCCGACCGGTCCTTATAAAAAAACAGAAAAAAGGTAAGCAACGCCGCCAGTACTAAGATGGCAATCAGCTTCCAGCGGATCTGCATATGACGATTCATTCTTCTCTCTCCTTAAAATACAATAAAGAGTCCGCCTGAGACTTCTTTGCGTGCGGGCGGAGCTTTTGACTTTATAGCAAGAAAAAGCAGCGCATCCGCGCTGCTTTTTCTTTGGAATAACCCCCAAAATGCTGTTTCCTGCCTTTTGACTCCTAGCAAGGCTAGGTGGGTGACCGCAGCCTTACTTTTGCCTTCCCTTCCAATCCTTATTGCTAAGTGAGGGCTTGACAGCCATAAGGTAATATAGGAATCCCGTTTAAAGTATCTGTAGGTTCAAAAATAACAAGAAACAAAAACACATTTCGGGTTGTTTTTATTATATCCAAATCCCTGATAAAATACAACCTATTTTAATAGTTTTTGTATCTGAATCATGCCCCATCCCTGCTTGTTCCATGGTTCTCCCAGATCTCTTGCGGTATGCAGTAATTTTGTTTTCGCTTCTTCATTTGAGATCTCCGGATTTTTCTGTAAAAGCAGGGCAAGACCTCCGGAGACCACCGGTGTTGCCATCGAAGTACCGCTCCGCGCAATATAGGGATTTTTCTTATAATTGGAATTGCACGAAATAATTTTCGTCCCCGGCGCAACTACATCCGGCTTTTTCATGGCATAGATGCTGGGTCCTCTTCCGGAATGATCCTCACACAGATTTTTTGCCTTGCCAAAATAACCGCCTTCATTGCAGCCCACCGTAATGACATCCTTTAAAGCTCCGAGAAGTGAAATTGTCATAGGCTCCGGTCCGGAATTTCCGGCAGCACACACAATCACGATCCCACTCTTCCAAAGCTCCTCCATGCATCGCAGAAGCTCCTTCATCTTCTCCTCGTTCCTGCACTCTGCAATTCCAACTGAAATAT
>ENA-OROZ01002896-OROZ01002896.1-human-gut-metagenome-genome-assembly--contig:-NODE-2896-length-11993-cov-3.688390_pt1 | contig 11993 bp, 10 predicted proteins | sample MGYA00242138_ERZ509066 | MGnify/ENA primary metagenome ERZ509066 (study PRJEB26280, sample SAMEA2338691) | human gut metagenome | biome: human gut; feature: human-associated habitat; material: faeces... | reverse complement strand
CCAGCAGCCCGACAAGGACCGCTACGACCGCATTTTGCTGGAACTGGCGAAGCAGTACAACGTCCAGATGCCCAGCGACCAGCTGTTCATCAAGGGCGCGGCCTTCGCTCTGCGTGCCGGCGGCCGCAGTCCCCGCGTGGCAAAACAGTTTGTGGAATTGCTGGCGGCGGGGGTCAAGGTCTGACCTTGACAGCGAAGAAATAAGAGAGAGGAGAGAGTCTGGCAAGAGGAAATCTCTTTTCTCTTGCCTTAGTTTACGTTTACGCCCTCTCTGTCACCAGCTTAAATCCGGCCTCGGTCAGCTTCTCCTTGATCGTCTCGATCTGCGCGGCGTCGCGGGTCTCTAGCCCCAGCTTAAGGAAACAGCTGGTGATGGCCATGTTCGCGTCACTGCGGTCGTGGTGGACGCTGACGACGTTTGCGCCGCAGGCCGAGACAATGTCGCTGACCAGGCTTAGCTGGCCGGGCTTGTCCTCCAGGGCAATCATCAGGTTCGTCTTGCGGCCGCTCATGACCAGGCCGCGGGTGATAACGCGGGAGAGAATGTTCACATCAATGTTGCCGCCGGAAATCAGGCAGACGGTTTTCTTGCCCGCCAGCGGCAGCTTGCCGAACAGCGCGGCGGCCACCGGCGTGGCACCTGCGCCCTCGGCCACGAGCTTCTGGTTCTCCATCAGCGCCAGGATGGCGGCAGCGATCTCGTCCTCGCTGACCGTGACAATGTCGTCCACGTACTGGCTCACCATGTCAAAGGTCGTCTCACCGGGCGTCTTGACCGCAATGCCGTCGGCAAAGGTCACGGCGGAGTCCAGCGTCTCGTACTTGTGATCGTGGAATGCGTGCTCCATGCTGGGGGCACCCGCCGCCTGCACGCCGTAGATTTTTACCTCGGGACGCAGGCTCTTGATGGCAAACGCCACGCCGGAAATCAGACCGCCGCCGCCGATGGGGACTAAAATATAATCTACTGTAGGAAGCTCTTTGATGATCTCCATCGCGATGGTTCCCTGACCGGTGGCTACGTCCAGATCGTTGAACGGATGGATAAAGGTATATCCGTGCTCCGCTGCCAGCTCATTTGCATATGCCAGCGCCTCATCGAATACATCGCCGTGAAGAACCACCTCTGCGCCATAGCTTCTGGTACGGTTTACCTTCATGAGCGGCGTGGTCGTCGGCATAACAACCGTTGCCTTGCAGCCAGCCAGTTTTGCCGCGTATGCAACGCCCTGTGCATGGTTTCCAGCCGATGCGGTGATCAGACCGCGCTGTTTCTCCTCATCGCTCAGGGTGCTGATCTTATAAAATGCACCTCTTACCTTGTAAGCACCTGTATACTGCATATTTTCCGGTTTTAAATATACTTTATTGCCGGTCAAATTCGAAAAATATTCACTGTAAACCAGTTTTGTCTCGGAAATAACCTTGCTGACAACCTCAGTTGCTTCTTCGAATTTCTCCAGCGTCAGTCCCTGCGGCTCAGCCTGTACTGCCTCTGCTGTCTCTTCCTTTATTGTCTCACTCATTGTCTTTCCTCCATTTATCCGTATTTCTCAGAATGCGCCCTGCTTTTGCCGGTTCTCTGACCAGACAGTCTGCCGGGTGTGTCCTGTTTATCTGAATCTGCGGCTTAAGCAGATTTGTTCTCCGCCAAACCAGTTTCAGCCGTGGCATGCTCAGCTATTTTTAGCTTTATTCATTCTCTGTCAATGCTTCATTTCTCTTAAACAGTGCATTGACGAAATCATTCGCATCGAATTTCTGTAAATCGTCGATCTTTTCGCCGATTCCGACGTATTTAACCGGAATACCAAGCTCGGACTGGATCGCAACCGCGATACCGCCCTTTGCCGTGCCATCCAGCTTCGTCAGGATGATGCCGGTGATATCCGCCACCTCCATAAACTGTTTTGCCTGTGCAAGCGCGTTCTGACCGGTCGTTCCGTCAAGAACAACCAATGTCTCACGGTAGGCGTCTGGATATTCTTTGTCGATGATCCGGTTGATCTTCTTTAACTCTTCCATCAGGTTTTTCTTGTTGTGCAGACGACCTGCCGTGTCGCAGATCAGCACATCGGCATTTCTTGATTTTGCCGCCGCGATCGCATCGTAGATAACAGCTGCCGGATCAGAACCTTCCTGCTGGGCGATGAGCTCAACGCCCGCGCGTCCTGCCCACTCCGTCAGCTGCTCAATCGCTGCCGCACGGAATGTATCCGCCGCCGCCAGAATGACCTTCTTGCCCTGATCCTTTAACTGACCCGCCAGCTTGCCGACCGAGGTCGTCTTCCCGACGCCGTTAACGCCGATCACCAGCACAACCGACTTGCGGTTTTCAAATTCGTAGGCATTTTCGCCCAGATCCATCTGTTCCTTGATGCTGGCAATCAGAAGATCCTTGCACTCTGCCGGATCCTTGATGTGGTTTTCTTTTACCTTTTTCCGGAGATCCTCGACGATCGCCATCGTCGTCTGGATACCTAGATCGCCCATGATAAGCGTCTCTTCGATCTCCTCATAGAAATCATCATCGATCGCGGAAAAACCGCTGAATACGGAATCAATTCCGCTTACAATGGAATCTCTCGTTTTCGTCAGCCCTTCTACCAGACGGCCGAAAAAACCCTTTTTCTTATCTCCCATGGCTGCGCCTCCTTTTCTATTTCTGAACTCTTTTTTGCAATTATAATTCTGCTTTTTCCTCTTCCCGCTCCATCTGCGCCTCGATCAGGCTGACCGATACCAGCGTGGACACACCTTTTTCCTGCATCGTGATACCATACAGGCGGTCTGCCGACACCATCGTGCCTCTTCGGTGGGTGATGACGATAAACTGGGTGTTGCCGCACATGCGGCGCAGGTAGGCCGCATACCGGTCGACGTTTACGTCGTCGAGCGCCGCCTCGATTTCGTCGAGCACGCAGAACGGCGACGGCGTAACCTTGAGGATGGCGAACAGCAGCGCTATCGCGCTGAGCGCCTTTTCCCCGCCGGAAAGCGCATCCAGATTGAGGATCACCTTGCCGGGCGGCTGCACGTGCATTTCGATGCCCGAATTCAGGATGTCGTCCGGATCCGACAGCTTCAGCTCCGCCTTGCCGCCGCCGAACATCTCGGTAAAGACGATACCGTAATTATAGTTGATCTGCTTGAAGCGTTCAATAAAAATTTCCCGCATCTGGGTGGTGAGGTCGCCGATCAGCTTGAGCAGCTCTTCCTTGGACACCTCGACATCCCGCACCTGTTCCGACAGGAACGCAAACCGTTCGCTGACCTCTTTGTATTCCTCGATCGCGCCAACGTTGACATTGCCCAAGCCGCGAATTTTGCCGCGCACCTCCGTCACGCTGCGGCGCAGCTCGGTCAGGCTCTCGAAGGGCACACACTGGCTGCGGGCTTCGCTCTCGGTCAGCTGGTATTCCTCCCACAGCTTGCTGTTGGTGTCGTTCAGCTCGGTCTCGGCGGCAGTGCGGCGCTCGGCCAGGCGGGCCATTTCGCCGCTCATCCGCTCTCGCTCGTCGGTCAGGGCACGGTTGTCCTGGCCCAATTTGGCGATGGCGGCTTCCTTCTCCATGCGGGCCGCATTGGCGGAACGGATGGTTTCCTCTGCCGCTGCGATCCTCTGCTGGTTTTCGCCGCGGGTGCGCTCCATCTCGGCGATTTTCAAGGTGTTCGCCTCGATTTTCGCCTTGGCCGCGTCGATGGCGGCGTGCAGCTCCCGGGCGCGGGCCTCGGCCTCGCCGGTACGGCTCTGCAAGCCCTCCAAAGCGGCCTCATGCAGGCTGATGTCCTTCTCGTCGGCCAGTCGCTGCATCTGCTTTTCAGAGAGCTCGCCGGTGATTTTTTCTCGTTCTGCCGTGAGACTTCCAGTGCTCTCACCCAGAGCCGCCAGCTCTTCGGTGTACCGGACCATCTCGGTTTCGGCGTCGGCCGCGAGAAAATCCACGATTTCGTCCAGTCCCGTTGCGGCCTCCGCCCCCGAACTGATGACGGAAGAAAAGCCGAACCCGGCTTCGGCCGCATAATCAAGCACGGCAGCCGTGAGCGCCGCGGACTGACAGACAAGTCCCACGGGGCCGGCGGCGGCAAGTTTCGGGATGTAACTCACGTTAAGCCCGATATCCGGGCGCATGATCCCGACGGAATCCGGGCCGATCAGGTGAATGCCGCGCTCACGGGCGGTCTGAGCGAGCTTATCCTGCCAGAGACGGTCTTCGGTCCAGGTGCCTTCGCCGGGCGTTACAAGCACGTTGGCAATGCCGAGCGCGGCACAGTCTTTGAGCACAGACTCAACGCGCGCAGAGGGTGTGGCGATGACACAGAGCTCCGGCGTATGCGGGAGGTCGCGTAAGCCGGCCCAGCAGGGTGTAAGCCCGATGTACTTGTACTTGGGGTTGACGGGATAGGCTTCGAGCACCCGGCGGCTGTTCATGACGCCCGACCAGACCGCACGTCCGCGGCTTCCCTCCCGGTCGCTCGCGCCCACAACGGCAACACGGGTCGGAATAAAGGCGGAGGCAAGACGATGCGTGACGGACATGAGACTACTGGACAATGCGGAAGGCAAAATACCTGAAACCTCAAGTTTAACGCGCCTGCAGCGGGCTTCCGGTGTCATAATCGCTCTCAAAGGCAATACGAGGTTTATTCCATGAGGCAGAGAGTTTCCTGCGGCGAGGCGCCGCACGAGTGGCACCGTGCCGACGGCACGACGGTCGCGTGCACCGAAAAGGTGAAGGTGTTAAACGAGAACTGGCAGGAAATCCGCGCGATGCTGCAGGATGCCATGGATGATGCCGTTTTGATGGGCTGCACCGAAAAACAGTTTCGTGAGGAGTACACGCGGCTTGTGGCTTCGATCACCTCGGACTATGCCGAACAGAAAGCCCAAACGCGTCCGGCTGAAGACTTTGCTGTTTTAAAGACGGATCACATCGTACTTACGGTCGCTGACTTGGATGCAAGCATCACCTTTTACACCAAAGCGCTCGGCATGAAGGCGGTGACGTTCGGTGCAGGCCGCAAAGCCCTTCTTTTTGCGGGCGGCAAAATCAATCTGCATGAAGCGGCAGGAGAGCCGATTCTGCCGCGCGCAAAAACCCCGCAGGCCGGAAGCAGCGATCTCTGCTTTCTGGTGAACAAAACACCCGAAGAAACGGTGGCGCACCTGAAAGCCTGCGGCATTAGCGTGGAAGAGGGGCCGGTGCGTCGTACGGGGGCCTATTTTCCGCTTACGTCCGTCTACGTACGCGATCCCGACGGCAACCTCATTGAGCTTGCGGTTGAAGCCGAGGACGATTGAGTCCAAAAAACGGCGGAAAGCCCGGAGACTTTCCGCCGTCAGATATCGCTTTTCAGCCGGTTTTACTTTTTTGCGGCCGTTTTCTTTGCGGCCGGTTTTTTGGCTGCGGGCTTTTTCTCCGCTGCCTTTTTGACCGTCGTCTTTTTCTCAGCCGTCTTTTTTACAGGCGCTTTTTTGGCGGCAGCGGGCTTTGCAGCCGCCTTCTTTTCGGTCTTTTCCGCGGCCTTCGCGACAGCTTTTTCCACCACAGCCTTGGCTTCGGGTTTAATGGCCGGGGCCTTTACCCGGGAAGCCGTCTTTTTGGCGGTTTCTTTTTTAAGCTGCAGGGCGGCGGCCTTGGATTCAGCGCGCTTTTTCACAAGGCTCTTTTCGGGCTTTGTGGGTTTGAGAATGCGCTTGATTTCAGCGGCCTTGCGGGCTGCTTCTTCCTTGGCGGCTTCTTCGGCCGCTGCTTCTTCCTGCGTGCGCATGGAAATGCGCACGATCGGGGGCGCCACCGCGGCGTTTTCTTCCTTCACGCCCCAGAGCTGCAGCAGCTCCGTTTCCGACGGGGTCGAACCGCGGTTGCGGCGCGCCACAACGCTCGCGCGCACCAGCTTTTCAATATCGGGTAGCGGCAGCCGGTTGAGGTCGGTGAAGTTAATCAGACTGTGTTCGGCGTCAAATCCCTTGATCGTCGCGACAAACGGCTCGATCACGGAATTTTCCGCCACATACAGCGTCAGGGATTTTTCGCGCGATTCAAGCGCAAAGAGCGGACCGCCGTTTAATTCATAAAAGACCAGGCCGAAACGCTTGCTCTCACGAACACCGCGGGCGGCGCGGCGGATGAGGCTTGCCACACGGGCCATGGCAACGCGGCGGTCAGGCGGCAGGCTTTGCAGGAATACCCCCAGAACCGTAGCTCCTACCATGATGCCTTCCCTCCCTTTTTCTTTGAGACAAACAGATATTTCCGCCTCTGTGTCGACACAGAAGGCTTTGCAAAGGCGGAAAAAAACCCTGTTATTTTACAGGAAGTGCGCCTTGTTTGCTTAGTTTTTTCTTCTCTGATCGTTGATTGCTATGGGAATTTCGACTGTTTTTCCTGCGGCGGCCCGGAATTAACGGTAAAAGGTATAGCGGGCACTGAAGCGCACGGCCAAAACGGCCCCGAGGCTGTTGCGGGTGCAGGCCGACACGGGAATGCCGCCTTTGGCTTCGTCGCGCTTAACCCAGCGGTAGTGCGACAGAATGCCCTTTAAATTGCCCGCGGGCCGTACGGCAAAGAGAAGCCCCTTAAGGTCATGCTTGGTTTTGCCTTCCGTCCAGCTTTCCACTTTGGCGGCAAGCCGGCTTTTGTCGGGTGCGGAAAACGTGAAGTCCGCGCCCTGGGCTGCCACTTTGCGGCCCTTTTCGTCTCTGAGGGTCACTTCTGGCGTGATAAAGCGCCACCAGAGGCCCTGAGTGTCGGCGGTGCACTGAAATTTCTGCACGCCCGTGCCGTAAAGAACCAGCGCTTTTTCGGCACTTGTGTCCTTGGGGTCGATGACCCCGGGCCCCATGAGGGCGTCAAGGGCGGAGCAGCCGGTGAGCGTTAAAGCGCTGAGCACGGACAAAGCGGGCAGAAACAAACGAAAGGTCATGGCAGATAAATCCCGGAAAAACGGGGAAAAAAACGGGGTACATCTCGGCAGTACCCGCCATTGTATGAGCGAAGGGCGGCACTTGCGCGCATAGAGCGCGCCTACAGACTGCTTCACTCGGATGATGCGAACAATTTGAAAAGTCGCTATTGTCTGACGCAACAAAGAGCGGGCAGAGCGTATCAGCCCGCGCGGACCTCATTAATACCCTGCGGTTTCACGTGAAGCCGACAGGGGCGGCAGGGGCGTTTCGCTTGCGTGAAAGGCCGCGGCCGTCAACACTTCAGGAGAGAAGCTGTGTATCAGATCCGTATCCATGGCCGCGGAGGCCAGGGCGTGGTGACCGCGGCTGAAATGCTCAGTGTCGCAGCCTTCACCGAAGGCCACTGGGCTCAGGCTTTTCCGAGTTTCGGCTCGGAACGCACCGGCGCGCCGGTGACGGCCTTCTGCCGCATCGACGAAAAAGAAATCCGTCTGAGAGAACCCATTTCCGAGCCCGACGTCGTGCTCGTGCAGGACAAAACGCTTTTGGAAAGCGTTGATGTTTTTTCGGGTATTTCGCCCGAGGGCTACGTTCTGATCAACTCTTCGGCCGAACCCGAAGCGATGGGACTTACTGAACTCATCGCCCGGCTTCCCGCGGGGCACGTGAAAACGGTGCCCGCAACGCGCTTTGCCCTGGAAAAAATCGGCCGGCCGCTCCCGGGAGCCGCGATGCTTGCGGGCTTTGCCGCGATGACGGGGGCTCTGAAACTGGAAAACGTCCAGGCTGCCTACAGTGCGCGCTTCGGCGGAAAGATTGCGGAAGCAAACGCTCAGATTGCCGCTGCCGCTTATGAGTGGCTTACGAAGAAGGAGTAACCCCGCGATGCTCAAACAGATTGAAGGCAGTCAGGGCGTGGCCCAGGCCGTGGCGCTGTGCCGCCCGGAAGTGATCTGCGCTTATCCGATTTCCCCGCAGACGCATATTGTTGAAGCGCTCGGCAACCTCACCCGCAAGGGGCAGATTGAAAACTGCGAGTACATCAACGTCGAAAGCGAATTTGCCGCGATGAGTGTGGCGATCGGCGCGAGTGTCGCAGGCGCCAGAGCCTACACGGCCACCGCAAGCCAGGGGCTTCTTTACATGGTGGAAGCCGTCTATAACGCTTCGGGCCTGGGGCTTCCGATTGTGATGACCGTGGCGAACCGCGCAATCGGCGCTCCGATCAACATCTGGAACGATCATTCCGACGCGATGAGCCAGCGAGACAGCGGCTGGATTCAGATTTACGCTGAAAACAACCAGGAAGCCTGCGACATGCATATCGAGGCCTTCCGGATTGCCGAAGAGCTCTCGCTTCCGGTGATGGTCTGCATGGACGGCTTTGTCCTCACGCACGCCTTTGAGCGCATTGACATCCCGAGTCAGGAAGACGTCGACCGGTTTCTCCCGCCCTATCAGCCGCGGCAGGAACTCGATCCCGACAATCCCGTTTCGATCGGCGCCATGGTGGGGCCGGAGGCCTTTACCGAGGTGCGCTATCTCGCGCACGTCAAGCACCTGCAGGCACTTGACCTCATCCCTCAGGTGCAGCAGGAATTTAAGAATGTCTTCGGGCGCGATTCCGGGGGCCTCGTGAGTTCCTACCGCATGGAAGACGCCGAACTCGCGGTTGTGGCGATGGGGTCGTGTGTGGGCACCATCAAGGATACGGTGGACGAGCTCAGAGACGCGGGCGTCAAAATCGGCGTTGTGGCTGTGAAGTGCTTCCGGCCCTTCCCGGTGGCCGCGGTGCGCGAAGCGCTTAAGGGAGCGAAGCGCGTTGTTGTCGTGGAACGAACGCTCGCGGTGGGCTCGGGCGGCGTTTTAAGCCGCGACGTGATGGTGGCCTTGGAAGGCCTCTCCGTTGAAGAGTACTGCGTGATTGCGGGCCTCGGGGGACGTGCGATCACGAAAAAGTCGCTTAAAGAGGTCTTCAGGAAGGCGCTCGAGGGGACGCTCCCGCGGTTAAGTTTCATGGATCTGGACATGGAACTCGTAAACCGCCAGCTCGCGCGCGAAAGGGCGGCCCGTAAAACGGGGCCCTTGCCCGAGGCGCTCGTGCGCGACGCCGTCATGATGGAAAAGAGTTCGCCGCAGCGCGGCGGCTTTTAAGGGGAGCCGACAGTCATGCAGGAAACAAAAGTTCGTTTTTATCAGACGGGGACTTTTACGGTCGGTAACCGCCTTTTGGATGAAGCCGCCCGCACCGTACAGTCGTCGATGGAGCGCTTTAATGCGCTTAATTCCGGGCACCGCGCGTGCCAGGGGTGCGGAGAGGCTTTGGGCGCGCGTTATGCGCTTGACGCCGCGATGGAGGCCACCAAGCGCCGGCTTATTGCCTGTAACGCCACGGGGTGCCTCGAGGTTTTCTCCACACCCTATCCGGAATCGGCCTGGCAGATGCCCTGGTTCCATTCGCTTTTCGGAAACACCGCGGCGGTTGCGACCGGTATGGCCGCGGCCGCGCGCGTCAAGGCCCGCAAAAAGGGCGTTGCACCCGACCGGGTGCTCGCAATGGGCGGCGACGGCGGTACGACCGACATCGGTTTCGGGTGTTTGTCGGGGATGTTTGAGCGTAACGACGATGTGCTCTACATCTGCTTTGACAATGAGGCCTATATGAATACCGGGGTGCAGAGGTCCTCTGCCACACCTCCCACCGCACGCACCGCCACCACGATGCCGGTGCCGGGCTACGCCGGCAACACCTTCGGGCAGGGGAAAAACGTGCCGGCAATCGCGATGGCGCACGGCATTCCCTATGTGGCGACCGCCACCGTCGCGGATCTGCACGATCTGGAGCGTAAGGTGCGCCGCGCCATGGAATTTCACGGCGCGCGCTACATCCACATTCTCGTGCCCTGTCCGCTGGGCTGGGGCGCGCACTCCTCGAAGACGATTGAACTCGCGCGTCTGGCGCAGTTAACCGGTCTTTTCCCCGTCTTTGAAGCCGAATACGGGGAAGTGGTGAAGGTGGAAAAAATCCGCCGCAGGATGCCGGTGGAAGCCTACATGAAGCCGCAGAAGCGCTTTGCGCATCTCTTTGCCAAAAACGCCGATCCTGAGGTTTTGCAGCGCATGCAGCACCTCGCGGACCGCAATATTGCGCGCTACGGCTTGATCGGCGACAGTGAAGGTGAAGACGTGCCCGTGCCGGAGCAGGGTGAAGAACGGGCGGCGCGGATTTAAGGCGGGGGAGAGACACAAATGACTCAGAGTAATACCAAACCTTTTGCGATTACGCTTGATGTGGGCTCGTCGCTTGCGAACCGCACCGGCTCCTGGCGCACCTTAAAGCCCGTGTACGTTTCGCGTACGCCCCCGTGTAACGCCAAGTGCCCGGCGGGCGAAAAGTGCCAGGCCTGGCTTTTCCTTGCGGAAAACGGGGACTATGAAGCGGCCTGGAAAAAGATCACGGAAGAAAATCCGCTTCCGGCATGCATGGGGCGCGTGTGTTATCACACGTGTGAGACGGCCTGTAACCGCGGAGGGTTGGACGAAAGCGTCGGGATTAATTCCGTTGAGCGCTTCTTAGGCGACAACGCGATTGAAAAGGGCTGGCACTTTACGGTGCCCGCTCAGCACACGGGTAAGCGCGTTTTGGTGGTGGGCGCGGGCCCTGCCGGGCTTTCGGCGGCCTATCATCTGCGGCGTATGGGGCACGATGTGACGATTTACGAGGGGGCGGAGTTGCCGGGCGGCATGATGCGCTACGGCATCCCCAAGTACCGTCTGCCGCGGCCTATTCTTGATGCCGAAATCGAGCGCATCCGCGCCACGGGCGTCACAATCGTCTGCTCACGCGAAGTTACGGACCTTGAAAAAGAGCGCCGTGAAGGAAAGTTTGACGCGGTGTTTCTCGCGGTGGGAGCCCACCTTGCACGGCGCTCTTATGTGCCCGCCGGAGACGCCTCGCGCGTGATGGACGCGGTGAGCGTACTCAAAGAAGTCGCTGACGATGAAAAGCCCATGCTCGGGCGCCGCGTTGTGGTCTACGGCGGCGGCAACACCGCCATGGACGTCGCGCGCACCATGCGCCGCATGGGCGCCGAGCCCCTCGTTGTCTACCGCAGAACGCGTGATAAGGCACCGGCGCATGACGCCGAAATTGCCGAAGCCATTGAAGAAGGCGTCACGATGAAGTGGCTTTCCACCGTGAAAGAAGCCTCCGAAGGGGAAATCAAGATCGAAAAGATGGTCTTGGACGTTAACGGGAAACCCCAGCCCACGGGTGAATTTGAAACGATTGCCGCCGACAGCCTGGTTTTGGCGCTCGGACAGCAGACCGATCTCGGACTGCTCACGGGCGTTAAGGGCCTCACCGTCGAAAAAGACGAAGTGATCGTGGATCCGGTGACTTTCATGACCGGAGCCGACGGGGTCTTTGCGGGCGGGGACATGATCCCCGGGGACAAAAACGTCACGGCCGCCATCGGCCACGGCAAAAAGGCCGCGAGGAGCATTAACGCGTGGCTCAAGGGTGAGGTGTATCAGCCCGAAAAAGCCGCGCCTCCGGCGTCTTTCGAGAGGCTTCACACCTGGTATTACGCGGATGCTCCGAAGACCGTTCGTCCGATGTTGGACCTCGTGCGCCGCCAGACGACGTTTGACGAAGTGCAGCGGGGTCTGACCGAAGAAAACGCACTGTTTGAAGCGCGCCGCTGCATGAGCTGCGGCAACTGCTTTGAGTGCGACAACTGCTATGGCGTCTGCCCGGATAACGCCGTCATCAAGCTTGGCGCCGGTATGAAGTTTCGCTTTAACTATGAGTACTGCAAGGGCTGCGGTATCTGCGCGAACGAATGCCCGTGCGGTGCGATTGACATGGTAAGCGAAGACGTCTGACCCCGGGCACGGACGTTTGTGAGACCGCCTGAAGGAGACGTCTTTCAGGCGGTTTTTTCGCATATTGAAAGCTTGACTTTTTCTCAGGGCTCTTTAGCCTGAATTTTGCATGAGCGCTGAAAAAACAGCGCTCTTTTTGATTCTTCGGGCATATGTGTGGGTAGTTAGTCCCCCGATTTTGGGCAACGAGAGCCTG
>ENA-OROZ01002890-OROZ01002890.1-human-gut-metagenome-genome-assembly--contig:-NODE-2890-length-12019-cov-16.157138_pt1 | contig 12019 bp, 7 predicted proteins | sample MGYA00242138_ERZ509066 | MGnify/ENA primary metagenome ERZ509066 (study PRJEB26280, sample SAMEA2338691) | human gut metagenome | biome: human gut; feature: human-associated habitat; material: faeces... | reverse complement strand
TTGCCGATAAATTCTCTTTGAAACATATCATCAAGCATCTGTCTGAATTGCTGGGCGTTGAAGTTCAGTTCGCTAACGACTGCATGGGCGAAGAAGCTGCTGTAAAAGCTGCTGCTCTGCAACCGGGAGAAGTGCTGTTGCTCGAAAACCTTCGCTTCTATGCTGAAGAAGAAGGCAAACCAAGAGGTTTGGCTGAAGATGCCACAGACGAAGAAAAGGCTGCTGCAAAGAAGGCTGTCAAAGAAAGCCAGATGCTGGATTCTCTGGAGCATCTCAAAGATATGGAGACAATTCGCGAAGTCAGCAGTGTCATTCGTGAGTATTAGTAGAAATATTGGAGGTTTAGGTTTGGAAGAAAGTGTAAAGGTCAATCCGCTTGCAACAGAGAAGGTCGAACGGTTGATATTAAAATTCTCCATCCCGGCAATCATCAGTATGCTGGTTAGCTCGCTTTATAATATTGTAGACCAGATATTTATTGGACAAGGTGTAGGACTTCTTGGAAATGCGGCGACTAATATCGCATTTCCAATTACGATTATTTGTACTGCAACGGCATTGCTTCTTGGGATTGGAAGTGCTTCAAATTTTAATCTGTCCTCGGGGGCAGGAGAGCAGGAATGTGCGTGCAGGTATGCAGGGACAGGACTTGCAATGCTTTTACTTTGCGGTGTGACAATCGCGGTCATCGTATTATTGTTCTTAGATCCACTGCTTCATGTATTCGGTGTTACAAAAGACGTCCTGCCTTATGCACAGGATTATACAGGGATTACAGCATTTGGAATTCCTTTTCTGATCCTGACGACAGGGGGGAATCATCTGATCCGTGCAGACAGAAGCCCGACTTATTCTATGACTTGTATGCTTACGGGGGCAATCATCAATACGATTCCGGCAGCTTTCAGCATAGGAATATCATTACCGCCATCACCGCAAGCCATTATTTCCGCCATCTCAATCCCATAATAATCGGCAAAAGCTGAAAGTCCGGTTGCCTTACTGATTCCTGCAAGGTTCACATCAGCAAATAAGGGATGCCAGCGTGATAAGGAAAGGTTAGGCAGAAGCGGCATTACTTGCTGTTCCATTTCATCATCGATATAAAAACAAAGCTGGCAACACTCTTTTCTGTCAAACAGTTCTTCAATGTCTACAACGGCAGGGATGGGATGTTCCACGATTTTGGCTATCCGTTCGACAGTCGGAGTCAGCCGATTGACAAACACGCCTTCATCCAATTCAATAGCAACTGCGAAATCAAAAGCCTTTGCTATTTCCATGGCTTTCTTAAAATCATCCTTTGGAATAAGGTATCTCCTTATCACAGTGCCATCCAGTAAGACACAGTCAGCTCCATTCAATGCAATAATTCCATCATACGGAACAGCAGCTATTTCATGAAGGTCACCCGCTGCTCTACCGGTAGCAATGACTATTCGAACCCCACGGTCATGAATCTCCTTAAGAGCTTCAACAGAAGATTGTAGTACTTTATGAGTTTCAAAACTCACCAATGTTCCATCTACATCGAGCATGATTGCTTTTATCATAACACCTATATTTTTTATTTACAGTCTATTACCCAGCGACAAAGTTACTGAAAAAAATCCCCATAGCAGGTATACCTCCAATACATAAAACAAAAAAGGCAAAAGGAAACGAGATCCTTTTGCCCTATACCTATTGATACCTACTGAAAAAGATAGTTAACGTTTAGCGGAAGTCCTTCAACTCTTCCTGCAATTTCTGACGGGTAAAGAATATGCGGCTTTTTACAGTACCTAACGGAAGATTCAACTTCTCTGCAATCTCACGGTACTTGAATCCTGAAACGTGCATAGCAAACGGAACCCTGTATTCTTTAGGCAGAGCATTGACTACGCGGTGCATTTCCTTTAAATCGTAAGCTCTTTCTGTGCTTTCAAAACCTGACTCTTGTGGCAGATTCAGATGATAGAGGTTTTCAGTCTGATCGACAAATGTCTGATCGCGCACTACTTTGCGGTAATTATTAATAAAGATGTTCCGCATTATAGTATACATCCATCCTTTAAAATTTGTGTCGGGGGTATATTTGTCTTCGTTATCCAATGCTTTTAATGAGGTTTCCTGTAACAAATCGTTTGCTTCTTCACGATCGGTTGTCAGTTTGTATGCGAAGCGGAGTAATTCATCCTGTACTCCTATCAGATCTTTCCTGAAGCTTAAACTTTTCATATACGTTATTTTTAAATTGTGAGTATTCGTTGTTATAATTTTGATGTTGCAAGTTTACGGGTTTTCAACAAATGTGGCAGGTGAAGAACAGACATTGTTTAGGGGAAAATCTATCGGTTGATAGAATTTAGGTCATTTTTGATAGTATTCAGGTGGTTTTAATCTGCCGGGATAGCAAAAATCCCATTTTGAAGTCACACCTGACTCAAAATGGGATAACACAAACAAAACAAACAATATTAGCGATTTTCACAAACAGCTGTCTTTTTATATTAAAAAAATCATAAGACTTAATTTAGAATATGTCGCTTTAACATTCTATTTATGGGAACAAAAGTATTACTTTATGGCAAAAAGGAACGCATAATTTAAGAATAGTTATAAAGAATAATTGTTTTATGTATAAAAAATTGTATCCAACTATAAAGAATTGTATCTCATAGTCAGTACAAAAAGAGAGATAAATTAGTCTTTCGGCGATATTTTATAATATCACACATTCCAAAGTGATGTAAATTCTCCTACTTCTTTTTTCACATAAGAATTAATTTCTATATTTGGGCAATGTACAACCAAATACCAATTTATTATCTATGACTGATACTATTTCTTATCAATATGCAGCTCCTTCCACATTGCAACGGTCGGCCGATCAGGACGAACTATTTCTTGCCAAATATAGCGAAATAGAAAAGAGAGAAGCCCCCTGTTTCTTTTGGGGAAAGCTGACGCAACCTTATATGACGGCACGTTGCCTCATTGCGTTATCCAACGTTGTGCAATCCAGTTTCAATCTGACACCAGCACAGCTTGCGATGCTGAAAGATCCGATTGTAACGGCTGGAAATAACCGTTTACGCTTTGAAGGATTTTCTAATTGTGCAGGTGTATACGCCAGGGTCGATGTACTTCCTGATGGACACGACGGAGAATTCTTGGAAAACGGGACAACGAATGTAGATTTTAATCCCGGAATGATTTCCGCTTTAGGAGGAATAGGCAGACAAGAAAATGTAGTAATGTCGGTCGGCCCCAAAGAAGTGGGACTCTATAATAAAGGTGAGAAGGTGATAGAGCGAAAAGTACCTCTTCCCGTAAAATGGATAAAGGGACTGACTACGGTACAGATTTATCAATCCGTTGCCGAAAAGGTCTATTCCTTCAATCGCATACAAACCTTACAACTCTTCCAGACACTACCGAAAAGTAGTGTGAAATGTGACTATTATTTAGTGATGCGCGGTCAAAAACCGGCCTTTTCACCGGTGAAAAGTATGAATGCCATCTGCATCGGAGGACTCCACCGTTTGCGCTTACTCGAACCCTTGCTTCCGTTTGCTGATGAACTGAAAGTATTTGCACATCCTACTATGCAATCTACTATCTGGCAACTCTATTTCGGTCCGGTCCGCTTCAGCCTTTCTCTTTCCCGCGAATGTTGGAGAGGATTCTCCGGAGAAGGTGCCGCACTGGAATCTCTGCTCGAAGATGTACCTGAAAGATGGATAGAGGCGATGGATAAATACAGTTACGCCAACCAACAGTTCAACCCTACGCTTTTTGCCATAGAAGAGCATATTGACCTGGATAAGGTAGATTCTCTCTCGGCACGATTGGCAGCAATGGGTTTGCTGGGATTCGATTTGGATGAAAACAGTTTCTTCTACCGCCGCCTGCCTTTCAAAACCGAACGTATTTTGAGCCTCAACCCGCGAATGATAGCTGCAGAAAAGTTGCTGGAAGAAGACAAAGTAGAAATCATTGCGAATGATGGCAACCGGACGGAAGCCCGTGTTGCAGGAAGCGGAGGAGTGAGGCATACCGTCATTCTGGACAGGGAGAACGAAAAAGAACGTTGCACTTGCACTTGGTTCAGCAGTAATCAGGGAGAACGGGGAGCTTGCAAACATATTCTGGCAGTAAAGAAACTAGCGCAATGGAAGAACTAAAAAAAGAACTGGAGAAGTTATCCAAAGCCTATGTGGATACTCCGGAGAATGAAGAGAAGATATTAATCCCTTTTATCAAGAGATTATTGGAGTTGCCAATGAAGGACAGGCGGAAGTTGCTGCCGCTTATCCGGGAATTGCAATGGATAAAAGGCAGGTTCGCTGGTTTCAGCAGTGAGACAACCTGTAGTGCGGCACGGGCACATTTTCTATCGGCAGTACAGTTTGTATGTGCCAACAGACGGGAGATGGATATGGCATATCATGTGAAGTTTGATATGCTTTGCAAACTACTCCCGCTTTACAACCCTGCCTGGCTGACAGATTTTATCAACGATGACAAAACATGGTTCAATTTCGATCTCAATTACGAAGAACTGATGCAGCTCATGGATATGGGTTACCTCAAAGAAATCGCTCCAAGCCGTATTGCACATGTACTCCCCTGGATTACCCGCATCAGAAATAAGAATCCCAAAGGAGACGATACTTTCAACAGTGAACTACTACTCAAACGGGATATTACACTGAAAGAACACATCTGGACGCTTTTCGAACACGAATCAATCATCGGTTATCAGGATGATTGTGCCAAAAATGCTTATAAAAAAGGAATCACAATACGGGATGAAAGTATCAGCGCGGCCCTCTATCGCTTTTCACTGGACGGCCATCTGGATAGAGAACGGCTACTAAGAGCCACCCTCGCCACTTTTCACCGGAGCTTCAAAAAAGACATGGCAGGATGGTTTGCCAGATTCTTTGAAACGCTGCAACCGACCACCGGAGAATCGTTATCCTTACAGGAAGAGATCATGCAAACATTCACTTCTTCCTACACCAAGCCGGTAAATATAATGTTGCAACAGTTGAAGAGCATTGCAGACGAAGAAGGATTCCGTTATCAGGAATTCATCGAACGGGCAACCACCCTTTTCTTCTCCAGTCCCAAAAACTCGCTATTAACCATTTACTCCATCTTTGAAAAGATCGTTGCGCAACATCCCGAGATGAAAGAGCCTTGTTGTATCACTCTCTGCCAACTATTCTTGAAGAAGGACGAAAGCCTGCAAAAGAAAGCTGCCAACTTTATTTCAAAGTATGGGGATGCCTCTTCGTCCAATCTCCAAGAAACACTACAGTCTTATCAACCGGAGATGTTTCAAAGCGTGCAAGCGATACTCGCATCTTTCAAGCCACAGTCTATAGATTCACAGTCTACAGAACCACACCTTGCAGAAGAAGCAAATGCAACAGATACAAGTGTGACAAAAGACATTCTTCATACAGAAGGAGAGAATACAGAAAGAAATAGTACAGATGAAAATAGTACCGAAAACTCCCTCCTCTCCGAAGAGCCACCTCTGGAAGCCATCCGCATTTGCCGGGAAGACAACCGTATTCCATTCCCTACCAACAAAGAAGATTTCCTGTTTCAGCTTAGCCGTTTGTTCGACATGGAGGAGAACTGGGAGATAGAAACAACGATTGCCGCTATCATTGCTTTCCATCCCCAACTGGATAAAGAAGACCTCAACCGGATGGAACCTATTTTCCAACGGGCAGCCAATATTGTTGCCAATAGTTGGGAACCATACGAAGATCTCCTTGCCACTTTCCTGTTGGAATACCAACGCTTATGGGCACAGACAGACAACTCCAACACAGGAGTTTTGAGAAACATGTTCACCCGGCTGGAAGAGAAACTGAAAGGAATAGATAAAAACAGGGGAGCTTACGACGAACGTTCCTTCAAACGACTTGCTGACTGGAAACCCGGTTACAGCAACGCAACCTGTTTCATACCTATCCAACAGTTATGGCTGAATGTGATCCGCCAAATAAAAGGAGGAAATTCATTGCCATTGCTTTCTACTCCCACCCATACCCCGGCATACCTACAAGCCACCGAACTGATACGCCGGCTTGCCGCATACCAGGAAGCAGGAAAGAAACCTTGTTCGTGGGATTTCCAACTGGCTATTGCCCGTTGTGCCATGGAAGACAAAGAAGAAGCCATCGCCACCGCCCGGCAACTGTTACAAGATGAGTACCTGCATCTCTGTCTGTTCTTATTGGACGAAAACACGCAACCCGAACCGCCCTACAACCATCCAACCGCCTGGATAGCCGCCGGACTGGTAAAAGCACCGGAGACGGAATTTAAAGCATTCAAGTCTTTCTCCTGTAACACATTGCCACACAATCATCTGACAGGAGACTACGAGTGGAAAGAAGTGAAACCTAAAGAAAACTCATACGAAACGGACAGACGCCTGCTTCAACTTGATTCTCACAAATGGCACAAATATATCGAACGCAACAGCCATCAGCTATGGCAGGAACATCTGATTATTAACAGCAAATACAACATGGATGACTCCCGCTACATGGAACCTCTATTGTGTTGCTACCCTAACCGCCCGGAACCGTTGATAGCCCAAATTATCTCCAATTACATGGCTTTCGGCAGTCCACAGGAAGACAGCAAACGCACCCTTGCCTGTGCCTTACGCATGTTGTTGTCTTTCCATTGCCCGCTCAAAGAAATGAGTCTACTCCTATTAAGCGGCTCGCTGCTTTTTGTAGACAAAACAGTCCGTTCCTATGCAGCAGAATTATGGATAGAAGGACTCTCCACAGGAAGAATAAACAACCACCGGGTAGGAGAAATCCTGGCCCGGCTTATCAACATGGAACTTGCTCCGTTAAAACGCTTCACCACACAAGTGTACGAAAGCATGTACAAACGAAGCGCTTTCCACAACCGCCAACTGGAAGAACTGCTCACTGTATTTATCAGCGGATTGCCCGACAAACCCGTCACCGGACTCAAACAACTGCTCGAACTCTATCTGGAACTATTGACCATCAACCGCAGCAAAGTTACAAACGAACAACTCTTGCAACGCCTGCAAGAATGGGCAACGAACAGCAATTTGAAGAAAGTGACCACTTCACTCAACAAACTATAATTAATTCATGATTATGACCCTAGAAGAACGCCTCAACGAAATAGTAGAAAAGCAACAGGGTGATGCCATCATCCCCTTTCTGCAAGGACTCACACAGGAAGAACGAAAGAGCCTGGTACCCCGCCTGAACAAACTGGAAGAATACTACAGTAAATTCGTGCAACTTAACGAGAACACATACGGTACACGGGGGACTTCCGCACAGCATCGTATCATCAATCTTACCGCTCTCGTTATCTATTCGCTGAAAGAATTCCGTAAACACCAATGGGGAATCAACACCGAGCAACTGAATGAATTGATCCCGTGGTACGTCCCCTCCTGGCTCGACAGCTTCTTCAAAGAAGGTGAAGGCAAAGAATTCGGCGGTTTCTACGGAATGGATTACGAAGTCCTGATGGATTGGATAGAGCAGGGAATACTTACTGTGACACCTTCTCCACAAACCATTGCGGGTTATCTGGTAAGCTACATCAACACCACTGCTATACTGCAAAAACGCGAAATCACACTTAAAGAACATATTTGGTATCTCTTTGAGTACGACTGTGGACAGAACTGGATGGATAACCGAAATGGCGGACACCCCTACTATCCTTACAAATATCTTATCGAAAACGGGAAACTAGACCGTATGCGTGTATTAAGAGAATCTCTGCTCGCTGTCAACCGAAATATGAACAAGAACCTATGCGGCTGGTTTGCAGGCATGTTTACCGCACTTACCCCCAGCATAGAAGAACAACTCGCGTTACAACCGGAAATATTAGCCGTCCTGTCCGCCCCTCACAGCCGCCCGGTCAATATCATGCTCGGACTGCTGAAGGGCTTATGCAATCATCCGCAATTTCGGATCGAAGAGTTTCTAAGTCAGACTTCCGTTCTTTTCGCTTCAGATGTGAAGGCAATTCACCAAAACACATTGGCCGTACTCAATAAACTGGCAAAAGAAAGAAAAGAATTTCGTGACGCCATCTGTTGTGTTGCCGCACAAGGGTTGATGAGCCGGGAAGAATCTACTCAAAGCAAAATAGTCAAACTGATCCTGGCGTATGGAGAGACGGAATCTGCCACATTAAGAGAAGCACTCTCCGTATATACAGAAACGATGTTGGCAAACACTAAAAAAGAACTGAAGGCTTATCTGGAGAATAACGAGTCTGACGATACTTCTGCCCATAATAAGGCGACTCCCGCACACTTCGGACAGCCCGACAACAATTCCGCCTCTTTCATGTATGAACCGATACTCCCCATCATCCGTGAGGACAACCGAATACAGGAAATTGCTTCCCCCGAAGACCTGCTATTTCTTGCCAGCCAAGTGCTGGATGGGAACGAGATCTATCATTTCGACCTGCTCCTCGGTGCCTTAGTGCAATGGGACCATCAACAGGACACAAAACAAATCTCACAATGGACACCCATCCTTCAACGCGCTTACAAACTACTGATAAGCGGAGGAAGTTCACGAAACGGCCTATTAGACCAACTAATGGCAACTTTCCTCCTTGACTATGCAAAGCTACTGGTTAAACGCTTCCCTAAAGAAGCAAAAGAGCTAAGTGACTTGCATCAGAAAATGGTACAGAAAGACGAACTGCAGAAAGGTAAATGGAACTATCGTAATCTGCAGAAACTCACCATCCGTCAGAAAACGAACCAAAAAGAGAAATTCCCTGTTCACAAGCAGCTATTATGCCGGACACTAGATCTTTTGGAGAGTAAGGAGAAACCTTTACCCCTATTGTCCACTCCCACCCATATGCCTATGTTTATTGCCCCGGCAACCCTGATAAAAAGATTAAAACAATATCAGCAGGCAAACGCCGAGCCAGAAGATATGGATATGCAAACGGCACTCTCGCGAATGGCACTGGATGATTCATCACAAGAGCTCCCTATCCTCCTTCAAGACTTAAAGGGGGAATACCAACGTTTACTTTCTTTCTTGTTGGGAGCAGAAAACGCACTCCCTCAAGCACCCTTCACCCATCCTTCCTGGTGGATGACAGCAGGACTCATCAAATCACCGGAGACAATCTACTCCGAATTCAAAGATTTCTCTTACAGTAAAGGTCCACGCGAATTCCTGACCGGAAACTTTGTATGGAGAACCTATCTGCAAACTCACTCATATACCGATTACAACAAAAAAGTAGTAGAATGGAACTCTGCAACTCTTACTTTCGATATTCCAGAAAGCAAGAACTCTCATGTAGCCAATAAAAACGAATACAATGAGAAAATCAGTTACCATTCATACGATTCGCATCCGTTAGTGGTCGAAATGTATCCGCTGATAGAGCGCTTCGACGATATACAAAATGACTTGCCACGTTTAGCATGGTTAACTCCCAATATGCCGGAACCATTATTAGTATGGTGTATCCGCAGTGCCATTTACGATCCGATGTTAAATGAGGTTAGGGAAATAGGCATCACCAAAGCCACCATCGAAGCACTTCATCAGTTAAGACACACCTGGCATGAGGCGTCTTACATACTGGAAGCCAGTTGTATGTTAGTAGCAGATAAGACTTCCCGTTCTTATGCCGCCGAAATCTGGATAGACCGTGTCGGCAAAGGATGCATAGACAGTAAGCGCATAGGTAAAATCTTAGGTTCACACCAACATACCGGCTGGGGACCGCTGAAAAGACTCACCGACCTGATACAGCAACAAATGATGAATGTCAGTCCCCTGCACAACCGGGAGCTGGAGAAACTAATCGTGGCAATGCTGGCCGGACTTCCGGAGAAGCCGATCAAAGACTTAAAGAAGTTGTTGGAGATCTATGCGGAACTGTTATCAATCAACCATAGCAAAGTCGAAGATGAACAGGTTTTGCACCTGTTGGACATCTGGAAAGGGGTCGCCAATCTGAAGAAAGCAGTGGTTAGTATCCAACGTTAAGAAGATTGTTGCAACGACTTAATCTCTTACTTTGTGCCAACGTAGAGGCACGGCTGTGCCATCGAAGTGGCAAAGTTGTGCCAATATATTGGCACGACCTGACCACTTAAACAATCAGGATTTAAAGGTAGCTTATTGGAGCAAAAGCCAAAAAGAAGTATCTTTGGCACACTAAATACAAAAGGTTGAATGATTATTCTAAAATATAGTTTAGCTATCTTCTGTTTGCTGCTGACAGGATGCTCCTTCTTTTCCAACCAAAAGGAAAAGGAGAACCCCGCCCTGACGGAATACGAATATACGCCGGACGATATGCAATCCAGAGAAGAAAGTGCCACCGTCTTACCGCCACCGATAGAGCGAAGCGCAATGGCTCTCTACATGGATTCACTGGGACTCGTCAACGTAACCGATCTGGATAGCAGCCTCGTTGTTAAGTTAATGTATACGCAAGCTGATAATTTCACTGGCGAAGTGCTTTACGACAACTTAACGGAAGCCTATCTGCATCCGGATGCGGCATACGCTCTTATAGAAGCACAAAAAGCCTTGAAAGAGCTACACCCGTCTTATAGTCTTATCATTTACGATGCAGCCCGCCCCATGTCGGTACAAAAGAAGATGTGGAACGTAGTAAAAGGAACGTCCAAATACAAATATGTCTCTAACCCAAACCGTGGAGGCGGACTACACAACTACGGACTGGCAGTAGACATCAGTATTCAAGACTCTTTAGGGCAGCCTTTACCTATGGGAACCCAAGTAGACCATTTAGGTGTGGAAGCCCACATCACAAACGAAAACGAACTGGTACATAACGGAAAAATGAGTGAAACAGAACGTCAAAACCGGATACTCCTGCGAAAAGTAATGAAAGAAGCCGGATTCCGTGCATTACCCAGCGAGTGGTGGCATTTCAATTTTTGCAGCCGGGATGTAGCCAGACAGAAATATAAGTTAATACCATAAATCGGCGCTCGACAAGACCATAACCGGTGCTCAACGGTTCATTGTAATATCCTATAACACAATAACACCATGATACAAATCTCCCCCGAAACTCAACTTTTTATCCGCGAACATTCATCGGACGATGTACGTGCACTGGCTTTACAAGCTAAAAAGTATCCGGATATAGATATGCCGACTGCCATCACCCAAATTGCTGGAAGACAGGTTGCTGCCGAAAAGATTCCCTCATGGCGGGAAATAGAAGAGATATGGTATCCGAAACATCTGTCGCTGGAGCAATGCTCTTCTGAAATCACTGCCCGCTACAAAGCCCGTCTTTTGCAAGGAGATTCGCTGACCGACCTCACCGGAGGCTTCGGCATAGACTGTTCTTTTCTTGCCACCGGATTCAAGTCCGCCACTTATGTAGAACGTCAAGAAGAGCTTTGTGAAATAGCGGCACACAACTTTCCCATCCTGAATCTAAACCATATAAACGTAAGAAATGAGGATGGAGTCGCCTATCTGCAATCAATGTCCCCCGTAGATTGTATCTTCCTCGACCCTGCCCGCCGCAATGAACACGGCGGAAAAACGGTCGCCATCTCCGACTGCGAACCGAACGTAGCCGAGCTTGAAGATCTTCTGCTTAGCAAAGCCAGCCGGATAATGATAAAACTCTCTCCCATGCTCGATCTTTCATTGGCACTGAAAGAGCTGAAACATACACAGGAAGTTCATATCCTATCCGTCAACAACGAATGTAAGGAACTACTCATCCTACTCGGACAAACATCACCGGCGGAAATCACCATTCATTGTGTAAACCTCTTCACGAAAGGGACTCAAGAAGAACAGCACTTCGTATTCACCCGCGAACAGGAGCAGCGTAGCCAATGTACTTATACCGATTCTTTAGGCGATTACCTTTACGAACCGAATGCATCTCTTCTGAAAGCCGGTGCCTTCCGCAGCATTGCCGCAGCCTACCCCGTCCGGAAACTGCA
>ENA-OROZ01002870-OROZ01002870.1-human-gut-metagenome-genome-assembly--contig:-NODE-2870-length-12106-cov-2.066965_pt1 | contig 12106 bp, 7 predicted proteins | sample MGYA00242138_ERZ509066 | MGnify/ENA primary metagenome ERZ509066 (study PRJEB26280, sample SAMEA2338691) | human gut metagenome | biome: human gut; feature: human-associated habitat; material: faeces... | reverse complement strand
ACCGCTATATATGGATCGAAAGCAGCCAATGGAGTCGTGGTCGTAGAAACGAAAGCTCCCGAAGCCGGGCAGCTGAGATTGAATTATACCGGTAACCTGAATTTTACTTTTGCCGATCTGTCGGATTATAATTTGATGAATGCCGAGGAAAAATTGCAGTTCGAATTGCTTTCCGGACTTTATCAAAGCTGGGGACCGGACGGGTATTTGGGAAGTGTCGAGCAGGAAAGAAAATATAATATGCGTTTGCAGGAAGTGCGGAGAGGGGTGGATACCTACTGGATGAACGAGCCCCTGCGTTTTGCTACGACACACAAACACAATTTGTTTCTGGAAGGTGGCGACGGAGTGATGCGTTATGGTGTCGGGGTGAGTTACGGAAAAAACCAGGGAGTGATGAAGGGATCGGACCGGGATGTATTGAATGGAAATGTCCGGCTCATTTACCGGAAAGGCCGTGTAGCTTTTACCAATTCTTTGAATGTGGATTATACCAGGGCAGAACGGGAGAGCGTTTCTTTTAAAAGATTCGCCCAAACCAATCCGTATTACCGGAAAACGGACGAAAACGGAGAACCTGTAAAAGTGCTGGAGTCTTTTTCTTATTTTGATATAAATACCTTTAGAATAATAAACGAAAATGTATACGGACCGTTTTACGATTTGTCTAATACAAATTTCGATCGTACCCATACTTTAGGGATAACCAACAACTTTGAAGCCGATTGGCGGGTAATAGACGAATTGAGGATCCGGGCGAGGATAGGGGTGAATAAATCCAACGAGCAGGCAGAGAAATTTTCTTCGCCTTTCAATTCGGAATTTGTGGGTAAGGAAGATAATGAGAAAGGGGCCTATACGGAATCGGAAAAACACGTTTTCGGTTATGACGGTGATTTGAGTGTTACCTACGGAAAATTACTGGCAGAACGGCATATGGTAAATGCGGTGGCCGGAATGCGTTTTACCCAGTCGACTTCGAATCTGAACGGATATACTATGCGGGGATTTATCGACGATGAATTTTCCAACCCTTCTTTTGCTCAGGAATATAATCCAGATAAAAAAGTATATCAGGATGTTAAGAAAAGGACGGCCAGCTATTATGTGAATCTCGGTTATGCTTATGACAACCGTTATTTGCTGGATGCCAACTGGCGGGCAGACGGGGCTTCCATTTTCGGGGTGAACAAACTTTTTACCAATACCTGGTCGGTGGGACTTGGATGGAATATCCACAACGAACATTTTCTGGAAGGGGCCGGTTGGCTGGATATGCTGAAACTGAGGGCTTCGATCGGAAATCCCGGAAACCAGAACTTCGATGCTTATATTGCGATGAAAATTTATACCTATAATAATCATCACACCAATCCTTGGGGAGTCAGCGCTATCATCAATAATTTCGGAAATCCGGACCTGGAGTGGCAAAAAACGCTGGACCGGAATATCGGTTTGGATTTAGTGGTGTTTAATAACCGTTTGCGGGTGAATTTCGATTATTTTTCAAAGAAAACCGATCCGTTGTTGGTTTATACCGGAGTTCCTTCGTCTACGGGAGGTACCTCCGTTCCGGCTAATGTCGGCGGACAGGTGACGAAAGGATATACGGTTGTGCTGAATTATGCTTTGTTGAAAAAAGAACACTTGCTTTGGCAGGTAAACGCGACCTTGCGGCATCTGACTTCGGAATACCGGAATGTCAGTTCCTGTCTGTCCCGGTTCAATGATGAAAATAAGACCAAGAATATGTTGCGGTATTACGATGGCGGAAGTCCTTCGGATTTATGGGCTGTCCGCTCTGCCGGAATAGATGCGGCTACGGGACGTGAGATCTTTTTGCATAAAGACGGTACCCAGAGTTTTGCTTATAATGTCGAGGATGAGGTGGTCGTAGGAAATAGTGATCCGAAACTGGAAGGGGTTGTCGGCATGTCTTTTTACTATAAAGGTTTTTCGGCTTCTGCCAATTTCCGTTACCGGTTGGGTGGGCAGATCTTTATGGAGACCTTGTACAATAAGGTAGAAAATATTTCGTTCAGTGATGTCCACTATAATCAGGATAAGCGGGCTTTGTACGATCGTTGGAAAGAACCGGGCGATAATGCTAAATTCCGGGCGATTTCAACGACAGCCGATACGCCGATGTCTTCCCGGTTTGTCGCCGACAACAACGTCTTTTCAGGAGAGTCTATATCGGTGGGGTACGAGAGCCAGGGAAAATGGCTGAAATCGGTCGGCGCTTCATCATTGACGGTAAGAGCTTATATGAACGATATTTTCCGGATTTCAACCGTGAAAAATGAACGGGGTATCGATTATCCCTTTGCCCGTTCGGTATCCATGTCTTTGGGATTAAGATTTTAAATTAAAACGAATGAAAATGAAAAAGTTGAATTTCATCATCAAATACGGTCTGGCTTTACTTCTGCTATCCTTCTATTCCTGTGAGTCATGGCTGAATGTGACGCCTTCGGATCGTTTGTCGGAGGAGATGCTTTTCAATGACCGGGAGGGATTTGTGAAGGCATTGAACGGGGTGTATATTGAATTGAATACGAATGAATTGTATGGCCGAAACCTGACTGCCGGTGCTTTGGATGTGATGGGACAGTATTACAGTGTTGCTTCTTCGTCGCATGCTTTCTATAACTATGGAGGTTTGGTTTATACCGGAAACGATGAGAAGGCCCTGTTCGATAACATGTGGCAGAAATGCTATGCGGTGATTGCCTGTTGCAATACGATTATCGAAAAATGTGATGAAAATAAAGCCGGACTTTCGCCTGTCTGGAAGGGGTCGATCAAAGGGGAGGCTTTGGCTTTAAGGGCTATGCTTCATTTTGATATGTTGCGTCTGTTCGGTCCCCTGACCTCCGAATTGGATAAAGAAAGTATTCCTTATCAGACGAATTCGGATCAGACGGTTACTCCTTTACTGTCCGGATCGGAAGTCATCGGATTGATTCTCGACGATCTGAAAAATGCTGTCGGTTTGCTGAAAGATACGGATCCTTATTTTGTGGAAGAGGAATTTTCCGATACAGATTTGAATTACCGGCGTTTCCGGATGAATTATTTTGCAGCAAAGGGCCTGATGGCCCGGGTTCAGCTTTGGGGAGGAGATAAGGAAAAAGCTGCGGCTACGGCCAAAGAAGTGATTGCCGAAGGACAGGCTGAAGGGGCGGAATTTTTCCCTTTTGTAACGAATAGTGAAGCTACTTCATCGAATCCCGACCGGGTATTTTATTCCGAAGTATTGTTCGGCACCTATCATTCTTCCCGGGAAAAATTACATGAGGATTTGTTTGCTCCGACACTCGAGTCGACCAGTATTCTCACCTTAGCCGGTACTGCCCGGAGAGATGATTTATACGATAATGAGAATGATTATCGTTATTCGGTTTGGTCTACTTATAATAAAAACGGAACTTCGGTACTCTATCATCGTAAATTCGAAAAGCAGGATAATGTGACGGCCAGCCGGCAATATATGATCCCCCTGATCCGGATGAGCGAAATGTATCTGATTGCGGTTGAATGTTGTAAGCTGGACGAAGCTTCCGTTTATCTGAATACTTTCCGTAATGCCAGAAACTGCAACAGCCTTGCCCTGACGGAAGACAACCGGATCAATATTCTGGCGAATGAATATAAAAAAGAAATGTTGGGTGAGGGGCAACTGTTCTTTTTCTATAAACGCCAGGAAATGGTAAATATCCCCGATGGAAATCAGGCTACAGGAACGAAGAACGTGGAACTGGCCAAATATGTCGTTCCGCTTCCGGAAAGCGAAACCGATCAACGAATCAGTAGTACAGATATTTCAAATGAATGATTATGAAAAGAATTTTATATTATATATGGATTTTACCTTTGATGTTGTCGGGTTGTGAAAAGGACCTGATGGATTATGAAGGATTGGAAGGAGTTTATTTTGCCGTACAATGGGGAGATTCCTGGGGCAGTGAAAAAACTTGGCCTTACCAACCTTATACGAATGTCAATTTTATCAGTTTGCCGGGAGATACCGCAACGCTGTCGGTGAAGGTGATGGCTACCGGGCCGGTGAAAACGTATGACCGGATTTTTCTGGTGGAAGTCAATCCCGATAGTACCGATCTGACGGAAAATGTGGATTATCTGCCCTTGACCCGTGAAGGTGTGATCAAGGCCGGTGAGTCAGCCGCTGAGGTGGAAGTCCGCCTGATACGTACCGATATCTTGCAGGAAAAAGAACAGAGATTGGGCTTGAGATTGGTGGCTAACGAATATTTTTCTCTGGCTTTCCCGGAATGGGATGCCTTGATCGGTTCACACCGGACCGGGCCGGTGTATGAGCATTTCGATGCTTCATTACATACCTTGCGTATTGCTGATTTTATGGTAGAGCCTAAAGTTTGGGTCGGTACTGCCGTTTCTCCCTATAATGGAGGGTATGAATCCGGAAATTGGGGCGCTTTCAGCCGGAAAAAACTGGAATTGATTTGTGAGCGTTTTAATTTGACGTATAATGATTTTATGAGTACTGAAACGATGCCGAGTGCATTGCAAATGCTGATATATAAATCTATGTCCACCTATCTGATCCAATGCTACAATGACAAAAAACCGGTTTTGGAAGAGGATGGGCGTTTGATGTGGTTCAGCGGTTGTCCCTGGTTATCGAAAGTAGGTGTACCCTGGGTACCGGAAGAAGGTTATTACGATTAAACAGAAATAATTATGAAAAGATTAGTATATATTATTGTATTCGCATTAGGGTTGACGGCATGCTATGATGACAAAGGCTCGTACGATTATCATGACATTTGTGAGGTGAACATAGAGGGGTTAGAGTCGGTTTATGAAACGGTTTACCGGGAAAGTGTGCTGGAAATCGATCCTACGGTGACGGTAACGGAAGGAAATATCGGGGATACCACCCGTTTTGCTTATGAATGGAGGGCTAACGTGCCCTATAATTCGACAGAGTTGATCGGTACGGAACGGATATTGAACTATCGGGTTGAATTAGCTCCGCGTGATTATACCTTATATTTCAGGGTGACCGACCGGCAGACCGGTGTCGTGACGGTGGCTACTTCTACATTGAAAGTTGGAACCGCTTATTCGAAAGGCATTTTGCTGATCGGTGAGAACATTCAGGGAGAGGCAGATGTGCAGATGTTGTCAATGGTGAAAGATACGGTTTTATACAAAGAATTATTGAAAAACAGCGGGCTGCCGGTCCTGAAAAATCCGGTGGATATTATTCATACGGGAGCGGCCGGAAACAGTAACTATATCAAATTATGGGTATTGACCGGGTCCCAGGCTTATTCCATGGATCGTAAAACTTTTGCCGGTTCGGAAAGTGATGTGTTCGGTAAATTATTGTTTATGGATCGGACGTTCGACACGGAATTCGTACCGGTAGATATTATTCCGCGGGTGAAAGATAAGGCTGGTAAGAACGGCGGGTCTAGCTACTATCGCACAGTCGTATGTAATAACGGATATATTTTCAATGCCAGTACGTTATTGATGGGAGGAGACTATTATAATAATCCGGTGAATTGTCTGACTTCGGATCAGAATACCTATTATAAAGCTTTTCCTTATCTGTTCTATACATTGAATAGCTATTCGGGTAGTTTTTTATGGTTTGATGTGGAGAATCGACGTTTTCTGACGGTGAAGAACAGTATCGCTGTTTCCGATTTGCTGGAAGATCAGGCAGGAGATCCGTTTCCCTGGAATCAGGGAACGACGGGACGGACTCTGGTTTATGGGGAAAATACCCTGGATGTCGGGAGCTCTAACGGTAATTCGTTCGCCATCCTGAAAGATCCGGCCGGAACTTATTATCTCTATAAATTCCGGGCAGTCGGTTCCGGACCGACGAAATTGAATTGTTATACGATCGGTGCAGGGGCTGTAGATTTCGATAAGGCCGATTTTTATGCCTTTTCTTCCCGGAGAACAGTGGTGTATTATGCCGTAGGTTCTACTTTGCATGCTTACGATTACAATAAAGGCAATGAACGGCATTACACTTTCGATATGGGCGACCAGATTACAATGCTGTATTGTGATACTGCGATCGAACCGAATGAGAATCCGCTGTATGTGGCGACTTACAATGCGACAACCGGAGGAAAACTGCAAAAATATATCCAGGGAGTGAATCCGGATAAGGTAGAACTCGAGGCGGACGAAAAATCATGTTGGGAAGGGCTTATGAAAATCAAAAAAATGGGCTGGAGGGCTGTTGAATAATTTAATATTTATCCTATGAAAATCATAAAATTACTTATACTGTTACTGGTTTCTTGTTCTTTATCGGCAAAGGCCGGAGTAGTGAAGATATCCGGTTCGCTGAAACAATTCGGATTGGACCGGGTATCGATGAATAGTGATGGGATCGCAGCAGAAGTCTATCATGATAGGACGATAGAAATTATACTCGATTCCAACGGCCGTTTCGATTTAAAATTGAAATTAAAACAACCGGCCTATTATAAAGTGGGACATAATACCTTGTATTTGACTCCGGGCGATGATCTGGAGATTATTTTCAACCGGAATACTACGAAAACCACTTTTAACGGTAAAGGAATAGAAGCCAATAACTATTTGCGCAACAGTGCGAAACTGAGCGGTTGTGAGATCGCCAAAATAGGACGGGAGCTAAATGAATTCGGCCTTCCTAAAGAAAAAGTGAGTTTCGAGGTTTACCGCTATAAGGTGGACAGTATTGTAGATGCCAGCCTGGACGCCTTAGCCCATTTGACCGCAGTGACTCCGGAATTTCGGGAATTGGAACAAATCCGGCTGGAAGCCTATCGGCTGGCGACTTATCTGGATTATTTCTCTGTGGGGCAATTGAGTAACTACGATGATGCTCCTGAGGTAAAACTCGAAAAGAAACAGGCCTTTTATCGGGAAGTAGCGACACTGGCCGAACCTTTGTTAAAGAAGATCGGTGCTTCCGATCGCTATCTTGAAATCTCCGATGTACGGAATATATTACGGGAATGCCATGAGACCCAGGTGTTTCAGTTTGCTCTTTCTCCGGCTTTTAGGGAATGGATGACGGTTTTAAAAAATGCAGAATTGTTGGATCAGGGCTTGATGCTTAAGGATTATCGGATGTATACCGATTTTTCCCGTCAGATCCGGAATAAAGAGTTACGTAATTCTTTTCAGGCAAAATTGCAAGAACGGGCAAAATTGATGGAAGGCCGGCCGGCTCCGGATATTCCTTTTAAGGATATCGACGGGAAAGAAATGCGGCTGAGCGATTTTAAGGGAAAGGTGTTGTATGTCGACTTTTGGGCTACCTGGTGTCTGCCTTGTTTGTTCCAATTACCCGAGTTCGAGAAACTGAGTGAAAAGTATCCGGATATCCGGTTTATCGGTATTTCGATCGACCAGAATGAAAAGCTTTGGGTCAAGAGATTGAAAAAAGACGGTATGCCGGCTCATATTCAGGAAGTTTTGGCCGATCCTTATGTGGTAGGCGATGCCTGGGACATTACTTCCATTCCCCGTTTTTTGTTGATCGATGAAAATTTCAGGATCATCAATGCTTTTGCTCCCCGTCCATCGGATAGGGAAAAAATAGAACCTTTACTGGCAAGATAAACCAGAGGGACGGGGGTGTCGGACTATATAGGTTTATAATTTCTTTACAGACTTTATAAACCTATTTAATTCGCCGTTTTAATTGTATCTTTGTACCCGATGCCGGAGATTGGGCAGAAAACAATTAAGATTACATGAATTATGGCGGATGATAAAAAAATTATTTTTTCAATGGTGGGGGTCAGCAAGACATTTCCTCCTCAAAAACAAGTGTTGAAGAATATATATTTATCTTTTTTCTATGGAGCGAAAATCGGTATTATCGGTTTGAACGGTTCGGGAAAATCTACTTTGTTGAAAATTATTGCCGGTATCGAGAAAGATTATCAGGGTGAAGTGGTTTTTTCTCCGGGATATTCCGTAGGGTATCTGGAGCAGGATCCTAAGTTGGAGCCGGGCAAGACCGTGAAGGAGATCGTGCAGGAAGGCGTGCAGGAGATCGTGGACACCTTGAAAGAATATGAGGAGGTGAACGAGCGATTCGGCGATCCGGAGGTGCTGGAAGATCCGGATAAGATGGATGCCTTGATCAACCGTCAGGCGGAGTTGCAGGACAAGATCGACGCTACGGACGCATGGAACCTCGACAGCCGTCTGGAACGTGCCATGGACGCTTTGCGTTGTCCGCCGGAGGATCAGGTGGTGGATACGCTTTCCGGTGGAGAGCGGCGCCGGGTTGCCTTGTGCCGCTTGCTGCTTCAACAACCGGACGTATTGCTGTTGGATGAACCGACCAACCATTTGGATGCCGAATCGATCGATTGGTTGGAACAACATTTGCAACAGTATGCCGGAACGGTAATCTGTATTACTCACGACCGTTATTTCCTGGATCATGTGGCCGGCTGGATACTGGAACTTGACCGGGGAGAAGGAATTCCATGGAAGGGTAACTATTCGTCCTGGTTGGAACAAAAGACCCAACGAATGGCGCTGGAAGAAAAACAGGCCAGTAAGCGCCGCAAGACACTGGAACATGAATTGGAATGGATCAATATGGCCCCAAAGGCCCGACAGGCTAAGGGGAAAGCCCGGTTGAAATCCTATGAGACATTATTGAATGAAGATCAGAAAGAACGGGAAACCAAGTTGGAAATTTTTATTCCGAACGGTCCCCGCTTAGGAAATAAAGTGATAGGAGCACAACATGTGGCGAAAGCTTTCGGCTCCAAGTTGCTGTTCGATGATCTGAATTTCACCCTTCCTCCCAATGGTATCGTTGGAGTTATCGGTCCCAATGGGGCTGGAAAAACAACTCTCTTTAAAATGATACTGGGGATGGAAAGTATCGATAAAGGAACATTTGAAGTGGGGCAAACCGTGCGGATAGGATACGCTGATCAGACGCACAAGGATATAGACCCGAAAAAGACGGTTTATCAGGTGATCTCAGGCGGTCAGGAATCGATACGGGTCGGAGGAAGAGAGATTAATGCACGTGCTTATCTTTCCCGGTTTAATTTTTCCGGAGCCGATCAGGAAAAGCAATGCGGAGTGTTGTCCGGAGGGGAGAGAAACCGCCTTCATCTGGCCCTTACCCTGAAAGCCGATGCCAATGTGTTGTTGCTCGACGAGCCGACTAACGATATAGATGTGAATACCCTCCGGGCTCTCGAGGAAGGCTTGGAAAACTTTGCCGGTTGTGCTGTTGTCGTCTCACACGACCGTTGGTTTCTGGATCGTATCTGTACCCATATCCTTTCTTTCGAGGGAGATTCTAATGTGGTCTTTTACGAAGGATCGTATTCTGAATACGAGGAACACAAACGTGCACAGCTTGGCGATATCCAGCCCAAGCGGGTGCGTTACCGTAAATTGATCGCCGATTGACAGATTGCGGGAAGCCTTTTGTCATAAAAGTATCTCTTTGATCGTAAAGAGATACTTTTTATATTTGTCCCCGATGAACGATTTCGGAAATATAGATCCAGATTTACAACTTTTTGAGGCGGTCAGAAAGAGTGACCGGAATGCTTTTGAGCAGTTGTTTCAAAAGTATTATACAGACTTGTGCCATTATGCCTGGACTTATCTGGACGAAAAGAGTGAAACCGAGGATGCGGTACAGGATGTATTTATCTATATCTGGAACAACCGGGAAACGATCCGTTTGCAGGAATCCTTCCGGGAGTATCTTTTTTCTGCCGTCAAACACCGGGTATTGAATATTTTGAAACATCAGCTTGTCGAACGAACTCATTCCCGTTTACTGTCCGAATATTGGGACGATCTGTTGAAATCCGGTTATTCCGAAGAAGAACAGACCCAGTTGGAACAAATTCAGCATATCCTTCAATCTTTACCCCAGCAATGCCGTATTGTGTTTATGAAAAGTTGTCTGGAAGGAAAAAAATACCTGGAGATAGCCGAGGAGCTCCGCATATCGGTGAATACGGTGAAATCACATATCTCCAAAGCTTATCGTGAAATCCGGGAAAAAATCGCTGTACTTAAAAATTCGAACCTGTTGTTACTGATTGCTTGTGCAACTTATAAAGAGATGAAGTAACTTTTTTTCTTTTTCACTCACCCGTTTTTTAAACTTAGTTGCCTTTATATAAAATTAAAGATATAAAGGTCATGAGTGTACCATTTTCAGAAGATTTATGGCAACGGCTTTCTGGTTTATGGAGAAGAGATAAAAAAGAGGAGGAAGAAGCGGTCGGATACGATGATCCGCAGCTGAAGCAGATGCTGGATGTAATGATGGTCTCCCGCAGGAGTATGAAAGCTGCGGAGAAGCAGAAGTACGATATCGACCGGGCCTGGCGGAGGGTGGAGAAACAGACGGCCGGTGGATGGCGCGTACCCGGCTGGTGCAGATATGCTGCGGCTGTGACTGTTTTATTTTTTTCTGTCTGGGGGTGGGTAACGTATAACAGGGAGTCCGCACTTCCGGTTACGGGAGAATTGACGGATGTTATTCTACCGGGCGTTTCGAAAGCAGAATTGATATTGGCGAGTGGGGAAAGAATTATCCTGGGAACTCAGACAGAAATTCGGGATATCGAGGAATTAGGGGTAAAGATTACCAACGATACGTCAGGGGGAGAGCTGAAATATGAAACCGGGAGTACGGAAGATTCCACGATTACAGCGTATAATACGCTGATCGTACCGAAAGGGGGTGAATATATGGTGAGGCTGCCCGACGGTTCACAGGTATGGCTGAATTCCGAAACGACGATTCGTTTCCCGGTCCGGTTTGCTGCCGGTAAGCGGGAAGTACAGCTTTGCGGAGAAGCTTTTTTTAAAGTGTGCAGAGATACAACCGCTCCTTTTCAGGTATCGACTGAGAATGGAGAAATTACGGTGTTGGGAACCAGTTTCAATGTGAGTACTTACCGCGAAGACAACTATTGGCAAACCACTCTGGTGGAAGGAAGTGTCAGGATTGCGGAACAAGGCCGTACGGTTGTTTTAAAGCCTTCGGAACAATATACCGTGGACCGCTGTTCCGGCCAAAGGAAGGTGGTTGCGGTCGATGCGGGTTTATATACTTCCTGGGTCGATGGAAAGTTTTATTTCAAGGCTTACACTTTCGAAGAGATTGTCAAAAAATTAGAACGCTGGTACGATTTTACGATGGTTTATCAGGACGAAGAGGTAAAACAAATGCGTTTTACGGGTTCCATCAACAAGCATAGCCCGGTCACCGAGGTGTTGCGTTTTCTGGAAATGACTACCGGTATCCGTTTTAAAGTAGAAGGAAAGCAAATCGTTGTGAGTAAAATTTAAAAGGGATAAGAGGTCGCGACTCTCATCCCCGATAATCGATAACGTCTGTAAACCGATCCTTGAGCCAGACTGATTTACAGGCCATTATTAACTTCAATCTACAAATTTATGAAAAAAAATGAGGATTTGAATTGTTTTTGCCGTTCAGGTAAAATAAAAAAATGGTTGTTGCTTATGAAATTGATTACTTTTTTCTTTTTTCTGGGCATATTTCAGGTGAGTGCTTCGGTTTAGGGCCAGAGAGGGACTGTTACTCTGAACCTGAACGAACTGACAATGGAAGATATCTTTACGGCCATCAACAGACAGTTGAAATATGATATCTTCTATAGCGACGATGAACTGGATGTTGCCCGTAAAATTAAACTGACAGACAGTAAAATGGAGGTGAGTAAGTTGTTGAAGGAAGTTTTGCAGGATGATTATTCCTATGAATTTTTGAATAAAACGATTGTCATCCGTCCGGTAAAACAACAGCAAAATCCGAAAATTGTCATACAGGGAACGGTAAAGGATACGAAAGGAATACCCTTGCCCGGCGTTTCGGTGGTGATTCAGGGGTCTACGGTCGGGGTGTCTACGGATAATGCCGGAAAATTCCGGATGGAGGTTGCGGATCTGCCCGATTTGGTACTGGTATTTTCGTTTGTAGGAATGGAAACGCGTGAGATACCGTATCGTGGAGAAGAAATGTTGAATATAGTTCTGAAAGATGCTGTTACAGAGATTGGAGAAGTGG
>ENA-OROZ01002866-OROZ01002866.1-human-gut-metagenome-genome-assembly--contig:-NODE-2866-length-12121-cov-5.077656_pt1 | contig 12121 bp, 8 predicted proteins | sample MGYA00242138_ERZ509066 | MGnify/ENA primary metagenome ERZ509066 (study PRJEB26280, sample SAMEA2338691) | human gut metagenome | biome: human gut; feature: human-associated habitat; material: faeces... | reverse complement strand
TTCAGCGCGGTCATCGGCTCCTGGAAGATCATGGAGATGAAGTTGCCGCGCAGATGCTGCATGACACTGTCCGGGGCCTTCGTCACGTCGTAAGCCTTGTCGCCGAGATTCAGGCGGATCTCGCCTTCCACGACCTGACCCTGCGGACGCTGCAAAAGCTGCATGATCGAAAGGCTCGTCACGGATTTGCCGCAGCCCGACTCGCCCACAACGCCCACCGTCTTGCCGATGGGGACATTGAAGGAGATGCCGTCTACGGAGTGCACCGTACCGACATCGGTGAAGAAGTAGGTGTGCAGATTGTCGATCTCAAGGACGTTGGCACGGTCCTTCATCTGCGTCAGATACTCGCTCTCGGGCACATTCTTGCGCTTGTGCTGCTTTTCGAGCTGATTGGTGATCTTGCGGTTTGCTTTGGAGATGCGGCGCGATTCCTTTGCGGAAAGATAGCCGTCACTGTTCTTTTTAGCCATTTCTGATGCCCTCCTTCCTTAACGCTTCATCTTCGGGTCGAACGCGTCGCGCAGACCGTCGCCGACGAGGTTGAAGGCGAGAACGGTGAGCAGAAGCAGCAGGCCCGCGGGGATCCAGATGAACCAGTAGGTCGTCAGCACGTGGGTGTTGTTGACGTCGTTGATGATGTTGCCCCAGGAGGCGAACGGGAACTTGACGCCGAGACCCAGGAAGCTGAGCGTGGCCTCCGTGATAATGACGGAGCCGAGGCCCATCGTGCAGTTGACGATCAGCTGCGGAATGACGTTGGGGATCAGGTGCTTGAAGATGCGGCTCTTGACGCTGATGCCGCAGGCCTCGGTAGCGGTCATGAACTCCTGCTCACGCAGGGAGAGGATCTGGCCGCGGACCAGACGGGCAATACCGGCCCAGCCCAGGAAGCCCAGAATCAGCATCAGGTAGATCATTCGGACCGTGGGGTCCACACGGGAGGCATCCATGGCCGCACCCAGAATGATGATAACGGGCATGGAGGGGATGCAGTAAAAGATATCGACGATACGCATGATCAGGTTATCCACCCAGCCGCCGAAGTAGCCGGAGATACCGCCGAAGATCACGCCGATGACGGTCTCAATGATGATAACGATGAAGCCGATCAGCAGGGACACGCGGCCGCCGTACATCAGGCGGGTCAGCATATCCATACCGTACATATCGGTGCCCAGCCAATGCTTCATATTGGGGAAGGAGTACTGGTCGTACTGACGGCTGGACTTCTCCTGCAGGATCTGCCAGCTGTTGGTAGCGGCCTTGAACTCCAGATCATACTCCGCAGTGGCGGTGTTGGACGTATCGTCCTGCTTGGGAGCATTGGGGTCCTCCGTATTGATGCCGGAGGTCTGACCGTCGGCGTTTTCGCCGTCCTCAGTCTGCTCGGGCTCATTCATGATCAGGGACTCGTCGGTGTAAGTAAAGGTAGCCTTGCCGTCCTGAGCCGTGGCAATGGTGGCCAGCAGCTTGTCCTTGAAATCGCGGCTCAGGAACACGTCGGGGGAGATGGCCTGAACCAGATAGCGGCTGATATAGGCATAGTCCGCCCCGTCCAGGGTGACGCCGCCGTCCTCAGCCAGGGCATAGGTCACGCCGTCGGCGGTGAATTCCTTAGCACCGGTGGCGTAGGCGGTCAGGGCCTGATAGTTGAACTCGAAGGACAGCTTCTGGTCCGCGGCATCCGCGTTGACCATGTCCTTGGCGGCATAACCCACCATAACGCCGTCGCAGGAAATGGTGAACATTTCATCGCTGACCTTGTTCATGGTATAGTTATGATTGGAGAAATTGAAGGAATCCTTGCCCTGCTGGATGGCCAGCATGGCCTTGGCCTGTGCGGTGAGCCCAAACAGCTCATCGCTGTTGCTGCCGTAGCGGAACTCGGTGTTTTCCTTGGCCTCACCGAAGCTCTTGCGGATGGTTTTGTCGGTATAGAAGAACTGATCCTGCCCATAGGGGGAAACCAAGCCGCCGATAAAGGAAAAGATGAACATGAAAATCAGGATGACCAGGCCGGTAACAGCCATACGGTTGCGGATAAAGCGCTTGGCCACCAGCATACCGGGAGAAAGAACCTTAACGCGGCGGTCGTCGTTCAGAGAATAATGCTCCTCCGCAGGCGTCTGGTCGGCGTTCTTCATTTCCTCGCGAATCTCCTCGCGGAGCTTCTGCTCAGCCTGCTGCTCAGCCTGCTGCTCATTGATGTTATCTTTGCGATCTGCCATTTTCTTTCCTCCTCCCTTCTTAAGCGATGCGTACCCGCGGGTCGACCACGGCGTACAGAATATCAGAAATCAGGTTGCCCAACAGGGTCAGCACGGCCATGAACACCAGATAGAACATGGAGAACGGAATGTCGCCGCCCACCATGGACTGGTAGGAAATATAGCCGATGCCGGGGATGGAATACAGCGTCTCGGTGATCAGTGCGCCGGAAAACAGGCCGGGCAGAGAACCGCCGATGATGGTAACCAGGGGGATCAGGGTGTTGCGGAACGCATGGTGATAGATGACCTTGCGCTCGGACAGACCCTTGGCCCGGGCCGTGCGGATAAAGTCAGCGTTCAGCACCTCCAGCATGTTGGTGCGGGTGTAACGCATGAGGGAGCCGACGCTGATGACCACCAGCGTGACGATGGGCAGAACCAGATGATGTCCCATGTCCATGAGCTTCCCGAAAGCGGACAACTGCTGGTGACTGCGGCCCGTCAGACCGTACAGGTCAAACCAGCCCAGCTTCACAGAGAACACCAGCTTCAGCAGGGAAGCAAAGAAGAAGGTGGGCAGAGAGATACCGGCCAGCGCCAGCACAGAGATGACATAGTCCGTCTTGCTGTACTGCTTGGTGGCAGCAATCACGCCCAGGGGAATCGCGATGATGATCTCCAGGACGAAGGCGATGAGGCCCATGAAGAAGGAGATCCACACACTGTCGTTGAATACTTCCGTAACAGGCTTGGTCCACAGCCAGCTGTCGCCGAACTGGAAGGTCAGCATCTGGCCCAGCCATTTGAAGAAGCCGGGAACAATGCCCACGTCCAGATTGTACATGCGGGTGAGCTGAGCCATCCACTCCTCAAAGGACTTGGAACCGGGCTGCATGGACTTCTGACGCGCCATCGCCTCCACGTAGGACGTGGGGAGACACCGCATCAGCGCGTAGATAACGAATGCGACGAAGAATAGGATGACGATTGAGATTAGAATTCTTTTGATGATGTATTTGCGCACTGATAACCCTCCGATCTGATGATACAGTGATGCAGATTGGTGGAACACGTCTGTTCCGCCCCTCCCTATAAACTACCCACTGCACATCAAGCAGCACCCCCGGCCCCGCCAGGGGCGCTCCTTGACATGCAGTCGGGGTACCCCCCGGCGGCCGAAGCCGCCGGGGAGCACCTTGTGACTTAACCTATGTGCACAGGTCTTGGGTCCAAGCTTGTCAGTTCAGCTCGACGTTCTGGATCTCGCTCAGCCAGCCATAGAAGGTGGTGATATCGGGAGTGACCGTATCCATGTTCACCCGCTCGGTGGAGAAGATGACGGCGTTCTGGCGCTGATAGACAGGAACCTCAACGGCCCAGTCAACAATGATGTCCAGGCAAGCCTTGTACATGGTCTTACGATAGCTCTGGTCCAGAGAAGCGCGGGCATCCAGGATCAGCTTGTTCAGCTCGGCATCATTGATGTCGTACATGTAGTTGGAGCCACCGGCAGCCTTGCCGTCCATGCCGGAGAAGTAAATCTGGTACATGTCGGGGTCAACGGTAGCGCTCCAGGCAGCAGCAAACATGTCAGCCTGATCGGCCTCGATGGTATCCCACAGCTGCGTGCTGTCGGACAGGTCGGTGACGATCAGGTGCACGCCGATCTTCTCCAGAGCCTTGGAGGCCTCGGTCAGGATCATGAAGGAGGGGTGATCGCCCTTGCCGTCGGCGGGGATCAGGGCCTCACGCTCGATGGCGTAAGCATCGGTGTCCTTACCGCCAGCGGGGTTGCTAACGACCTTGCCGTTCTCCACCTTGCAGCCGGCCTTCTCAAAGAAGCCCAGGGCGGCCTGCAGAGCAGCCTCGTACTTCTGATCGGCGGTCATGTCGGAGGTGTAGATGTCCTTGCCGTCAGCGTCCACAGAGAAAGCGACCTTGTAGCCGGGGTCGGAAGCCTGAGGAGCAGCCCAGGAGGTGTTGGAGATGGGGTAGTTGATGACGGAAGCACGCTCGCCATAGTAGGAGTCGATGGCAACGTCACGATACACAGCCAGGACGGTGGCGAAAGCCTTACGATAGGCCTTGGAAGCGTCGGAGCCGGGCTCGTTGTTGACGTTCATGGTGTTGGCGCTCATGCCGATGTAGCCGTAACCCAGGTTATCCACGGTATCGGTGGTGATCTTGGGGCCGTTGACGTCATCGTTGGCGTTGGCCTTCTTGATGGCTTCCACGGTGTTGGCGCTGAAGGTAGGATCGGCGATATCCACGGTACCGGTGATGACGCCGTTCAGCTTATCGTCTTCCTGAGTCTGCAGGAAGTTGACATACTTGGTCTTGGGAGCACCCAGATAGTAGGAGTCATTGGCCTCGAAGTTCACGGTGCCGTTCTCGAACTTGATGAACTTGTAGGGGCCGGCGCCCATGGGGGTGGTGGTCTTTTCGCGGACATGGCTCAGATCGCCCTTGGTGAAGCCGAACTGATTGTTGTCGTAGTTGTACTTGTCCTTCTCGCCATAGTAGTGCATGGGGGCGATGGTCACACCCAGCTGATAGATGGCGGTAGCATCCACCTGGGTCAGGGTGACGGTCATGCTGTAATCGCCGGTCTTCTTGATGCCGGAGATGTTGGCAGCGGACTCGCCGGTCTGGACAGCGTTGGTATAGGCGGCGTAGTCGTTCATCAGCTCGGAGAACGCAGTGCCGGCAGATTCCTTGCCAACAGCGGTGGTGATGTTGTCATAAGCGGCAACGATGGCGGCGAAGGCGTCAGCCTTGGTGGCGTCCTCGGGCAGCTCGTAGCCCCAGTTCTTCAGGCAGGCGGCCACGGAATCGCCCTCGGCATTGGCGCCCTGAGCGATGCAGGAGTCCATGATTTCCTGAACGAACTTGTCGGCAGCCTGGTCCACATCAGCCCAGTAAGCATCCTGCTGCTCCTTGGTCCAGCCCTTGTTGAAGTCGGTGTTGTCGCGGCCGGCGGCATAGATCAGGTTGAACAGGGTGTCCATGCCGGAACGGTAGGCGTCCATGCCCTGGATGGGAACAGCAAACAGGGTGCTGTTGCCGTCGTAGGAAGGATCGCACAGGACGTACATGGAGAAGATGACGTCGTCGATGGTGATGGGCTCGCCGTCGGAGAACTTCAGGTCCTCACGCATCTTGAAGTTGTAGTCCACGGTGCCGTCGGTGTTCTCCTTGATCTCGCAGTCAGCGGGACCATAGTAGGTGTAGTCGGTGCCGTTGTAGGACTTGGTCTCGCCCTTGATGCCGTTCATGATGATGGAGCCCTGACGGTCGCTGCTCAGCAGGCCGATAGAGGTCATCACCCAGACGTCCTGGTCATAAGCGGTCTCGGAGAAGAAGGGAGAGAATTTGCTGTTGAACGGGGAATAACCCACGACCAACGGGGTGTCGCTGTTCTGCTTGCCTTTGTTGCCGCAGCCAACGAACAGGCCCAGGCACATGACAGCGCAAAGTACCAGAGCCAAAATACGGGTAGCTTTCTTCATTGGAATCCTCCTTAAATATTTTTGAACGCGGGCTTTCGCCCGGAGTTCACAAAGGAAATTGGGTCACGCCTGGGGTTCATCCAGGTCGCGGGCGGGGAGCTTTTCCCATTTCAGGGTCAGCATATACCGCCACAGGAGCCACGCTCCCCCGGCCACCAGCGCCTTCAGCGCCAGATAGGTGATCACGGAGGCCACGCGGCCGCCGGAGTCGTTCATCACCAGGTACAGCACCATGGTCACGAAGCCCAGCCCCGCGAAGATCATGCACAGCATAGCCCGGTGGGGCAGCGGCTGCACGCTCTTCTTGTAAACATACTCCCGGATGGGGTCCTCCGCCTTGCGCAGCCGGGCCACCGCCCATATCACGCTGACCGCCGCGGCGGCCTCGCAGATATAGGGCAGGATCACGTACCAGCAGTTCAGCATGGCGGGCGCGTCGCTGCATCCCCCGGCCACAACGGCCAGCAGAATGGCGATGCTCAGTCCCCACAGCTCCCGCTGGACCCGGTCGCGGCTGCGGCCCTGGTCCACATAGGTGTAGTGGGCGCCGGTATATACATAATCACCGGCAAGATTGACGTGGAAATCATTGAGATGGGCGCGGCGTCCGCCGCGCTTTTTGTTTTTTTCTGCCATAACCATTCCTTGCGGTGCGGCGGTGTGTGTCCTTGGCTCACTGTCTACACCGCACCAGTCTGTTCTCCCAAGACGGACGCTTTTTGTGCAATTTTCTCATCGCCGCTCGGGATTAAAATGTTTTCCTAATTCTATCATGAAACTATGGATTTTTCAACACCAAGATTGAACTTTCTGTGAATATTCCAAAAAAAATGACAGATATTCACATTCTTTGTATTTTTATTCTCTTGCAGTTGAATTTCTGCGGTTTTTATCCGCTAACATTTGTCGGAAATTTACGCCTGAAAGATACAAATATGTGTGGTTTTCGGCGAACGGTTAGGTCAATTCGATCATGTTGTGGCAGAGCTGATAGTACTTTCCCTTCTGCTCCAGCAGCTCCCGGTGGTCGCCCCGCTCGATGATGCGGCCCTGCTCCAGCACCATGATGGCATTGGCGTTGCGGACGGTGGACAGTCGGTGGGCGATGACGAACACCGTGCGCCCGGCCATCAGGGCGTCCAGCCCCTGGCCGATGAGCTTTTCCGTGCGGGTGTCCACAGAGGAGGTGGCCTCGTCCAGGATCAGCACCGGAGCCCGGGACACCGCCGCCCGGGCAATGGCCACCAGCTGGCGCTGGCCCTGGCTGAGGTTGGCGCCGTCGGAATACAGGACCGTGTCATACCCCTGGGGCAGGTGAGAGATGAAATAGTGGGCGTTGGCGATCTTGGCGGCGCGAATGCACTCGTCGTCGGTGGCCTCCAGACGCCCGTAGCGGATGTTCTCCATGACGGTGCCGGTGAACAGGTGGGTGTCCTGCAGCACCATACCCAGGGAGCGGCGCAGGTCGTCCTTGCGGATGCGGCGCACGTCGATGCCATCGTAGGTGATAGAGCCGGACCCGATATCATAGAAGCGGTTGATGAGGTTGGTGATGGTGGTTTTTCCGGCGCCGGTGGAGCCCACAAAGGCAATCTTCTGGCCGGGCTTGGCATACAGGGACAGGTCGCGCAGCACCGGCTTATCCGGCACATAGGAGAAGTCCACATGGGCAAACCGCACGTCCCCCCGCAGGGGCACCAGGGCGCCGTCCGGCAGACGCCAGCTGTAGTCATCGCCGTTCTGCTCCAAGGTCACCTGACCCTGATCCTCCTCCGGCGGCAGGTCCAGAATGGCGAAAATCCGCTCCGCTCCGGCCAGGGCCATCATCAGGGCGTTGAACTGCTCAGAGATCTGGCTCACCCGGTCGGCGAAGGTGCGGACATACTGCAAAAAGCCGATGAGGATGCCGCCGGCCCCCTCCCCCGTCAGCCACAGCACGCCCACCGCGCAGGTGATGGCGTAGAAAATGTGGGACAGGTTGTTGAGGATAGGCCCCACCATAGAGGTGACGGTGGTGGCGGTAGTGGACGCCTTACACAGATCCTGGTTGATGACGTCGAACTGCTCCATGACCTCCTTTTCGTGGGTGAACACCTTCACATCCCGCTGGCCGGTGATCATCTCCTCCATATAGCCGCTGACGGCGGCGGTCAGACGCTGCTGGCTGGCATAGGTGCGCTTGCTGATCCTGGTGGTGACCCGCACCACCAGCACCACAATGGCCCCCAGCACCACCATGATGGCAAACAGCCGCATGGACAGAGCCAGCATCATGCCGATGGTCCCCAGCAGTGAGGTGATGGAGATGGCCAGCTGGGTGATGCTGTGCTGCAAAAGCTCGTTGGTGGCCTCGATGTCGCTGGTATAGTAGCTCATCAGTGCGCCGGTCTTGTTCTCGTCAAAGAACCGCACCGGCTGGCGCTGCATGGTGTCGAACAGCTCCGTGCGCAGCTGCTTCATGATGATGGCGCTGCACTCCAGCATCAGCCGGTTCAGCAGATAGTTGGTCAGGGCCGACAGCAGATACAGGCCCGCCAGGCCCAGGATCAGGCTGATGTACTTGGCATACGTCTCGTTGGGAGCCGCACCGCTGGCCTCCAGCAGGTTTGTCAGGGGCTTCATGCAGTAGGCAGCCCCGATGGTGGCCGCCACATAGGCCAGGATCGACAGCATCGCCGCCGTCAGCAGCAGGCGGCAGTGCTTGAAATAGCACACCAGCCGCCACAGGATGGCAACGGGGTTCTCTACCTTCTTATTGTATTTCTGCAGGTCAACACGCGGCATCGTCCACGGCCCCCTCTCTCATCTGGCTTTCATACACGTCGCGGTAAATGGGGCTGCGGGACAGCAGCTCCTGATGGGTACCCATATCCGCCAGCCGCCCCTGGTCCAGCACCACGATCCGGTCGCAGGACATGATGGAGTTGATGCGCTGGGCAATGATGATCTTGGTGGCCCCGGGAAGCGCCGTCCGCAGACAGCGGCGGATATGCTCGTCGGTGGCCATATCCACGGCGGAGGTGGAGTCGTCCAGGATCAGGATCCTGGGCTTTTTCAGAATGGCCCGGGCAATCAGCAGCCGCTGCCGCTGGCCGCCGGACAGGTTGGCAGCGTTCTGCTCCAGCACCGTCTCATACCCGTCGGGGAACCGGTCGATGTACTCGTCGGCCCGGGCAATGGCGCAGGCCGCCTGCATCTGGGCCAGGGTGGCGTTGGGGTCCGCCCAGCGCAGGTTGTCGGCAATGGTACCGGAGAACAGGGACCCGTTCTGCAATACCATGGACACGCCGCTGCGCAGATTCTCCAGGGTATACTCCCGCACATCCCGTCCGTCCACCTTCACCGTGCCGGACAGGGGGTCGTAAAACCGGGGAATCAGGCTTACCAGGGTGGATTTTCCCTCGCCGGTGCCGCCGATAACACCGATGGTCTCTCCGGAGTCAATGTGCAGGGTCACATGGCGCAGGGCCAGCTTGTCAGGGTTTCGGGTATAGCTGAAGCACACGTCCTCAAAGTCCACGCTGCCGCTTTCCACTGCGGCGTCGGAGGGCCCGTCGGTAATGTCGATCTCCTCGTCCAGCACCTCGTTGATCCGGACCAGGGACGCCTGGGCCCGGGACAGGGACATCACCAGCCAGCTGATCATGGACAGGGAGTTCACCGCCATACCGGCGTAGTTCACCAGGCTCACCAGCTGGCCGGTCAGCAGGCCGGTGGTCCGGAAAATGATCTCCCGGCCGCCGAAAAACAGGATCAGCACGCTGCACATCCACATAATGCCCATGGTAATGGGGCCGGACAGGGTAAACAGTCTCCCTGCGCCCAGCTGGGCCTGGCGCAGGTCATCGGTGGTCTTATCAAACCGTTTGGACTCATACCCGCCCCGAACGTAGGCCTTCACCACCCGGCTGGCCACCAGATTTTCCCGGACGGCCTGGTTCATGCCGTCCATCATCTTCAGCATCCGTTTGAACCGGGGCTGGCCCACCTTCAGCAGGATGGTCATCACCACCGCCAGTAGCGGGATACACGCCAGCAGCAGCGGAGCCAGCCGCGGCGACACGATAAAGCTCATCACCGTGGCCAGGATCACCATTACCGGCGCCCGGTACAGGGTCACCAGGGACTGACGCATGGTGTCCCGCAGGGTGTTGATGTCCGTGGTGGCCCGGGTGATCAGCTGGGGGGTGGAGATGTGGTCGATGTTGGCAAAGGAAAAGCTCTCGATCTTCCCCAGCAGGGTGCCGCGCATGTTCCGGGCAAAGCCCTGGGTGGCGATGGCAGAGCACCGCGCCGCCAGCACGCCCATGGCCATGGACAGGCAGGCTACCCCCACCATGATGGCCCCCACCGTCAGCACAAAGCGGTTGCGGTTGGCGATAAGCTCCGGGGAAAACCACCCCTGAAGCATGAAGGTATCCTCCCGGTACAGGCCGCCGTCCACAATGGCGGACATCAGCATCGGCATCAGCAGCTCCAGCACCACTTCGGATACGCCGAAAATCAGCGCCGCCGCCGTCCATCCCTTATAGTGCCCCAATACAGGGCCCAGATGCCGGAAAAGTCCCGGCTTTTTCTGTGTCTTGATAAGACGTCACCTCTGTTTCTCTTATGCAGGGAATTGAAAGTTATACGCGGCTATTATACCAGATGCCGCCGGGTTTCACAAGCCGAAAAATTTCATGGCTTTTCTTCCGCCAGAATCCCCAAAATAGCGCAAAAATGCTGCAAGCCGTAGCTTGCAGCATTTTTTATTCCGTTGGATAAAGCTTACTTCAGCTCGACCTTGCCGCCGACTTCCTCGACCTGCTTCTTCAGAGCCTCGGCGTCCTCCTTGGACAGGGCTTCCTTCATGGTGGTGGGGGCGCCCTCGACGGCAGCCTTGGCCTCGGCCAGGCCCAGGCCCATGACCTCGCGGACGACCTTGATGACCTTGATCTTCTGAGCGGCATCGAAGCCGGTCAGGACCACGTCGAACTCGGTCTTTTCTTCCGCAGCGGGAGCAGCGGCGCCAGCAGCGGGGCCAGCAACAACAGCGGTCGCAGCAGCGGACACGCCGAACTTTTCTTCCATAGCCTTGACCAGATCGGCCAGTTCCAGCACCGTCATGGATTCGACGGCAGCAATGATCTCCTCATGAGTCATGTTGATTCAGCCTCCTATATCGGTTGATATCGTAATGAAAACTTGTCGTTGTTCAGACCGCAGGGGCGTAAAGCCTCATGCGGCATCGGCGCGGATTATTCCTCGCCATTCTTCTGCTTGCGGATTGCATCCACCACGCGGACGAAGGACGCCACGGTGTTGGTCATGCAGCCAAGCAGCTTTGCCAGCAGCACTTCGCGGCTGGGCAGGGTCGCCAGATGCTTCACAGCAGCCACGTCGAGGGTTTCCGTACCCAGCACGCCGCCGGTGATCTTCAGGCTCTCCAGCTTGTTCTTTTCGATGTAGTCGTTGATGATCTTCGGGCCGGACACAGCGTCCTTCATGGAGAACACGAAAGCGTTCGGGCCGTTGAGCAGATCGTCAAGACCGGTAATGCCCACCTCATTCAGCGCGCGCAGAACCAGACGGTTCTTCAGGACGCAGTACGCGGCGTCATTCTCACGGCACTGCTTGCGGATTTCAGTCACCTGCTCCACAGTCAGTCCGCTGTAGCTGCAAATCACCACAGACTGGGCATTCTTCAGCTTTTCGACGATGTCAGCAACAGCTGCCACCTTCTCCGGCTTCACCTCATGCACCTTGCTCATTTCTTGCACCTCCTTAACGGTTTGGGAGTAAAAGAAAACCCTTGCAACAGGTGCAAGGGATGAGCAAATTTCATGCTATATCCTTCACACCTCGGCAGGCGGAGCAAACTCCTTTACATCCTTGCGGATACCGGCTGTCTACGGCACAGGTTTCTTCAAAACCTTGTTTATTATAGCAGGACAATTCCGTTCTGTCAAGCCTTCTGCGAAAAAAATCTGCACAAGCGGCGAATTTCCACATAGACTGCGATGGCGATCTGCGGATCGTCCGCCGGGGCGTAGAGAACAAACGAGGCGTGGTCCGAGCCGCCGAACGCGCCGGTCGACGTCGTGCCCTGCCACTGCGCAGTACCGGTCTTACAGGCAACCTTCACGGGGTAGTATTTGAAATATTCCTCCGCGGTGCCCTCCTGCGTCGTCATGTACATGCCCTCGGAGATACAGAGCTTTGCATCGTCGGACATTTCAAGCTTGCTTGCAACTGCCGGCTCATGCTCCAGAAGCAGATCCTGATAGTCCCAGGAGATGACGCGAGAGAGGAACGTCGCCTCATAGCGCGTGCCCTGATTGGCAAGCGCCTGCACGTAAGAGCACATCTGCATCGGCGTAAAGCGGTTCAGGCTCTGGCCGATAACGGCCTTCAAAA
>ENA-OROZ01002860-OROZ01002860.1-human-gut-metagenome-genome-assembly--contig:-NODE-2860-length-12135-cov-5.358030_pt1 | contig 12135 bp, 10 predicted proteins | sample MGYA00242138_ERZ509066 | MGnify/ENA primary metagenome ERZ509066 (study PRJEB26280, sample SAMEA2338691) | human gut metagenome | biome: human gut; feature: human-associated habitat; material: faeces... | reverse complement strand
GGCACCACAAAAGCGGACGCGCAAAACGGCGATGCTTCCAGCGAAAAATCCGCCAGGGCAGTAAACTGCTGCGGCGTGCAGCGCAGGGCATTCACGCTGGCCCCACGCACCGCCCCCTGCCCCGGATAGGAAAACATTGCATCAAACCGCGGGCCAAGCAGGGCGCGCTCCCGCTGAACAAACAGTTCCGGCAGTTGTGAAATTATCATGGATCACCCTCCATTTTGCATATCAGCGGCAAGGCTGGGCAGACTATTGGCAGAGCCGGTGGAACCCGGCCTCAAATTGCTTTTTTGATTTTGAAAGGAGTACCCGCATATGGCACGCAGCACCAACGAACAGAACAAAACCCAGAACTGCAATACCCGCAAGGCCAGCCAGAAAGCTACCCAGAGCACCACGCAGAAAACCACAAACTCCACCACAGACTGCGGCTGTGGCTGCGGCACCAAGGGCAGGACGACGGCAGCAAAAAGAAGTGATGCTTTGCCCTGAAAAGCCAGATGCATATTGAAAAATTTGGCTTCAAAACGCATTTTTAAGGTTATGCACAGGGCAAGCGGCCGCGGGCGAACGATGTCTGCCCCTACGGAGCGCTATTTGGCAGTCTAAGGCAGTGCTATATCAACAGCACTGCCTATTTTATTGTGCCGCCACGCAAAAAGCCGGTGCCGTTTGCTGTTTTTGTTGATGCTGAAGGGGGAGCAGGAGATGTTGCATAAAAGTTCGGCGCCATGCTGCGCCAGCAGCTGAGGCACATCTAAAAAGTAGTTTTCGGTCCAGCCGTCTTCGCACAGCATCAGGCCCAGTTTGACGGTTTCGCCGTGGGCGGTGACAGTGAGCGGCTGGTGCAGCCCGGCAACCTGTTTGTCCAGTTCCAGAGCCAGCTGCCGTAAGCCGTAAAAATGACGGTTGTCATCAAATTCGCGGTAGTTGGGCAGGGCATTTTTTACGATAAAATCATAGGGCAGGGTGCCGTTAGTCAGCAGCTTGCCGTGCTGCGCGGCAAAGGCGGCGTTGTATTTGCGGGCGCGTCCGTCTTCATTGCGTTTGCTGTTATCGACGGCGATATTGCCGAAGATTACGCACAGCTCGCCGCAGTTTTCCGTAGCGGCGATGATCTCGTCGCCGTAAGCGGCGCAGTCTTCGATGAAGGCTGTTTGCTCCCACAGGTCGCCTAAAAAGTAGCCCGGTACTGCCAGCTCTGGCAGCAGCAGGATGTCGATGCCGTTTTGGCAGGCCATGTCCATATGGTGCAGGATCTTTTTAGTGTTGAGGTCCGGTCGCCCGGCAATGATTTCTATTTGCCCGCAGGCTATTTTAAGTGCCACAGTACACCTCTTTTAAAGTTTGCTGAAAGCTTTTTGTATTTGCGTTTAAAAACCTATGATGTTATTATAGCAGAAGGAAGGCGGTTATGCCACTTCCAGAGGAGGCAGGAAGTTATGAAACAGAAAAAAACCAATGCGGCGCGCAGGCTTGATGAACTGAAGATCGCGTACCGCCTGATGGAATATACTGTGGACGAGGAGCATCTGGACGCTGTGCATGTAGCGGCCGAGGTTGGAATGCCAGCAGCCCAGGTTTTTAAAACGCTGGTAGTGCGCGGTGATAAAACAGGAGTTATTTTTGCCTGTATACCGGGTGATGGCGAGCTGGACCTGAAGGCTTTGGCTAAAGCCAGCGGTAATAAGCGGGCCGAGCTGGTGCCTTTAAAAGAGGTACTGCCGCTGACTGGTTATATTCGCGGCGGCTGTTCGCCATTGGGGGCTAAAAAGAATTATCCTGTATATATGGATGCCAGCAGCAACAGCTGGGACGAGATAGCTGTCAGCGCCGGTGTGCGCGGTATGCAGATCGTAGCAGCTCCGGCTGATTTACAGCAGGCAACACGGGCTGTTGTGGCGTCTTTGACTTTCTAAATACATAGAAAATACTTGTTTGGAAAATACAAATGTGGTATGATTTCTCCGTAGTGAATTAATGAAAGTGAGGTTCCTGCAATGTTATTTGTAAGTACCCGCGGCAAAACTGACCTGGTATGCTCGGCGCATGCTATTACCCGTGGTCTGGCTGACGACGGCGGTCTGTTCGTACCGCAGAAATTCCCGGAACTTTCGCTGGGCGAGATTGTGTCCATGCGCAGTATGACTTATAAAGAACGGGCTGTGGCGATTTTATCGCTGTTTTTGACCGATTATACTAAAGAAGAATTATTTGAATGTGCCGATGCTGCGTATTCGCAGACTAAATTCGGCGCTGAACCTGTGCCTTTGCGTAAGGTGAATGAAAGTACGGATGTGCTGGAGTTATGGCATGGCCCGACTTCGGCCTTTAAGGATATGGCGCTGCAGATCCTGCCGCATCTTTTGACGAAAGCGATAGCCAAGACCGGCGAGAGCAATAAAGTGGTTATTTTGGTGGCTACTTCAGGCGATACCGGCAAGGCGGCATTGGAAGGCTTTGCTAATGTAAAGGATACCGAGATCATCGTTTTCTATCCTGAAGACGGCGTAAGCGCGATCCAGAAACGCCAGATGCTGACGCAGGCCGGTGATAACGTACGCGTTATCGGCATCCAGGGCAATTTTGACGATGCTCAGCGCGGCGTCAAAGAGCTTTTTGGCGATACTGCGCTGGAAGAGGAGCTGCAGAGAAAGGGCTATGTGTTCAGCTCGGCCAATTCGATCAACTGGGGGCGTCTGGTACCGCAGATCGTGTATTATTTCAGCGCTTACAGCGATGCTGTGGCCAATGGCCGTATCAAAGCGGGTGAAAAGATCAATTTTGCGGTGCCGACCGGCAATTTCGGTGATATCCTGGCCGGCTATTATGCCAAGCTTATGGGGCTGCCGGTGGCAAAGTTTATCTGCGCTTCCAACAGCAATAATGTTCTGAGCGATTTTATCAATACCGGTATTTATGACAGACGCCGCGAGTTTTATAAAACTGTTTCGCCGTCGATGGATATTCTGGTTTCAAGCAATTTGGAGCGTTTGTTGTACAGCATTACTGAAGACGATGCCGCAAAGGTGTCGGAATGGATGCAGCAGCTGACGGCCAATGGAACTTATAATGTCGGAGAAAAGGCCAACAACAGGATTCTGGAAGAATTCTTTGGAGCCTGGGTCGATGAGCTGGAAACGAAGGAAACCATCGGGCGCGTTTTCAATGATAATGAATATTTGATGGACCCGCATACTGCGGTAGCCTGGCGGGCCTGCGAAAAGTATCGCCTGGTATCCAGCGATGATACATATTGTATCGTGCTTTCTACGGCCAGTCCGTATAAATTCAGTGATGTGGTGCTGGAAGCTGCAGGCAGTGAGGAGGACGCTAAACTGGAGCCGTTTGACGGTTTGCGTAAGCTGCATGCTTTGAGCGGCTTGCCTATACCGGAGCCAATGCTGGCGATGGAGAAAATGCCGATCCTGCATCAGGAAGTGATCGAATCTGCCGATATGAAAAAAGCGGTGGAGACGGCACTGAAACTGTGATGTACACAGCTTTGATAACAGAATTAAGCGCTTACTGCTTCGGCAGTAGGCGTTTTTTATTTAGTAAAGTTTGATATAAAATGTATGATTATTACTTTTTTTATTTAATATTGAAGGAAAAAGCAGGGATTTTGAGGTAAATTCTCGAATAATTACTGTTATAAAAATTTGTAGAGGTTAGGAGCTGAAGAAAATGCCATATTTGTTTTTTACTTTATTTATCAGTGTTATTGTGGCTGTGTTTGCAGTGCAGAATGCTGTTAGCGTGTCGCTTAATTTTGCTGTATGGACGATGCAGACGAATTTAGTGATCGTTATTCTGGGTTCGGCCCTGCTGGGTGCTTTGGCAACCTTGTTTTTTACCCTGATGATGAAGGCGAAGCATTATCTGCAAGATAAAAAGACCCGCGAAGAGATGGCGGCCCTGCAAAAGGACAATGCCAAGCTGCGTGAGGAGGTTGCGATGCTGATGCATACGCAGAAATTACATAAAGAAGCTGCTGCTAAGGCTGAACCGGCAGTAACGGCGGCAGACGAATGAGGAAACGAAAGATTTGGCAGTTGCAGAAGTGTGACAGAGAATATGCTGCAGGCATAGCTGCCGATCTGGGGGTTTCGCCTGTGGTGGTCAGCGTGTTGCTGAACCGGGGCGTCAGGGAAAAAGAAGAGATCAGAGAATTTTTGTTCGGCAGCGAACAGCCGTTTCATGAGCCTTTGCTGATGAAGGATATGCAGAAGGCCGCCGAGCGTATTTTAGAGGCTGTAAAAAACGGTGAACAGATCACTGTTTATGGCGATTATGACGTTGACGGTATCAGCGCCAGTTCATTGCTGTATTTGTATTTGCAGGGGCTTGGCGCCAAGGTCAACACGTATATCCCCAAAAGAAAAAATGAAGGCTACGGACTGAACAACGAAGCGCTGGCGTCTTTGGCCGAAGCAGGTACGACGCTTTTGGTGACAGTTGACTGCGGTATCAGCGGCGTAGACGAGGTGGCTGCTGCCCCGGCAGGGCTGGAGATCATCATTACCGATCATCACACGCCGCCGGATGTTTTGCCGGCGGCTTACGCGATCGTTAATCCGCATCAGCGCGACTGCAGATATCCGTTTAAGTATCTTTCCGGCGTGGGCGTGGCTTTTAAGCTGTGTCAGGCGCTGCATCAGATGCAGCATTTGACGGAGCCCTTATGGTCGGAGCTGACCGAGCTTGTGGCTTTGGGTACGGTAGCCGATATCGTGCCGCTGCGCGGCGAAAACCGCGCGCTGGTGAAGCTGGGGCTGGCGGCGATGGAAAATACCGGGATCGTAGGCTTACAGAAGCTTATTGAACATAGTGGCTGTCCGCAGCAGAATATTTCGGCTGAGAACATCGGCTTTATTCTGGCGCCGCGGCTGAACGCTGTAGGCCGTTTGGAGCACGCTCAGTCGGCAGTAGAGCTTTTGGTTACTGACGATGCTGCTAAAGCAGATATGGTTGCTGAACAGCTGAATGCTGAAAATGCTTTGCGTCAGGAGATCAGCCGCAAGATATTTATTGAGGCTGAAGCGATGCTGGCACAGCAGGAGCGGATCGAAACGGCGATCGTGCTGGCTAAAGAGGGCTGGCATGCCGGCGTGATCGGTATCGTGGCTTCAAGGCTGGTGGATAAATATCATTTGCCGACGATTTTGATCAGTATTGACGGCGAGGCTGCTAAAGGCGGCTGCCGCAGTATCCCGGCCCTGGATCTGTACAGTGCTTTGAACGAGTGCAGCGAATTGCTGCTGCAGTTTGGCGGTCATCATCAGGCGGCTGGTCTGACGCTGCGCGCGGCCAGGGTAGTGTCTTTTAAAAAGCGTTTTCTGGGTGTGGTCAGGGGGCGGTTGGAACCTGCTGATTATCAGCCGCGCCTGAAGATAGAGTGTCTGCTGGATAAAAACGAGGAGGTTTCGCTGCAGCTGGTCAGGGAACTGGCGATGCTGGAACCGCTGGGCTGTGATAATCAGCCGCCGTTGTTTGCCTTTAAGGATGCGGTGGTGCATTATCCCAAGGCTTTCGGACGTGATAATAACCATCTGCGTTTTTATACCGATTACGGCAAGTACAATTATCACAGTATTATGTGGAACGGTGCGGCTGATTTGGCCTGCCTGTATAATAACGCGGTTGTCGATCTGGCGTTTATGCCGAAGCTGAACGTCTGGAAGGATAAGGAAAGCGTGAATCTGCAGGTGGTTGATTTTGACCAGGCGCTGCAGGTCTATGATTATCGTAACTGCAATGTCAGCAAGGAAACCGTACTGAAAAATATTTTACAAACAAGCAAAAAAACAGTAATATATGTAAATAACACCGACTTTGCGCCGGGATCTGTAAGTATGATGCCGGACGTGCAGGTGCTTGCTTATGGTGAGCAGGCCGATGCGACGGCAGAGAATATTATTTTTTATGATTTCCCGCAGCGGGAGATATTTATAAACGGTGCTTTGCCTGTGCCTGATAGAAGCGGTAAACGGCTGCTGCTTTTATATACCAGGGCTGAGGCTGATAAATTGTGCGCAGAGCTGGAAAAGCTTTATCCGGGACGAAGCCGGCTGGTACACGCTTATAAGGAACTGGCCTGTACGCTGCGTCAGCAGGCCGTTATCGACAGGGCTGATTTGCTCCGGTCGGCCACCGATATTTCGGAGGAGGCCTTGAAGGTGTTTGAGGAGCTGGATTTTATCCGTGATGAGCATGGTAAGATCAGTTTTGGTAGTTTGCAGAAAAATGATTTGCAGAATTCGCCGACGTTCAGGGGATTGCAGGAAGAGGGACGGGCGGCTTTTGCAAGCTGTCAGAGAAATATACAGATCAGTCCGGAGGAGATCATTGGGCTGTGGCAGGGAAACAGATTCAATAAATAAGGAAGTGCTAAGATGCCTGAAACAGGAAATGTTGTTTGTGTGGAGGATTTTTTTGCGACGATCGAAAGCTATTTGAATAAGGAACAGGTGGAGTTTGTACGTAAGGCTTATGACGTGGCTGCTGAGGCTCATGCCAGCCAGCGCCGCAAGTCGGGCGAGCCTTATATCATTCATCCGCTTGGGGTAGCTACGATCTTATCGCAGCTCCAGCTGGACGAACTGACCTTGGCGGCAGCTTTTTTGCATGATGTGGTGGAAGATACTGATATCAGCCTGGATTCCCTGAAAGAGAGCTTCGGGCAGAAGGTAGCCGATCTGGTGGACGGCGTTACGAAGTTAGGCAAGATCGAGTATATTTCCAAGGAAGAGCAGCAGATCGAAAACTACCGTAAGATGTTTCTGGCGATGGCCAAGGATATCCGCGTAGTTATGATAAAACTGGCCGATAGGCTGCATAATATGCGGACGATGAAATTTATGCCGGTGCATAAGCAGCAGTCTATTTCGCGCGAAACGATGGAGATTTATGCGCCTTTGGCTCACCGTTTGGGTATTTATACCATTAAGTGGGAGCTGGAGGATCTGGCATTCCGTTATATGGAGCCGGAGATCTATTATGATCTGGTCGAGCAGGTCAAGGTCAAACGCCGCGAGCGTGAGGCAATGGTCCATTCTGCTATGGGTGAGATCAAAGAGCATCTTGATTCGATGAATATTACGTGCGAGATCCAGGGGCGGCCCAAGAATTTTTACAGTATCCATAAAAAGATGCTGCGCGACCATAAGGAACTGAGTGAGATTTATGATCTGCTGGCGATCCGTGTGCTGGTAGACAGCGTTAAGGACTGCTACGGCACTCTGGGCGTTGTGCACAGCATGTGGCGTCCTATACCTGGGCGCTTTAAGGATTATGTTGCTGTACCGAAGTCGAATATGTACCAGTCGCTGCATACTACGGTGCTGTATGGCAACGGGCAGCCGCTGGAGATCCAGATCAGGACTTTTGAGATGCACCGCATTTCTGAATATGGTATCGCGGCCCATTGGCGTTATAAGGAAAGCGGCGGCAGCAAGCCTGCTCCGTCTGCCGGCGGTGATAAAACTTTTGATGCCAAGCTGTCATGGCTGCGTCAGCTGCTGGAATGGCATCAGGATATGAGCGATTCACGTGATTTCGTGAATACGGTAAAGATGGATGTTTTTGCCGATGAGGTGTTTGTATTTACGCCGCGCGGCGACGTTATTGATTTGCCGGTAGGCGCTGTGCCGATCGATTTTGCGTACCGTATCCATACGGATGTCGGCAACCGCTGCGTCGGCGCTAAGGTAAACGGACGTATCGTACCGCTTGATTATAAGCTCAGCAACGGCGATATCGTCGAGGTCATTACCTCGAAGCAGGCAGCAGGCCCCAGCCGTGACTGGCTGAATATCGTCGGTTCTTCTGACAGCCGCAACAAGATCAAATCCTGGTTCAAGAAGGAGCGGCGTGAGGAGAATATCATCAAAGGCCGCGAAATGCTGGAAAAGGAATGCAAACGTCTGGGTTATGACACCAAGATTTTGCTGAAAAGTGATAAACTGAAGGACGTCAGCGCCCAGCTGCGTTTAGAGAACGAAGAAAATTTGATGGCGACTATCGGTTATGGCGGGATCACGCTCAACAGTGTGATGTCTAAGCTGGTAGAGCTGTATAAGAAAGAGCAGAAGTTGACGACAACGAAAGACCTGTCACAGCTGCTGGCCGAGTTGAAGCCGCGCCGTTCTAAGGCTAAGTCCAGTCATGGCATTTTAGTCAAGGGCGAAGAGGGCATTATGGTCAAACTGGCGCGCTGCTGTAATCCGATCCCGGGCGATCCGGTTATCGGGTATATCACTCGCGGCAGCGGTATTTCGGTGCATCGCAGGGACTGCCCCAATGTAATGAGCAATAATCCTGAGGAGCAGAACCGTTTGATAGAGGTAGCCTGGGATATTGCGACAGATTCTCTGTATAAGGTCAATATCATTATCTCTGCCGGCGACAGGCCCGGTATGATGGCTGATATTATGATGGTGATGAGCGAATCGAAGCTGAATATCAATGCGCTGAATTGCCGTATCGATAAGCATAAGATGGCGAATATCAGTATGGGTATTGATATCAGTAATCTGGAACAGCTGGATAATATTATGAATAAAATAAAACGCATGAAAGGCGTTTACAGTGTGGAAAGAATGATTTCCAACGGACAGGGAGGCTGACGTGAGAGCAGTTGTACAGCGTGTAGACAGCGCTGCTGTCGAGGTAGAAGGCGCCATGGTAGGCAGTGTTGGCAAGGGCCTTTTAGTACTGCTGGGGGTCGAGAAGGAAGATACAGACAGGGATTTGGAGTATTTGCTTGATAAGGTAGCTGGTCTGCGCATTTTTGAGGACGAACAGGAAAAAATGAACCTGTCGGTAGCAGATGTGGGCGGCGGGCTTCTGGTAGTTTCGCAGTTTACTTTGTACGGCGATTGCCGCAAGGGTAAACGGCCGTCATTTGATAAGGCGGCGGGTGCTGAAATGGCCAATGCTTATTATGAAAAATTTGTGGCCGGAGCACGGGCGAAGGGGCTTAGCGTCGGCACCGGGAAGTTTCAGGCGCATATGCTTGTGAGCCTTGTAAATAATGGCCCGGTAACGATTTTATTAGACAGTAAAAAGAATTTTTAGGAGGTTCGACATGAAGGTTTTAAAAATGGAAGTTGGTATGCTTGGTACTAACTGCTATATAGCGGTCAACGAAGCTACCGGTCACGGTGTTGTTGTTGATCCGGGCGGAGACGGCGACAGGATCGTTGCCGCGATCCAAAAAGAAGGTATCACTATTGATGCGATTTTTGTCACACATGGTCACAGCGACCATATCATGGGTCTGGACGAGGTGCGTAAGGCTACCGGAGCCAGAGTTTATATCAGTGAGGAAGATGCGGAGATGCTGACGAAGGCGACCAGCAATCTTTCGGCATATATGGGTATGGACGCAGCTTTTGCGCCTGCTGATAAAATTTTTAAGGATGGGGAAACTGTTAACGAAGCCGGACTTGATTTTAAAGTGCTGGCAACTCCCGGTCATACCCGCGGCGGCGTTTGCCTTGTCTGCGGTGATGTGGTGTTCTGCGGCGATACGGTGTTTGCCGAGTCTATCGGCCGTACTGATCTGCCGGGTGGCTCTTACAAACAGATTTTGAATTCTATCAAAGATAAAATCCTGGTTTTGCCTGACGAAACAAAGCTTTTGCCGGGACATGGACCTGCAACTACAGTGGGATGGGAGAGGCGCAGAAATCCGTTTCTGCAATAAGTAAGCAAAAAAATGATCAAAAGTATCAAGCTGCTGAGAAACAGTACAACTTTTAAATTGGCAGTAGCGGCGGGCGTATCCTTTATTTTATACGAGCTCGCTACGTTTCTGTTCCCTATTCTTTTAGCGATAGGTCTGGCGTTTGCCCTGTACCCGGTGTCGAATATGTTTTCCAAGATCACCGTGGGACAGGGTACTATCCATTTGTCGCGTGTGGTGGCGATCATCCTGGCCTTTATGGCTTTTGGCATGTTTATGTTTTTTGCCGTTACTTTTATTTTGCTGCCTTTGTTCGGGCAGATCAATGATCTGGTGGCGAAGCTGCCTGATTATACGACAAAAGTCGAGTCTACTAATATGGACTGGTTACTGAAGGATCCGTCACAGTATCCACGGCTGCCATACAATTTTGAAACTTTGATCGACGATGCGATGACCTGGGTTATGGGTTTTATGGGAGGTATTCTCCGGAATTTGTTTAAATCGACGATGGACATTATTGCCAATCTGGTTGGTTTGATCGTCGTTCCGTTTTTAGCTTTTTACTTTTTGAAGGACTGGCGTGAGCTGCGTCTGATGATGATCAATTTGTTTACTTATGATACGCAGCCGAAGGTGGCGCATATTTTGGATGAGATCGGCAGAACGCTGAGCGCATATATCCAAGGGCTTGGTAAACTGAGCCTGATCGCGGGTGCGTGTATTACTGTGGGCGTGGCGATACTGGGTATCCAGTTTCCGCTGGTTTTTGGTTTCCTGGCGGTCATGGCCGAGACTGTGCCGGTGGTTGGTCCCTTGATGGGTGCTGTGCCGGCGGTATTTATCGCGTATTCGCAAAATACTTCTTCGGCTTTTTCGGTAGCGCTGTTTTATCTGGTCTTTTATCAGATCGACGGCAATATCCTGATGCCCCGGATCATGGGCAGTAAAATCGACCTGCATCCCGTAGTTTTGATTTTGAGCCTGCTGATCGGTGCCAAGCTGTACGGTATTTTGGGTATGCTCTTTGCCGTGCCGGTGGCTGCTGTATACCGGGTCTTGTATAAAGAATTATGGCATAGTTCTGACGAACCTCGGCCAACAGAAACTGAGCAGTAAAAACGATGATGATTAGTGATTATAGATTAGAGCAGAATTTACCTTATGATTTAACGCGGCCTGTCGCTGAGATGGCCGCGTTCTTTGACATTTTACCGCAGTCTGACAGTACTGATGTGCTTAAAATCGTGCAGGAAGCTGATGGCTGCGTGGCGATTTTGCAGACGGAAGACGGCACAAGAAGAGTAAGCAGGCCATTTACAATTTTACAGGATGTACGGGGCGAATGGGTGCGCTGCGCTAAGCTGGCGGTGCTTGATGTGCTGAGACAGGCTGTGAGACGCGGTCTGGTGATGCCGTGGGGAATTTTGACAGGCGTACGTCCGGGAAAACTTGCCCATAAGCTTTTAGACAGCGGGTTAAGCTGTGACGAGCTTCCGCAGTATCTGGAGCGTCATTACCTGCTGCCTCACGGACAGGCGCAGCTGCTGACAGAGATTTGCCTGCGGCAAAGACAGCTTTTGCCGGCTGCGGAAAAGCAGGTCGGCATTTATATCGGTATTCCTTTTTGCCCTACGCGCTGTTCTTATTGTTCTTTTCCATCGGGAATTGTGCCTCTTGAGGAAGAATTACAGCAAAAGTTTTTAAATTTCATTGAACAAGATATGCTTACTGTGGTACAATTATTAAGTATGTATAGCCTAAATGTTACTGCTGTTTACATTGGCGGCGGTACGCCGACCAGCCTTAGTGAAACGGCGTTTGCACGGCTCATCACGCTGACGGCGCGGCATTTGCTTTTGCCTGGGGTGCGCGAGTTTACAGTGGAAGCAGGACGGCCTGATTGTTTCAGTGCCGAAAAGCTGAAAGTTATGGAAGCCTGCGGAGTGAACAGGATCAGCGTCAATCCGCAGACTTTGCACGACAAAACTTTAAAAGCAATTGGCCGCAGTCATACGGTGCAGGATTTTTATCGGTCCTATGACCTGGTACGGCACAGCGGCATCAAAACCGTCAATACCGATCTGATCATCGGGTTGCCGGGGGAAACGGCTGATGATGTGCGGGCTTCGCTTGACGGCATCAGGGCTTTGGCTCCTGATAATCTGACAGTGCATACCTTAACGCTCAAAAAAAGCGCCCCGATATTTGGTGCGCAGTTCAGCAGTCTGACGGCTGAGGATGCAGAGGCGCTTGTAGCTTACGGCGGCGAAACTGCTGCAGCAATGGGGATGCTGCCTTATTATTTATACCGCCAGCATTACATGCTGGGTAATCTTGCTAATATAGGCTATGCTGCTTCAGGCAGTGCCAGCCTTTATAATATTCAGATGTAATGGTGTATGGTAGGAGGGCTTTGTCTTGCTTTTCCGTGGGTTGCTTAT
>ENA-OROZ01002859-OROZ01002859.1-human-gut-metagenome-genome-assembly--contig:-NODE-2859-length-12137-cov-3.109005_pt1 | contig 12137 bp, 10 predicted proteins | sample MGYA00242138_ERZ509066 | MGnify/ENA primary metagenome ERZ509066 (study PRJEB26280, sample SAMEA2338691) | human gut metagenome | biome: human gut; feature: human-associated habitat; material: faeces... | reverse complement strand
CAATCCGGTCGGCGGTCTTGATCCGTGCGGGGAACAAAAGAAGCTGAATGAGGAGCAGCAGAATGTCGTCTCGAAAATTACGATGGAGTACGATGCAGGTGAGCGGAAGACTTACCTGATCAAGGGTGTCACCGGAAGCGGAAAGACGGAAGTCTACATGGAACTGATTGCACATGTGCTTGCGCAGGGAAAACAGGCGATCGTTCTGATCCCGGAGATTGCGCTGACCTATCAGACGGTGCGGCGTTTTTACAACCGTTTTGGTGCACAGGTATCCATCATCAATTCAAAACTTTCGGCCGGGGAGCGGTATGACCAGTTTGAACGCGCAAAAAACGGAGAAATTTCTGTGATGATCGGACCACGTTCGGCACTTTTTACACCATTTCCGGCGCTGGGGATCATCATCATAGACGAGGAGCATGAGGCTTCCTATAAGAGTGAGACCGTGCCAAGATATCACGCGAGAGAAACCGCAATACAGCGGGCAAAAATGACAGATGCGGTCGTGGTGCTAGGCTCCGCGACGCCTTCCCTTGAGAGTTATTATAAGGCAGAAAATGACGAGTACTGCCTGTTGGAATTAAAACACAGGGTACAAAAGCGCCCCATGCCTTTGTGTGAGATCATCGACCTGCGCGAGGAGTTAAGGAGGGGCAACCGCTCGATCTTAAGTGACCGTCTGAGTGAGCTGATGGAGGACCGTCTGAAAAAGGGAGAACAGACGATGCTTTTTATCAACCGGCGCGGTATGGCAGGCTTTGTCTCTTGCAGAGCCTGCGGTCATGTGATAAAATGTCCGCATTGCGATGTTTCACTGAGCCAGCATGGAAGCGGCGCGGCGACACGTCTGGTCTGCCATTACTGCGGATATACGACGATACAGCCCGGTTTGTGTCCGGTCTGTGGCTCTAAGTATATCAGTGGTTTTAAGGCGGGCACGCAGAAAATAGAACAGGTGGTAAAGGCGCGTTTTCCACAGGCGCGTGTGCTCCGGATGGATATGGATACCACCAGAACCAAAGATGGGTATGAGCAGATATTATCTGCATTTTCAAATCACGAGGCAGATATACTGATCGGTACACAGATGATCGTAAAGGGACATGATTTTCCGGGGGTTACGTTAGTGGGTGTGCTTGCGGCAGACCTTTCACTTTATATCAGTGACTATCGTGCGTCAGAGCGGACTTTCCAGCTCCTGACGCAGGCGGCAGGACGTGCCGGCAGAGGTGACATTCCCGGCAATGTCATCATACAGACGTATGATCCGGATCATTACAGTATCACGACTGCAAAAGAGCAGAACTATGAGGCTTTTTACGGGCAGGAGATCGAGTACCGCAAAATGATGCGGTATCCGCCGGTGTGGAACATGCTTTATATTTTGTGCGCGTCGAAAAACGAGGCGGAAGCAAGTGAGGCGGCGGTGGCATTGATGGGGAAAATCGATCAGATAGTGAGAGAAAACAGTGAAAAGATTTTTCCAATCGGGCCGTCAGATGCACCGGTTGCAAAAATTTCCGATGTCTACCGCAAAGTGATCTATGTGAAAACCCGAGAGTATCAGACACTTGTCATATTGAAAGATGGTCTGGAAGCTTTTATAAAAGACAACCGTCTGTATCAGAATGTAGCAGTAGGATTTGACTTTAACCCGGTCAACGGATTTTAAAATTGTAAAATACAAAATGGAGGATAAAAAAATGGCACTTAGAACAATCAGAATACAGGGAGATCCTGTACTTACCAAAAAATGCAGAGAAATCACCGAAATGACACCAAAGATCAAAGAACTGATCGACGATATGCTTGATACCATGTATGAGGCAAACGGAGTCGGACTTGCAGGACCACAGGTCGGTGTTTTAAAAAGAATCGTAGTCATCGATATCGGGGAAGGCCCGGTTGTTATGATCAATCCGGTGATTCTGGAAAAGTCAGGCGAGCAGACCGGGGATGAGGGCTGTTTAAGTCTTCCGGGAAAAGCAGGTACCGTTACAAGACCGAATTATGTGAAGGCACACGCGTTTGATGAAAATATGGAAGAATATGAGATCGAGGGGACCGAGCTTATGGCACGTGCAATCTGTCATGAGTTAGACCACCTTGACGGACATATGTACACGGAGATTGTAGAAGGACCGTTACATGATGTAACTTATGGTGATCCGGAGGAATAAACAATGAGAGTAATTTTCATGGGAACACCGGATTTTTCGGTGGGGACATTAGAAGAGATCATAAAAGCCGGTCATGAGGTTGTGCTGGTCGTTTCGCAGCCGGATAAAGCGGTGGGAAGAAGTAAGGCATTAAAATATACGCCGGTGAAGGAATGTGCCATCGCACACGGCATTGAGGTCTATCAGCCGGAGCGTGTCAGGGACAGCGCATGTATCGAGTATCTGAAATCGTTCCATGCAGATATCATGATCGTGGTGGCTTTTGGACAGATTATACCAAAGGCAGTGTTAGACATGCCAAAATATGGATGTGTGAATGTACATGCATCGCTACTGCCAAAATATCGTGGCGCAGCACCGATCCAGTGGGCTGTCATCAACGGCGATCCGTATACCGGAGTGTCCACACAGCGCATGGACGAAGGTGTTGATACGGGAGATATCATTTTAGAAGAAAAAGTGGAGATCCGGCCGGATGAGACAGGTGGAAGTTTATTTGACCGCCTTGCAGAGGTTGGAGCAGAACTCTGCGTAAAGACAATCGAAGCAATCGAAAATGGAACGGCTGTTTACACACCACAGGATAACAGTAAAGCCACACATACAGCAAAGATCCATAAAGAGTTGGGAAGTATTGACTGGACGAAGAGTGCGAAAGAGATCGAATGTCTGATCCGCGGTTTAAATCCGTGGCCAAGTGCATATACGAGACTTGACGGAAAGACACTTAAGATATGGAGGGCAAATGTGCTGCCGGATGAAAAGAAAGCGGCTCCGGGATGCATCATAAAAGCGGAAAAGGGAAGTTTTCTGGTACAGACAGGAGACGGTGTCTTAGAGCTTCTTGAGGTACAGTTAGAAGGAAAAAAACGTATGACCACGGATGCATTTTTAAATGGCTATACGGTGGAAGAGGGAACTTATTTTACACGTGGTTAATGAATGGAGGTAACCTGATATGCCTTATTACTATTATGGTTTTGATCCGACTTATGTTTTGGTTCTGATCGGCGCAGTGATCTGCCTGATCGCATCTGCAAGAGTAAAGAGTACTTTCAATAAATATTCCCAGTACCGCAGTATGAGCGGTATGACCGGGGCACAGGCGGCGGAACGTATTTTAAATTCAGCCGGTATCTATGATGTGACGGTCTGCCATATATCGGGAAGTCTGACCGATCACTACAATCCGTCAAAAAAGACACTGAATCTGTCTGACTCCGTATACGGAAGCAATTCTGTCGCAGCGATCGGTGTTGCAGCGCACGAATGTGGACATGCGATCCAGCATCAGAAAAACTATGTGCCGCTGACACTCCGCACGGCGATCGTTCCGGTTGCAAACATTGGATCTACACTTGCATGGCCGTTAATTCTGATCGGTCTGTTTTTTAACCGCTCAACCGGTGCAATGCTGATCAATCTTGGAATCTTATGTTTTTCATTTGCAGTATTATTCCAGCTTGTCACTCTTCCGGTAGAGTTTAATGCTTCACGCCGGGCACTCCATATTTTAGGTGAGCAGGGAATTTTATCAGACAGTGAACTGCCTTATACCAGAAAAGTATTGAAGGCTGCGGCATTGACCTATGTTGCAAGTGCTGCGGCAGCAATCTTACAGCTGTTAAGGCTGGTTCTTTTATTTGGAGGACGTAATCGTGATGACTGATACCGTAAATACAAGAAGACTTGCACTTGATGTTCTGCTTGAGGTGACGGAACATGGGGCATACAGCAATCAGGTGCTCCGTGCCGTGCTCGAAAAATATCAGTATATGGAAAAATATGAGCGGGCGTTTCTGACAAGACTGGTGGAGGGAACGATCCAGCACATGATCGAACTTGATTATGTGATCGACCAGTTCTCAAAAGTGAAAGTGAAAAAAATGAAACCGGTCATCCGCAATATTTTAAGAATGGGTGTGTATCAGATACAGTATATGGATTCCGTACCGGATTCGGCAGCCTGCAATGAGGCGGTAAAACTGGCAAGAAAAAGCGGTTTTTCCACACTGAGCGGTTTTGTGAACGGAGTGCTTCGAAATATTGCAAGAAACAGTGGTTCCATCCGGTATCCGGATGAAGAAAAGGAGCCGGTTCTGGCGTTAAGTGTGCGTTATTCCATGCCGGAGTGGATTGTGGAAGAATGGCTTAACGCCTATGGCATGGAGCAGACAAAGGCAATTTTAGATGCTTTTTCAAAGGAAACACCGATTACGATCCGTACCAATGTGACCAAAATTACGCCGGATGCGTTAAAGGAACAGTTAAAAGCCGAAGGCGTGACGGTGCAGACGTTAGAAGAACTTTCTTATGCCGGACTGCCATATACGGATGCATATCACTATGCATTTGCAATTTCAGGTTTTGATCATCTGATGGCACTTCCATCATTTCAGGACGGTCTTTTTTATGTGCAGGATATCAGTTCCATGATGGTGGCTGAGGCCGCAGCACCGGAGAAAGGCGCACATGTGATCGATGTCTGTGCGGCTCCCGGAGGCAAGAGCATTCATCTTGCTGAGATGCTGGACGGCACCGGAAGTGTGGAATCGCGTGACCTGACAGGGTATAAGACCGGACTGATCGAGGAAAATATCAGCCGTTACCAGATAAAAAATATGACGACAAAAGTGTGGGATGCCACGGTGCCGGACGAGAGTGCAGAAGATACAGCGGACGTGCTGGTCGCAGATCTGCCATGCTCCGGTCTGGGGGTTCTGCGCAAAAAGACAGACATCCGCTATAAAATGAGCCGGGGGCAGCAGGAAGAGTTAGAAGCACTTCAGCGTCGGATTCTAGATACGGTCTGTTCTTATGTCAAAAAGGACGGGATCATGGTATATTCTACCTGTACGATCAACCCGGGAGAAAATCAGGAGAATGTCGCGTGGTTTTTAGGAAAACATCCTGAATTTGAACTGCTTGATATGGAACAGATTTATCCGGGAACACAGGTGGGAGATGGATTTTTCTACGCCAGATTAAGACGTATCTCATAGCCACCCGGAAAGAAAATGGAAAAGAGGAAATTATGCAGCAGGAAAAAACAGATATCAAATCCATGAATCTGGAAGAACTAAAATCATATATGGAATCTATCGGGGAAAAACCGTTTCGTGCAAAACAGCTGTATCAGTGGATGCATGAAAAACAGGCAGCATCTTTCGATGAAATGACAAATCTGTCAAAATCCCTTCAGGAAAAACTGAAAAATGAATGCCGCTTTGTAAGTTTAAAGCAGGAGGCGGTACAGATCTCAAAGATAGACGGTACCAGAAAATATCTGTTTGCATTAGATGACGGAAACGTGATCGAGAGCGTTCTGATGCGATATAAACATGGCAATTCAGTCTGCATTTCCTCGCAGGTCGGCTGCCGGATGGGCTGCCGGTTCTGTGCATCCACGTTAGACGGACTGGTGCGGGGACTGACGCCGTCAGAGATGTTAGACCAGATATACCGGATCACAAGAGATACCGGGGAGAGGGTTGCAAATGTTGTTGTGATGGGAACCGGAGAACCGATGGATAATTTTGACAATCTGCTCAAATTCATCGAACTTCTGACAGATGAAAACGGACTGAACATCAGCCAGCGGAATGTGACGGTGTCGACCTGCGGTATTGTTCCGAAAATGCGGGAACTGGCGGATAAAAAACTGCAGATCACGCTGGCACTTTCGCTGCATGCATCTTCGCAGGAAAAGAGACTTGAACTGATGCCGATTGCCAATAAATATGAGATACATGAAGTAATTGAGGCATGTCGTTATTATTTTGAACAGACAGGAAGGCGTGTCACATTTGAATATAGTTTAGTCGGTGGTGTCAATGATACCGATGAGGATGTAAGAAGGCTTGCAGACCTGATCCATGGCATGAATTGTCATGTAAACCTGATTCCGGTCAATCCGATCAAAGAGCGTTCTTATGTGCAGCCGGATCATGAAGCAATTCTTAATTTTAAAAATAGGCTTGAAAAAAATGCGATTAACGTTACAATTAGAAGGGAAATGGGCAGGGATATAGACGGTGCATGCGGACAGCTGCGCAAACGTTATATCAGCCATGCAGAAAGGTAGGAAGTAGAGAAGATGAAGACGTTTTCCATGACGCACATCGGGCAGCGACGGGAAATGAATCAGGATTATATGTTTACATCAGAGACCGCTGTGGGAAATCTGCCGAATCTTTTTTTAGTAGCGGATGGAATGGGTGGTCACGCTGCAGGTGATTATGCTTCCAGATTTACAGTTGAGAAACTTGTGGAACTGATTGGTAAATCGGGTGAAAAAGAACCGGTGGCGATTATGAAGAGTGCTGTTTCCATGACGAACAGTCTGCTTTTGACAGAGGCACAGGCAGATCCGGCCAAAAATGGAATGGGTACAACGATCGTTGCTGCAACGGTGATCGGGAATACACTCTATGCCGCAAATGTTGGAGACAGCAGGCTGTATGTGATCAATCAGGAAGATATTACACAGATTACAAGGGATCATTCTCTGGTTGAGGAAATGGTTCGTTTAGGTGAAGTGAGAAAAGAAGATGCGAAAGATCATCCGGATAAAAATATCATTACACGGGCAGTCGGTGTATTGCCGGAGGTGACAGCTGATTTCTTTGAGATCAGTTTAAAACCTGGGGATGAGATTTTGATGTGTTCCGACGGACTGACAAATATGATTGAAGATGATGAGATCCGGCATATTGTGTTGGGACAGAGGGACATTGTTGAGAAAGCAGAGAAACTGATTGAGACTGCCAATCGAAATGGTGGTAAGGATAATATTACGGTTGTATTGATAGAACCATTTTCTGATGAGGTGAAAGAATGTTGACAGAAGGTATGTACATAGCAGACCGCTATGAAATTTTAGGTAAAGTTGGCGCTGGCGGAATGTCAGATGTATATAAAGCAAAAGATCTTACACTGGGAAGATTTGTAGCAATCAAGGTATTAAAGGCAGAATTTTCCGAGGATATTAATTTCGTAACGAAATTCCGTTCCGAGGCACAGGCAGCTGCAGGGTTAGAGCACCCGAATATTGTAAATATTTATGATGTCGGCAGTGAGAATGGCCTGCATTATATCGTGATGGAATATGTGGAAGGAATCACATTAAAGACCTACATTGAGAAAAAAGGACAGCTTTCTTTTAAGGAGGCAGTCAGCATCGCAATTCAGGTGGGCAGAGGTATTGAAGCCGCCCATAATAAAAATATCGTGCATCGTGATATCAAACCGCAGAATATCATGATCTCCACTGAGGGAAAAGTAAAAGTAACAGATTTTGGTATTGCGCGGGCAGCAACATCAAATACGATCAGTTCGGATGTGATGGGATCCGTACATTATTCTTCTCCGGAACAGGCGAGAAACGGATTTGTGGATGGCAAGAGTGATATCTATTCACTGGGTATCGTGATGTATGAGATGGTGACAGGACGTGTTCCGTTTGACGGAGATACGACAGTTGCCGTTGCAATCCAGCATCTGCAGGAAGAGATAGTACCGCCAAGTGTTTATGCACCAAATCTTCCAATCAGTATGGAAAAGATCATCTTAAAATGTACACAGAAAAACCCTGACAGAAGATATGCTTCCATGACAGCGCTTCTGGCCGATCTTAGAAAAGCACTGATCAGCCCGAACGAGGATTTTGTTGTGATGGTACCTCTTGCAAATCAGGATAAGACGAGGGTGATCGGAGCAGATGATTTAAATCAGATCAAGAAACAGACTGCAAACGTCTATATAGATCCGGCGTCGATCAAAATACAGGAGCCGGTGATCGATGATGATGACGAGGACGACGATGATGATATTGATGACGAGGATGGTGATATCAATCCGAAGATGGAAAAGGCAATCACGATCATGGGAATCGCAGCAGGTGTAGTGATCATTATCATCATTATTTACCTGTGCATCACGTTAGCCGGGGGTATGAAGTCTAACAAGAACAATTCTTCGAATACAGAAACAACAAAAACGGAAACACAGACGGGAGACAGTCAGAGTACCCAGATCAAGGACGGTGTAGTAGTACCTTCCCTGACAGGAAAAACCATGGATCAGGCAAAACAGGAGTTAAACGGAACCGGACTCGGCATCAGACAGGCTGGAACCGCATCCTCTGATACCGTAGAAAAGGGACAGATCATAAGCCAGGATCCGGCAGATGGTAAGACTGTTGAAAAGAATACAACGATCGAAGTTATCATCAGCAGCGGATCTGCCGCCGGAACCAGTGAGAATACGGTCGAAATACCAAACGTTGTGGGACAGAGTGAAACTGATGCCAGTGCGGCATTGACGGCAAAGGGATTTCAGGTCACAAAGACAACTTCCTACAGTTCCTCCGTTGCGGAAGGATATGTAATTTCCCAGACACCAAATGGGGATACCAAGGGAAAAGAGGGCGATACGATCACACTTGAGATCAGCCTTGGCTCAGAGAAGATTACAGTACCTGATGTATCGACAAGCTATAAGTCAGAGGAACAGGCGAAAGAACTTTTATCACAGTTTAATGTTTCAACGGTCACAAAATACAGTGATACGGATGCCGGAATCGTAATCGGACAGTCACTTGCGTCGGGAACACAGGCAGATCCGGGAGCATCCATCACGATCACAGTCAGTCTTGGACCGGAACCGGCACAGCAGATCACCACAAAGACTTATAAGCTGAATGTCAGCCTGCAGCTTCCATCAGATACATCGAATATCTCCGGTGCAGACATTGTTTTATATGATGATCAGGGCAATGTTTTACAGACCTGGTACGGCAAAACGATTGCAGATTTTGGTACTGGCGGACTGATTCTGACAAAGACCGGTATTCTTTCGGACAGTGGTAAAATCGTAGTTACCTGGCTGGACTTAAATGGAAATGATTTAAAAGACCAGACGATTGATGTACAGTTCCAGGAAGAATAAAAACAATAGGAATATTTATGCAGGGAAAAATTATCAAGGGAATTTCCGGATTCTACTACATTCATGCAGCGGGATCCGGAATTTATGAGTGTAAGGCAAAAGGCATATTCCGAAATCAGAATATCAAGCCACTGGTGGGGGACAATGTCGAGATTGCTGTGTTAGATGAGGAACATAAAAAAGGAAATATTGAAAAGATCCTGCCGAGGGAAAATGAGCTGATTCGTCCTGCGGTTGCAAATATCGATCTTGCGCTGATCATTTTTGCGGCGGCAAAACCACAGCCTAATTTTAATCTGTTAGACCGTTTCCTTGTTATGATGGAATATCAGAATGTACCGGTTGCAATCTGTTTTAACAAAACAGATCTGGTTACGGAGGAGGAACTGCATGCGTTTGCAGACATCTATGCGGCGTGCGGCTACCGGACACTCTATGTCAGTGCAAAAGAGGAAAAGGGTGTGGACGCGCTGTTAGAACTTTTGAAAGGAAAAACAGCGGCGGTGGCAGGACCATCGGGAGTTGGCAAATCTTCTCTTGTGAACCGCCTGCAGCCGAACATCACCATGCAGACAGGGGAAGTCAGCCGCAAGATCGAGCGCGGAAGACATACCACACGACATTCTGAAATCATACCGATCGGCGGGGATACTTATATTATGGATACACCGGGATTCTCCACACTTTACATTCCGGGAATGGAAAAAGAAGACTTAAAAGGGTTTTATCCGGAATTCCGGAAATGGGAACCATATTGCAGATTTCAGGGATGTAATCATATCAGTGAGCCGGACTGCGGTGTAAGACAGGGGTTAGAAGAAGGAAGTATCAGTTTGCTGCGGTATGAAAACTATAAATTGCTGTATGAGGAATTAAAGGCTGTCCGAAAGTATTAAAATAAATGACTAAGATTACGGAGAAAAAAATGAACTGTTTATCGCCATCTATATTATCGGCTGATTTCAGCCGTCTTGGAGAACAGATAAAAGAGCTTGATGAAGCCGGGGCACAGTATGTCCATATTGATGTTATGGACGGAATGTTTGTTCCGAGTATTTCATTTGGAATGCCGGTCATCCGTGCTATAAGAGCATGTACAGACCGTATTTTTGATGTTCATTTGATGATTGAGGAACCGGGACGCTATATTGATGAGTTTGCCGAGGCTGGTGCAGATCTTATCACTGTTCATGCAGAGAGCTGCAGACATCTTGACCGTACTATTGAAAAAATCAAAGAAAAAGGACTTTTAGCAGGTGTTGCCATCAATCCTGCAACACCAGTTTCTGCAATATCCTGTGTCCTTGAAAAAGTGGATATGGTTCTTGTTATGACGGTAAATCCGGGATTCGGAGGACAGAAGTTTATCCCGTATACGTTAGAGAAGATCAAAAAGCTCCGCGGCGTGTTAAATGAGGCCGGACTCACCACCGATATTGAGGTGGACGGCGGCGTGAATGCGGCAAATGTCAGAGAGGTTCTCGATGCAGGCGCGAACGTGATCGTTGCGGGTTCCGCGGTGTTTAAGAACGATGCGGCAGCGAATACGAAGGAGTTCCTGAAGATCTTTGAGGAGTATTCCGCAAGATAAGGGGCCGCACCCGGCGTGAGGATGTGCCATGGATAGGGGAGAGGCAGATAATATGAATGCAGACAGAAGAGAAATGACGGATACCTGCCTGATCGTGTCGGGTGGACCGACGGACCGGAAATTTGCTGCGGAATTCGTGAAAAATCGGAAATATCCCTATGTGATCGCAGTGGACGCGGGTCTTGCCGTCTGCGAGGAGCTGGGGCTTGTGCCGGACCTTGCGGTGGGCGATTTTGATACCTTCGGGCTGGAACGGATGGAAGAACTTAGAAAGAAAGAGGGATGGGCGACGGATGTCCATAAGCCGGAAAAAGACGAGACCGATACGGATCTTGCGGTCCGCTCCGCACTCCGGGCAGGATTCCATACCGCCCATGTTCTGGGGGCCACAGGGGGCAGACTAGATCATGAGCTTTCCAATATCCATCTGATGCGGGCGGCGAAGGATGCAGGACTTTTTATGGAGATCTATGATGCAAAAAACCGGATCTTTCTCCTGACACCGGATGATGAGGAACATTCCGTCTTTTTGAAAGACCGGATCTACGGGAAATATGTCTCCTTTCTTCCGCTTACGGAGACCGTTCTTGGAATCACGCTGGATGGATTTAAATATCCGCTGCACAATAAGGACATCTCGATCTTAGAGGATCCCAGTCTCTGTGTCAGCAATGAAATTCCAGGGGAGCGGGCAAAGATCGCGTTCCGGAAAGGGATCCTGATCTGCGTGGAGTCAAGAGATTAAAGAGAACACCGCGTGAAAATATCAGCGTGAAAAAGCAAAAAAGAAGGATAATATACGTTGTAGTCTGCAATGTTGCGGCGAGGAAAACAGACTGGACTGTATAAAAAAAACAAAACTGGACATTTCATACAATCCACTCGCATGCTACCATGGGTATCAGGATGACAGAAATCCATGAACCGATCATGAAAATATGAGCGGTTCTGCCTGTCAGTAACATACGAGGGGAGATCTTACTTATGAGAGAAAAGAATGGACAGTTAATGAAAATTGCGCAGGCTGGCCTGATGGCGGCGCTCTGCTATATCGGATATGCCGTGTTCCCGGCGATCTCAGCCAGCGGAACGAAGATCCATATCGGAAACGCATTTGTTGTGCTTTCCGCATATCTTCTCGGCGGCGTTTACGGTGGACTTTCCGGTGCTGTTGGCTTATCCATTGCTGATATCGTTGGCGGCTATGCGGCATCTGCACCGAGAACTTTTATCACAAAGCTTGTGATCGGTCTCATCGTAGGCTTCGTTGCCCACAGGATCGCAAAGCTTTCCGATGAACATGACCATGCCTATGTGATCCGCTGGTCTGCGATCGCGGCTGTCTGTGGTCTCGGTTTTAACTGCTTCTTTGAGCCGGCATTAAAGTATGTATGGTATACCTTATTATTCCCGAA
>ENA-OROZ01002853-OROZ01002853.1-human-gut-metagenome-genome-assembly--contig:-NODE-2853-length-12163-cov-2.223489_pt1 | contig 12163 bp, 10 predicted proteins | sample MGYA00242138_ERZ509066 | MGnify/ENA primary metagenome ERZ509066 (study PRJEB26280, sample SAMEA2338691) | human gut metagenome | biome: human gut; feature: human-associated habitat; material: faeces... | reverse complement strand
CCGATGTTTAGCGACGGGATAAGGAACTCGTTTTTTGGATTAAAATGGATTTTTGAATTGTGACATTGAAAAAAAATTTATACCTTGTCAACTCATTTTGACAAGGAAAATTAATCATTAAATGAATAATAAATATGTTTGATAAAAGCGTGTATATAAATAGAAGAAAGCAACTTATCGACAAGATGAGTGGCGGCTTGGTGTTGATATTGGGTAATGAGGAAGCTCCTGCAAATTATCCGTCCAACACGTATAAATTCCGTCAGGATAGTTCATTCCTTTATTTCTTTGGATTGAATATGCCCGGGTTTGCCGGGTTGATGGACGCGGATTCCGGGGAAGTTTGTCTGTACGGAAACGATGTGGATATGGACGATATTATCTGGATGGGACCGCAACCGAGCGTGAAGGATTTGGCTGCCAGCGTGGGTGTGACTTGTTCCGCTCCTTTCTGTAAACTGGCCGAGGCTTTGAAAGAGGCTATCAGCCAAGGACGAAAGATTCATTTCTTGCCGCCTTATCGTTATCACAACATGTTGTTGCTGGAGGATTTGCTGGGTATTCATCATTCGCTGATCAAGAATTATTCTTCTTTGGAATTGATCAAGGCCGTGGTGGCTTTGCGTTCCGTGAAAGAGGCTTGTGAGATCGAGCAAATTAATCTGGCTTGTAACATCGGCATGTGGCTGCCATGAAACACGCGTTGCCGGGACAAAAAGAGCAGTACATTGCCGGGTTGATCGAGGGAATTGCCGCTTCGTACGGAAGTTTGGTTTCTTTCCCCGTGATTCTTTCACAAAATGGCGAGACGTTGCATAATCACGATCATAGCAAGACGTTGACCGTGGGACGTATGATGTTGACCGATGCCGGAGCGGAGAACAACATGAATTATTGTTCTGATTTTACCCGTACGGTTCCCGTGGGCGGACGTTTCGATCAGCGTCAAAAGGATGTATATAATATTGTATTGGCTTGTAATAACAAGGCGATGGAGATTGCCCGTCCGGGAGTAACGTATCAGTACGTGCATCTGGAGGTATGTAAGGTTTTGGCCCAAGGGTTGAAAGATCTTGGCTTGATGAAGGGAGATGTGAATGCCGCTGTGGCTGCCGGGGCTCATGCTTTGTTCATGCCTCACGGGTTGGGTCACATGATGGGATTGGACGTGCATGATATGGAGGATTTGGGACAGATTTACGTGGGATATGACGACGAGACTCGCCCGATCAACCAGTTCGGTACTTCTTCCTTGCGTATGGGACGTAAGTTGCAACCGGGATTCGTGGTTACCGACGAGCCGGGGTGTTATTTCATTCCCGCGTTGATCGACCAGTGGAGAGAGCAGGGATTGCACAAGGAGTTCTTGGTGTATGACAAGATCGAGACGTACAAGGATTTTGGTGGAATCCGTTTGGAAGATGATATTTTGATCACGGAGAACGGGTGTAAATGTATGGGAGACCATCGGGCTCCGATCACCGTGGAAGAGGTGGAAAATACGATAAATGGATAAAAATTATAAAGAGCAGATATGAGATTTGTTGTATCAAGTAGTAGTTTTTTGATGCGGTTGCAGGCCGTGAGTAAGGTGATCAGTGGAAAACCTGCACAACCGATTCTGGATAATATTCTGTTGGTTGCCAAGGATGATATGTTGTATGCCACGGCTTCCGACAAGGAAACGACGATGGAGGCCAAGATCGAATTGGATAACCTGGAGACTCCGGGAAGTATCACGATCCCGGCGAAGTTGTTGCTGGATATATTGAAAGAGTTCCCGGAACAACCCTTGACGTTTGATATTAACACGGGAACGAACGAGGTGAAGATTATCTCGGATAAGGGAGAGTTTTCCGTGCCGGGAGAGAGTGCCGAGGATTACCCGGTGCAATCCGGAATGGACGAGAGTGTGAACACGATAACAACGAATTGCGGTATGTTATTGGAGGGAATTACCCATACGGTTTTCGCCACGGCAAATGATGATTTGCGTCCGGTGATGAACTGTATCTTGATGGAGATGGGACCGGAGAATTTCACGTTCGTGGCTTCGGATGCTCATAAGCTGGTACGCTACAAACGTTTTGATGCCAAGACGGATGGGGATCAGTTTGCATTGATCTTGCCGAAGAAGCCGTCGTTGTTGTTGAAGAATATATTACCGAAGGATGATAGCGAGTTGCGTTTGCAATTCAACGAGAAGATGGCTTGCTTCACGTTCGGAAATTACAAGATGGTTTGCACGCTGGTGGAAGGACGTTTCCCGAACTATAATTCCGTGATCCCGCAGAATAATCCTAAAAAGGTTATTATCGAGAAGAAGGAGTTGTATAATTCGCTGAGACGGGTTTCCGTGATGGCCAATCAAGCTAGTAACTTGGTGAAGTTTGACTTGACCAATGGAACGATCGTGATTTCCGCCCAAGACGTGGATTATGCCATGTCCGGACACGAAACGATTACTTGCCAGTACGAGGGAGAAGAGATCGCCATAGGATTTAAGTCTCCTTTTGTACAAGAGATATTGTCCAACCTCAACACGGAATCTCTGGTGTTGGAGTTGTCCGATCCGAGTCGTCCGGGATTGTTCTTGCCTTACGAGAATGAGAACGAGAACGAGGATTTGTTGATGTTGTTGATGCCGATGATGGTTTAATCAGTAAGGCGAGATTTTCGCCTTACCGATTAAACTAATTTAAAATTTAGAGTTTAGAATTTAGAATGGAAAAATTACCCTCTCCAATTCCTCTTTACACGAGGGGAGAGGAACGCGATAGGGTACTATGATGTAGCAATGCAGCGTGGTCTCTCCTTGTGCAAGGGGGAGTTAGAGGGGGTAATTAAAGCGTAGGCTTCGTGTGGTTGGAATCTGAAATCTAAAATCATTCAATCTAAAATTAGTAAGTTTTGGAATTAAAATTGACTAACCCGATTGTATTCTTTGATTTGGAGACAACGGGTATTAATATCGCGAAGGACAAGATCGTGGAAATTTCTGTTTTGAAGGTGATGCCGAACGGGAAAGAGGAACAGAGAACGATCCGGGTGAACCCAGAGATGCATATACCGGAACAGGCGTCTGCTATTCACGGAATTTATGATGATGACGTGAAGGATTGTCCGACGTTCAAGGAGATTGCCAAGGATTTGGCCCGTTTTATCGAGGGGTGTGATTTGGGAGGATATAATTCAAATCGTTTTGACATTCCATTGTTGGCAGAGGAGTTTTTACGTGTAGACGTGGATTTCGATATGCGAAAACGGAAGTTCGTGGATGTACAGACGATTTTTCACAAGATGGAGCAACGTACGTTAAGTGCGGCATATCGTTTTTATTGTAACAAGAATTTGGAAGATGCCCACACGGCAGCTGCCGATACCACGGCGACCTATGAGGTGTTGAAAGCCCAGTTGGATCGCTACAATGACACGTTGGAGAACGACATCGCTTTCCTAAGTAAGTTTTCTACACAGAACAACACGGTGGATTTTGCCGGATTTATCATCTATAACGAAGAAGGGGTGGAGGTATTTAATTTCGGGAAGAATAAAGGAGTTCCCGTGGTGAAAGTGCTGAAAGAGCAACCCGGTTATTTTGCATGGATGTTGAACGGGGAGTTCCCGTTGTACACGAAAAAGATTTTGACCGAGATCCGTTTGAGAACGGCTGGTTTGGTGAAATAGGGTTATCATTTTTTTTACAACTACCTACCCTAACCCTTTCTTACACAAGAGGGAAAACCGCTTGGTAATCAACTCTCCCCCTGTGTAAGGGAGAGTTGGTTGGGGTAGTAATTTCTCTCCTAAAGGGACTTTTCTGCGCCCTCGTTTAAACTTGTGTATAAGTACCATTTTTTACACGGTATGTTTAAAAATATTTTATTCCCATGTAATCCTTTTCTCTAACGATCGTGTATTTATATATAGAACATATGTTTAAAGGTAGAATAATATTAATTTCAAATTCAGATAGATGATCGTGTTTATCTGAATTTGTACAAATCATAAAATCATGTTCATTAATAACTATAGTAAGATATTTAGAATAAGTACATGGTTTCTGGTTGTTTTTTTCTTGGGTTGTTATTCTCTATCAACGCAAGCTGAAAATAGGAAATGTAAAAAAGTGAACAACGAGAATGTCATGTTCCAAGGCAAAGAAGCCGGAGTTTCGTTTCCTATTTGGTTGTCGAACCAAATACTGCATCAGCATATACCATTTCGTGTTAATCTCACGGAATCAGATCTGTTATTTAGTAACACGGCTTATTTGAACAACATTTCACGCGAATGTGATTTCGGTACCGATTTTTGGGTAACCAAAAGAGGAAAAATAAAAAATTGCGTTGTTGAAAACCTTTCTGATACAGCTCTTGTAAACGAAATAAAACGAGTGATATCAATGTCACGAAATTGGAAAGCGAGTCGAGATAATGGTAAAAAAATAACTTCCGGTTTGGCTTTCTCTATCAGTTTGAACACAAAAGGTGATCTTGTCGTGCTTGATGAAGGACCAAAATGGGGAGAACCGGATAAAAGATTTTACGGGAAAAGATACAACTTGACGAGGTATATTCACCAAGTTGCCATGCACATTTATTCTAAAAACAGCTATAGCGTGGAAAAGATTGAATATCCCGTGAATGCCTCTCCCGTATTAGGAAGTATAAAATTTAGTTTTATAGTAGATAAAGAGGGTTATTTTTCAAATTTGAAATATGCAGATGATTTATATCACAGGCAAATTGCACCTATTATTACAGGACAAATGTTCCCGGGACGTTTATTTAGCACCGAAGTAAAATGGGCCCCGGCAATCTTAGATGGAAAACCTGTAAGCGTACAAGTGAAAGCCATTATAGATTACGATAGTAATGAATTTTCTTGGGACTGCTTTGTGCTTGATGAAGAATAAGGTAGTGTCAGAATATTAAATTCTTCTATCTTGTTGTTTTACCCGTAGAATACAACTTTGTCTATTTATTTTCGTATACGAGTCAGGTTAATGATCAATAAGATTGTTAGGGTAGCGTATCGGGTCGAGGGGAATGGACTCTAATTATTAAGTTATTTGTTAAAATGTTCGTTGAATTCATCCATTACGATTTAATCGAGTGATGGGGTGATAAATAATTTGTAAAATAAATAAGAAGGTTTGTTTTATGGGATTTAAATGGATTCTTTATGTTTTGGTTGTTCTTTTGTGGAGTGGCTGCCAAGGGAAAAAGGATAACGCGTATCAGGATATTGTACGTCCTGTGAAAGTGGTAAATGTAGAGTCACTAGGGGCTATCAATAAATTATACACGGGTGTTGTGGAGGCTGAAGAATATAGTAATTTGGCGTTTAAGTTGTCTGGGCCATTGATTGCGATGAACGTGGACGAGGGGCAGAAAGTGAAAAAGGGGCAGGTGATTGCGGCGGTTGACCCGTTGGATTATCGCTTGCAGTTTGAGGCGAATAAGGCGGCTTATTTGACGGCTAAATCTCAGTTGGAACGAAATAGAAGATTGCTTTCCATGCAGGCGATTTCACAACAGGAGTACGAGATTGCTGAGGCGAATTATATAAGAGGTAAATCGGCTTACGAGACATCGGTAAATACACTGGAAAACACGAAGTTAAGAGCTCCTTTTGACGGGTTCGTGGAGAAGAAGTTCGTGGAGAATTACCAGAAAGTGAATCCGGGCGAGTCGATTGTCAAGTTGGTTAACCCGAACAAGCTGGCTGTTGGTTTTACGTTGCCGGAAACGAGTGTTGATTTGACACGCACGCCCATGACGGTGACCGTGGAGTTTGACACTTACAAGGGGTTATGGTTCAAGGCAAAGGTGAAAGAATTTATCGATGCCTCACCCGATGGGACGGGTATTCCGGTGAAGTTGGTGATTGACGATTCCCGGTTTTCGAGGGACAAACATAATATATATCCCGGTTTTTCTTGTAAAGTAAATTTGAAGATTGAAACTCCGGTGGAGGGTAATTATATTGTACCGATGAGTGCTTTGTTCAGGAATCCCACCTCGAACGAGACGTGTGTTTGGGTGTATGACCCGAAGACGGAAACGGTGACCAGCCGGACCGTGGAGATCGGGCAGTTGTTTGGGAGTGATAAGATTATGGTGCAGAAGGGGCTCACGGATGAGGATTCGATTGTCGTGGCAGGAGCGAATTATATAACGCAAGGTCAAAAGGTGAAGTTGCTTAAATAGGTTGATATGATGAATATAGCTAGATATTCGCTGGAAAACACGAAGGTGGTTTATTTCTTTTTGGCCATATTGTTAGTCGGGGGAGTTTTGTCTTTCGATCTGCTGGGAAAAAAGGAGGATTCGCCTTTCGTGATCAAAACGGCGGTCCTTATAACGAGATTCCCGGGGGCCACACCTAATGAGGTGGAGCAGTTAATCACGGAGCCGATCGAGCGGGAAATTCAATCCATGCGCCGGGTTTATAAGATCAAATCGGATTCCTATTACGGGATGTCTAAAATACAAATTGAGTTGAACCCGGCAACCCCACCGGAGGAGATGCCCCAGATGTGGGACGAGTTGCGGCGTAAGGTGCTGAATATACAACCTTCATTGCCACAGGGAGCCTCGATGATCAGCGTGTCGGATGACTTCGGCGATGTGTTCGGAATATATTACGGGCTGACGGCCGGAGAGGGTTTTTCTTATCACGATTTGCGGGAGTGGGGACAAAAGTTGAAGACCCAGCTTGTTTCCGTGGACGGGGTGCAGAAGGTGGCCCTGTACGGTGAACAGACGGAGGTGGTGAACGTGTTTATCTCCATGTCGAAGTTGGCAAATTCGGGAATTGATTTGAACTCTTTGATGCAGACGATCAAATCGCAGAATTCCTTGATTAACACGGGAGAGAAACGGGCGGGGAATTTGGAATTGAAGATATTGGCTGACGGGACGTATAAGACGTTGGATGATATTCGTAACCAGCTGATTGTAACCCAGGCGGGACAACAGGTCCGGCTGGGAGATATTACCACGATTGAAAAAGGATACATGGATCCGCCGAGTAGTTTGATGCGGGTGAATGGAAAACGGGCTATCGGCATCGGTATTTCGACCGATCCGGAGCGTGACGTGGTGAAAACGGGGGATAAGGTGAAGGAGCGGTTGAGCCAGTTGGAGGAGTTGATGCCCGTGGGAATCGAACTCGTGACTCTTTACCCGGAGAACGAGATCGCGCGGGAGGCAAACAATGGTTTCCTGTTGAACCTGGTGGAGTCCGTGGTGATCGTGATCTTTATTATTTTACTGGTGATGGGGACTTGTGCCGGGTTACTGATCGGTTCGTCGTTGATTTTCTCGATTGGTGGTACGATGCTGATTATGCAGTTTATGGGGGTCGGGTTGAACCGGACGTCGCTGGCGGCCTTTATTATCGCGATGGGGATGTTGGTGGATAATGCTATCGTGGTGACGGATAATGCCCAAATATTGATTAGGAAGGGTATGCGTCGGCGGGATGCTTTGATCAAGGGGGCGACGGTTCCGCAATGGGGATTGCTGGGGGCCACACTGATTGCTATATTTTCTTTTTTACCCTTGTACTTGGCGCCTTCTTCCGTGGCGGAGATGGTGAAACCGTTGTTTATCGTGTTGGCGGTTTCGTTGGGATTAAGTTGGATTCTGGCGTTGACGCAGACGACCGTGTTCGGTAATTTTATACTGAAGGAGAGTTCCGGAGATTCGAGTAAAGATCCTTACGATACGAAGTTTTATAATAAGTTTGTTTTTGTGTTACGGGGATTGATTAAGCGCAAGGTGATCACGATGGTCTCGGTGGTCTGTTTATTCTTGGTGTCCATGTATATCATGGGGATTATGCCACAGAATTTCTTTCCGAGTATGGATAAACCTTATTTCCGGGCAGATTGTTTTCTGCCGGAAGGGTTCAGTATTCGTGAATCGGAGGATATGATGTCGGATATTGAGGCTTATTTGCTGGAGCAGGATGAGGTGGTGAACGTGTCGGTGACGATCGGGGGATCGCCATTGCGGTATTATCTGGCAAGCACGTCTTTTGGACCGAAGGCGAATTTCGGGAATTTGTTGATCGAAGTGAAGAAAAAGGAGCAGTCTCCGGTGGTGGAGGAGCGTTTGAATACTTACGTGCGGGAGAATTATCCGGATATGTTGATCCGTTCTTCTTTGTTCAAGTTGTCTCCGGCGGTGGAGGCCGCCATCGAGATCGGATTTATCGGGGAGAACGTTGACACGCTTGCTGCCTTGACGGAACGGGCGATGGATGTCATGCGGGAATGTGACATGGTGACGGATATTCGAAGTAGTTGGGGAAATCAGGTTCCCGTTTGGGAACCGGCCTACTCGCAGGAACGGGGACAACGCCTGGGGATTACCCGCCAGTCGGTGGCTTACGCTTTGAAGATTGCCACCAACGGGTTGGCCATCGGGGACTTCCGGGAGAAGGATTTGTTTATGCCGATATTGTTGAAAGAGGATGGGTTTGATAGTAAGAATTTAGATAACATGAAGACGCTGCCCGTGTTTGCCACGTCGGGGTTCACGGTGCCTCTGGCACAGGTGGTGGATAGCTTTGCCTATGATTATCATTATAACGTGATCAAACGGTATAATCGGGACCGGGTGATGATGGCACAATGTGATCCCAAGCGGGGAGCCAATACGAAAGCAGCTTTCACGGAAGTATGGGACAAGGTGAAGCGTATGGAGATGCCGGAAGGGTACCGGATGAAAATATTTGGGGAGGAGGAAAGTCAGGTGGAGTCCAACGAGGCTTTGGCAGCCAATATGCCGTTGACGTTTATCTTGATGTTTGTCGTGTTGTTGTTGCTTTTCAGAACATATAGGAAACCGATGGTTATATTGCTGATGGTGCCGTTGATTTTTATCGGGGTGGTTTTCGGTTTGCTGGTGATGGGGAAAATGTTTGACTTTTTCGCTTTGCTGGGCGTGTTGGGATTGGTCGGGATGAATATTAAGAATGCGATTGTGCTGGTGGATCAGATCGGTATCGAACAGGAGAACGGGTTGGCCCCGCTGGATGCCGTGTTGCAGGCCACGAAGTCAAGAATCGTTCCGGTAGCCATGGCTTCGGGTACGACGATATTGGGTATGCTGCCCTTGTTGTTCGATGCGATGTTTGGCGGTATGGCAGCCTGTATCATGGGGGGCTTGTTGGTAGCCAGTTTGTTGACTATCGTGGTGTTGCCCGTGACGTATTGTTTGATATTCGGGATAAAAGCGGAGTGATTTGGATTTAAGATTTAAGATTTAGGATTTTAGATTTTCAGTTCTCAATTTTCAATTATTATGAGGGTTTTATTTAGTATAGGAATGTTTTTGTTATTGGCGGGGACGGTGAAGGCGCAGACCTTGACGGTCGAGGAGTATCGGGCGAAGGTGCTGGAGTATAATCAGGACATCAAGCAATCGAGAGAGGCTGTTAAGGCGGCAATATACGCGTTGAAGGGGGTAAAGACGGGATTCTTCCCGAAATTGCAATTGAGTGGGAATTTTTCGTATCAGATAGAAGACGTGGAATTTATGCAGGGGGTTGATCTGAAACACAATAATTATTCGGTGGAGGCGGCATTGTCACAGAACGTGTACGCGGGAAGTATGGTACGCAAGCAGCAGGAGGCGGCTAGGTTACAGAAAGCGATTGCCCGTTTGGGAGAAGAGTTGACGACCGATAATATTGTTTACGCGGCTGACGTGAGTTATTGGACGTTGGCGGCTAACGAGAGTTTGTTTTATATCTCCCAAGAGTTCGTGTTGATCGTGAAGGAATTGGACGGAATTGTACAAAAGCGTTTTGACGAGGGGGCGATCAGCAAGACGGACTTGCTGATGGTGAAGACTCGCTTGAAGGAGGCGGAGTTGCAAGAGTCTACCCGGAATATGAATTACCAGACAGCGATGCTGTCGTTTAAAATCATGATGGGGGTTCCTTTAGAGGAAAAGTGGGTTATTACAGACTCGATTCAGAAACCGGTGATGGTTCCGGGTTTGCAACCGTTGGAGGTGGCCTTGAAACGGAGGGCCGATTACCAGATTGCCGTGCAGGATTTTAATTTGACCAAGCAACAGACCAAGATTATACGTTCCAAATATCTGCCGCAGTTTGCCGTGGGGGTGAAGGAGACGTGGGGTACGCCGTTGATTAATGTTGCTGGCGATGAGAAGTTCGCGACGGTGGCTTTTGCAAAGTTGAGTATGCCTATTTTTAACTGGGGAGAGAAACATCAGTACGTGAAACAGAATCGTGCGATGGAGGTGAGTAAGGAGTTAACCATGAGTAAAGTAGCGGATCAAGTGAAAGAGGAATTGGCAAATGCTTGGGTGAAGTTGAACGAGAACTGGAAACAGGTGGAGATTGCTAATTCAACATTGGAGATAGCCTGGGAAAACTTGAAATTGAATACTTTTAGTTATAATGAAGGGAAACTACCGATTCTGGATGTGTTGTCTTCGCAGGTGACTTGGTTGCAAGCCTATACAAACGTGGTTTCAGCAAATTACCAGTATAAGGTGGCATACGCGGAGTATGTGAGAATTTTGGGAGGACGGTGGGATTTATGATTTATGATTGATTTTTCACTATCTTTGCTTATGAAATTAGAATATCAAAATTACGGAAATTATGAGTAATGAAACTCAATTTTTGATAGATTCTTTGGTGGAGCATTTGACTTTACGGGTGATGGAAGAATATGGACTTTCTATCACAGAGGCTTTAAGTTTGGTCTATAATTCACAACTTTACGAGAAAATCGTGGATGTAGAAACGGGGTTATATTATCAAAGTGCATCATACAATTACAATTTACTTCGTCGTGAAATTGTGTTGGGTAAAATAGCGTGATATATGTTTAGATAATAAGCAATTATTTTATAGTTTTTCCCTTGTTGTTGTGATTTTTTTGAGATCATGAGGACAAGGGAAAAATTATGCTGTTTTTTTTCGGGTTTAGCGGGGATTTATAGCAAGAAATTGTATTTTTGCAGATCAATGGATTATATTGTATTAAAAGTTTGAGAGATATGACGATAGAAAAAATGCTTACTCAGCAGGTGCTGGAGGCCGTAAAGGCTTGTTATGGGGTTGAATTAACCGAGAAAGACGTACAATTGCAGGAAACCCGGAAGGAATTTGCCGGTGATTTGACCGTGGTCGTTTTCCCGTTTACCCGATATTCCAGAAAATCGCCAGAAGAAACGGCTAAAGAGCTGGGAGAGTATTTGAAACAAAATATTGAAGAGGTGGAAACCTACAACGTGATCAAGGGATTCTTGAACGTGGTGATTTCTTCCGCTTACTGGATCGAGGTGTTGAATGACGTGGCAAAAGAGGATAAGTACGGTTACGCGAAGGAGCCTAGCGGGAAGACTTACATGATTGAATACTCTTCACCGAACACGAATAAGCCGTTGCATTTGGGACATATCCGGAATAATTTTCTAGGGTGGTCTGTTTCCGAGATACAGAAGGCAAACGGGCATAAAGTGATTATGGCGAACTTGGTGAATGATCGGGGTATTCATATTTGCAAGAGTATGATTGCTTGGGAGAAGTTTGCTAATGGCGCTACTCCGGAAAGCACGGGAATCAAGGGGGATCATTTCGTGGGGGATTATTACGTGCGTTTTGACAAGGAGTACAAGGCGCAGATCAAGGAGTTGATGGCGCAGGGCAAGACGGAAGAGGAGGCGAAGAAAGAGGCCCCGATTTTATTGGAGGCACAGGAGATGTTGCGTAAGTGGGAGGCTGGGGACGAGAAGGTGGTCTCTTTGTGGCGGACTATGAATGATTGGGTGTTGAAAGGTTTTGACGAGACCTATAAAATGATGGGAATCTCGTTTGATAAAGTATATTTTGAGTCACAGACTTACAAAAAAGGACGTGATATTGTGTTGAAAGGGTTGGCTGACGGTGTGCTTTACCGGAAAGATACCGGAAGCGTGTGGGCCGATCTTACGGGTGATGGGTTGGATCACAAGTTGTTGTTGCGGGATGACGGAACTTCCGTTTATATGACGCAGGATATCGGTACGGCCTACGATCGATTCAATGAGTTTAACATGGATCAGGAGATATACGTGGTGGGTAACGAGCAGAATTACCATTTCCAAGTGTTATCGTTGGTTTGTAA
>ENA-OROZ01002852-OROZ01002852.1-human-gut-metagenome-genome-assembly--contig:-NODE-2852-length-12168-cov-3.593990_pt1 | contig 12168 bp, 10 predicted proteins | sample MGYA00242138_ERZ509066 | MGnify/ENA primary metagenome ERZ509066 (study PRJEB26280, sample SAMEA2338691) | human gut metagenome | biome: human gut; feature: human-associated habitat; material: faeces... | reverse complement strand
GTAAAACTCAAGTTGCGTTAGCAACGGTTTTACGAATGGGGTTCTGAATAGTTACCCGGATTTGTAATCCAATCATCCATTCAGAATTTCATTCCAAAGTGCTTCCTGCTCAGATCAAAACAAATGGCTCTCCCGGAAGAATACCCTGTAAGATCAGACTCTGTTCCGGATCCATCACCCGCCCGAGATCAAGTGCATACAGATAATAATTTTTTTCTTCAAAAGAAACCTCCTCCTTACGTTCAATCAGTTCTAAGCTCTGCCTGACAATTTCCCCTGCCGGCATCTCTCCGTTCCATTCAAAATCATAGCTTTCATTCAGCATCGGCACATAAAGATCTGCCATTATCATCATACCTTTATTCCTCACCTTCTTTATACGGAATGAGAAGCTGCACACTTCCTCCTCCCGATCCCTTTTTCAAAAATCCATTTCCCGGCGGCTCCGACCGGTTCAACAGGGAGAAATTCAATCCCTCAAATTCCAGTGCCCTCTGCAAGGATGCATTTCCTCCAAGATGAACTCCCCACTGACAGGAGGCCAGGGATTGAAACAACGGTGTTGCATATACTTCCAGATCACGCTGCGGATGATACGCTCCGATCACCACTACATTCTGTCTCCGTTTTCCAACCAGCTCTTCCCATTGCTGTGTCTTTTCTTTCTCTTCTCCGCAATAGGAGTAAATCTGCCTTGTAAATGCTGCCAGATGTGGAATCATAAGCACAAGCCGGCTTTTCTTCTGCTGTTCCTTTTGCAGCTCTTCCTCCAGCTCCCCTGCATTCCGGCAGCAGATCACCTCTGGTTCCTTTATTAACCCGGCATGTTCCCCTTCGGTATCCAGAAGCAGTATTTTCCAGTCTGTAACACTTCTCACACTGAATAACAGATGATCAATCAGACTGCTCTTTCCGGTCTGATCTGCACCGGATATCAGAAAACCGGAAAGCTTTTGAAGCTCCAGAATTTCAATTGCTCCTGTTTCCTTGTTATACCCCAGTGGTACCCGGCTGCCTGTTCCGTCATACTTCCGGCTCTTACGATAAACCGTAAGGAACTGCATAAGCTTCGGATATTCCGGGATCCGCACAATCCGGTCATAAAAGGGCTGCCCCTCCTGATAACCTGCACCCTCCTTATGAAATGCCAGGGTCTGAAACTCCAGAACCCTCTTTTCCTTTTTACATAATCCTCGTCCTGCAACACCGGCTTTCGGAATCGAAATCCCATGATACTGCCGCAGCACATCCCCATACTGAAAGGGATCGCTTAATTCAAGTGACAGTGTTGTCTTGATTTTATTCCAAAGCTTTGATTGAAAATCTGCCACCCCATTCCCGGTCAGGATAAGAAATACGCCAAGACTGATCCCCTCTGCTGCCATGGAAAGCAGGAAATCCTCTTCCGCTTCTCCCAGATATCTTCGTAATGTTCCGATACCGTCAACCATGCCGTACAGAACCGGAAGCTTTCCCGGATTCTTTCGTATAAAAGTCTTATAATTTTCTCCATTAAGTATCCGTTTTCTTTCACTCCAAAGCTGTCTGAACTGATAAAAGAATACCGGAAGATCCTTAGGTGTCTGCACCAGCGCAAGACAATGTGGCTGTTCCTCATACAAAAGGAACCCCGGCTGTTCCACAACCAGCAGAAAATATTCTGCCTCCATTGGTGTATGATTCCTTGCAATCTGTTCCAGAATAAGGCGGATAAAATGAGACTTTCCTGTTGCCGGTCCTCCACAGATTCCCAGATGCCCCTGTTTCTGCGGTTCATAATACAATACTTTCTGGCACTGATTTTCCGGATCATCATATTTCCCGACCCGGAATACCTGTGCATGGCCCATTTCGTTTTCGGACTCTTCCTTTTCCTGTTCCTGGATTTTTTCCAGATAAATTACTTCTTCCAGCTCCGGAAGCCACAACAGTCCGGCCCGCCCATATCCATGCTGCTCTGCTATATGGTTTACATAATTCTCAACGCGTTCTATAAGTGAGTCTGCTGTATCACTTACTTTCTCTTTTGGCAGTACGCTTCTCCTTCCGGTTTCCGAAAGAAGAGCCACAGTCTCTTCCTTCTGTTCCTCCGGCTGATATCTGCCGCCACAGTAGCCCGTCTGGAACAGCTGATATAATTCATCATTCCCAATCTGAAGATAGCATTGTCCCGGAGACGTCAGATAAGCGGCATCCGGCTTATGAAGCATATCCATACTGTCCTGCTTATCCTGTACACGAAGACAAAGATGGAAACGGGCATTGCTCCAGATCTTATCATCCACGGTTCCTGCCGGCTTCTGGGTCGCCAGAAGCAGATGCACCCCAAGACTCCTTCCAACCTGTGCAAGTGAGATTACCTCCTGCATAAATTCCGGTTCTTCTTTCTTTAATTCTGCAAATTCGTCAATCACGATAAGCAGATGAGGCAGTGCAGATGTGACCTTTCCTTCACGATAAAGCTGCATATAAGCATCAATATGGTTCACCTCGTATCGGGAAAAAATCCGTTGTCTCCGCTTATTCTCGCTGCTGATTGCAAGCATGGCTCTCCGGATCTGCCCACCGGACAGATTGGATATCACTCCTGCACAATGTGGAAAATTCCTGACTGCATTTCCTGTTCCGCCACCCTTATAATCAATCACAAAAAAGTTCACATCCTGCGGACTGAACTGGATCATAAGGGAAAGCAGGTAGGTTTGAAGCAATTCGCTCTTACCGGAACCTGTTGTTCCCGCAATCAGTCCATGGGGGCCATGAAATTTTTCGTGCACATCCAGATATACCGGTGCACCCTGCATTCCTTTCCCAATCACTGCCTTAAGACGCTTTTCCGGTCTTGCTTCCTGCCAGCGGACTTCACAGTGAAGTTCTTCGATCCGCAGGCAATCAAAGAGTTCCAGGAAATCCACATTTTTAGGAATTCCTTCGTTCTTTCCCCTTCCTGTCCTTTCCCATAATGCAAAGTTCCTGCTATAGGAAGAAGCTTTCTTCCAGTCCATGGTATCGTACTGAACAGGAACGGTAATCCTTTTATCCTTTTCATACAGCTGCAGTTCCTGACGATCCTTCTGCCAGATCATCCGGCTGCGGTATTCCTTAGGAAGCTCCTGTTCTTTCCCTGCAATTCCAACTACCATAACCCGGTCCGCCTTTCCCTCCTGTAAAAGGCTTTGCAGAACTTCTCCCAGAATCAGCATGGGATCAAACAGAAAAATCAAAAAAGAAACCTGTTCTTTCTGTGCGGAAAGTTCTCTGGTAAGATCCGGGAGAATTTCGGCCGCTGCTTCTTTATTCCCGGCCAGAAATCGGACTTCTCCGCTTTCCGACCAGATATGCGGAACCCATTTCATACTGTGATAAACGCTCATCTGCCAAGGTATGGACGAATCAAAGAAGCAGGCCATACGCATTTCCTCCGGTGAGTGATGAAGCACCTGCTGCCAGAAAATCTGTAACACCCCATCATGCAGTTGTTTCTCTTCTCCTACTACACCAAGCCGGGAATTCTCCCGGAAGTCCACACCAACCGGTACCTCCTCCAGATACTGAAACCTCTTCCATAAGGCTTCTGCCTCCTCTTCCATTGAATCCTTTACGAAAACCTTCCTTTCCTCCGGAAGCTTCAGCCTTACAGGAAAATCCTGTCTTCCTGTTCCAAGACGTGTAAACCAGAAATCCGGATCAGCTTCATACCGGTTCCAGTTCAATATCAGAAGCCGGTTCTCTGCATAATACTCCGGAACCGCCGGATATCTTCGATGCCAAAGCCCAGCTCCCTTCTGTGCTAACATCTGCAGCTCTGCTTCCAGTTTTCCCAGATATTCCCGGTACTGGATGATTCTTTCCCTGTTACTCCTTTGCTCATCCCGACGACTGGCCAGCCGGTTTGTAATCCCCCAGAATACTCCAAGCAATGCACTGCATACTCCTGCTGCCAATGTCACATACCGATAGTTGTTTCCTGTTCCATTCGAAATTCTGCTTCCAAGAAGACTCATCATCAGAATTGGAAAAACCATTGTAACCGATGGGCCTATGGACAGAATCCACGGCGTCTGCGAAGTCTCCTTTTTCTGTGGTGGACTTAAGACCTCTCTTTCCTGTTCTTCCGGTAAACAGACCTGTTCCGGAATTTTCTGTATGGAGCGTGACACCATTACCGCCCCTGCCCTTTGCTGTAATTCCTTCCCCGTAAATCCACTGTCCATCACCCGGCATTCTCCAACCAGTGGAACATAAATGAGATATGGGGGAAGAAATTGCATGAAAAGACCGTATAGCTGCAAGGAATCTCCCTTCTCAAGAATGGTACTTTCCTGCGCTCTTCTTCCGTTATGATATACTCCATCACCGCCAAGATTATGGAGAACACAATTTTCGCCTTCCATAACCAGTACGGCATGTCGGCCTCTGACCCTGGAATGAAACTGGTAACAGATTCTGTTTTCATAATCACTTCCCAAAGTCATCAAGGCTTCAGCTTCCAGACGGATTCTCCCTGTGGGAGTCAATCTATGTACAGGCCCCTGCCTGCTGATCAGTACCTTTTCTTCAACCTCAGAATCCGGTAACAGCAATGAATCCGATAACATGGGACGGGTATTTACCAGAAAGCTTCCCTGCTGATAATTCAGACAGATTTTCTGTCTCCGAAGATGCAAAAAAAATGCTGTATCACCCATACAGGTAACATGCTTCACAACAGATTCTGAGTCGGAAAAGGCACAAAAGAAAAAATGTTCTGCGTGAATCGTTTTCTTCAAATAGCACCTCTTTTATTCTTTCGTGAAAATATTAGATGTCATAAAAACTAATAAAAGATGAAAGGATATGTTAATCGATCAACAATGAATTCATAAGTTATTATGTAAGATAACAGATTTGGCATTTCATGTCAAGATGTTTTTGGTGAATTTAAACAATTATTTTACCCGACTGGTTTTATAATTTGGTTATTATCACAATACCTTATCCCTCTCACTAAACGCATGCTGCGCCTCCGGCTTGCATTCCTTAAGTGTTCCGGACTGGTTCGCACTCAAAATGATCCACCGGATCATTTTCTCATATGCATGGCAACAAAAAACAGACACACCCATTTAAGATGTGCCTGCACTTTCTCAGATTATAAAACCAATTAAACGTCCTTCCGGTAAAACCTAAAAATAGGAATTAAAAATATTACCGGAAGCATAGGTATTACTGTAAGTTCCCTTCGTTGTATAGGTATTTGCCTTTGCTGCTTCCTGTGTTGCTGCAAAATCGATAAAGGAAGACTGGGAAGATACTCTGGATGCATAAGAATAACTTCCACTAAACAAAGTCTTCACGGTGTTTGCATCTGCCTTTGCAAAAGCATCCTTGTCAAGTGTCAGTGTATCGTCCTTACCAATGGTAATACCTGCCTGACCCAACAGCTTCTGATTGGACTCTGTCATGTTCTTTAAGGTATCTACACGCTTCGTGATACTGTCGGAAGCGGACTTGGCAGACCCTTCAATCAGCTTGTTATAATTGGTTACAAAACTGTCTACCGCTTTATAAATCTCATCCTGACTCTTACTGAATACAGAATCCTTACCTGTATTCGTTAACTGATCTGCAGAACTCTTCAAACTCTCTGATGCCGTCTGGATCTGCTTCAGGGTCTCTGCAGAATCCTTGGATGTGGAGAGTGTTTTCTTCTTTTCATCTACAATAGAAGCAGCTTCCTTGCTGATCTTGTTACCTTTGCCATAATAGGCCTTCATCAGCTTGCCATAGCTTCCATTCTTAATGCTCATGTAATCGGAAAGAAAATTTAAATTAGAATTTCCTGACATACTCTGAAACAAAAAAGAATAATTCTGCTTCATACCGGTATATCCCATGTTCAATCGTACTCCCATATGACTTCCCTGCCTTTCCATATGCTAATTATATATTAGCAAAATAATCGGCAAAATACAATCCGATTTACGCAATTCATGTAAAAAAATACGCAATATCTGATAGGCATACCTTTCCTCCGTATGTTATGCTTAACGAAACGGAAGGGAGAACTATTATGCTGAAAATACATCCTCATCGCAAGCACCTTAACATTCTTACAATTATACTGACTATCCTGCTCATAGTGAGCGGATGCCGTAAGGAGGAAACAGTCCCTATGCAAATACACGAAACTACGAGTCCAATATCTGAAGAGTCCGTTTCTACAGAAGCATCCTCACCCCAGCCATCAGCTGACAGTCCGGTTGTTTCCGATCTTCCCTCCCTGAAAGAACTCTATGCAGACTATTTCCAAATGGGTGTATGCATTAATCCGGTCACAGTTTCTGACAACCAGTATAAGGAGCTGATCTGTCATGAATTTAACAGTGTTACCAACGAAAATAACCTTAAACCGGAAAATATCATCAGCAAATCGGCTACTCTTGCCAATCTGGAAGGAAACCGTGAACATATACAACTTGATTTCACCCGTGTAATACCGGAGCTTGATTTTGCTGTCCGGAATCACCTTAAGGTACGCGGACATACTCTCATCTGGCACAGCCAGACCCCGGACTGGATCTTTTATAAAGACTATGATCCATCGGGAGAGCCTGCAGACCGTGAACTGATGCTGAAACGTATGGAAAATTACATCCATGATGTATTTTCCTTTATATCCACAAACTATCCCGATCTTTTCTATGCATTCGATATTGCTAATGAATGCATTGATGATAACGGTGGTATGAGAGACTCCTTATGGCGTAAGACCATCGGGGACGACTACCTCAATTATGCATTTTCCTATGCGCGCACCTATGCCCCGGAAGAAATTCTGCTTTTTTATAATGACTATAATACTTATCAGCCAGCCAAACAGGCTGATATCATAAATCTGCTTTCCCCGGTTGCAGAAGCTGGAAATCTGGACGGAATTGGAATGCAGAGCCACATCGATACCGACGTATCTCCTGCCAGGTTCACCTTTGCGGCACAGAAATATGCCGACGAACTCCATGTTGTGATTCACATAACTGAACTGGATATTGTCCAGCCGGATGCAGGAAATCCTGAGAAAATACAGGGACTTTATTATAAAAGATTCTTTGATGCACTGGTTGCGGCCAAAAAGAACGGAACTCCGATTGAAAGCGTCAGCGTATGGGGACTTACCGATGGCCTCTCCTGGAAATCCGATGACCATCCGTTGCTTTTCCACAGTGACCTGACTCCAAAGGATTGCTTTTATGAAATCACATCCGGTGAAGCTTATACAGGAGCGGCTTCACCGGAAATAATGGCTTCAAGCTCCCGGAATGCCTGTTCATAGCTTTCAAACCGGATCCCATGGAAACCGAGTTTCTTCGCAGCTTCTACATTCTCCTTGCGGTCATCAATAAAGACACATTCCTCTTCCTTCAGATCATACGTGTCAAGAAGTGTCCGGTAAATATTCGGATCCGGCTTAATCATCTCTACATAGGAGGAAACAATCTGTCCGTTTACATACGGCATAAAGGTAAATTTTTCCTTGCTGTGCAGATCAAAATAGCTTGCCGGATAGTTCGTCAGAAGATAGGTATGATAACCTCTCTCCTGAAGCCCTTTCAGCCACTCTGCCGAATAGTCAAAGGCTTCCACAACATCCCGCTTTCCATTTGACATAAAAAACGCAATATCCTGTGCATATTCCGGCGCATCCTCCTGCATATACTTCATGACTTCCTCTTCTTCAAAAAATCCACGGTCCAACTCCTGCCACCATTTGCAATAGATCGAAGCCTTAAGCAGTGGTTCAATTTTTTCTTCCGGAATCCCGATCTTACGCATGGTTTCTCCCGGCATAAACCGGATCAGTACACCACCAATATCAAAAACAATATTTTTAATCATGCTGTTCTCTCCATTTTCTGATCGTATTTATTCAGCTGCTTTTAATCTATAGTAACGATTCAGCCCGGCTCTACCTGTAATTCTCCCGTACTTCATCCACGCTCATATAAACCACATTATGCTCCGGTTTTATGCCGCTTTTCATAAAGATATCACGGATTGTCACAAACTCATAGCCCTGACGCTTCAGCTCCGGAATCAAAGTCTTAATTGCCTCTACCGTCTGTATATTGTCTGCCATATCGTGCAGCAGAATCATAAATCCGGGTCTTGCCACCTTAAGCAGACGCTCTGTTCTCTCCTTTGCACTCACCTCCGGCAGCCAGTCCTCACAGCCATAGCCACTGATAAAGGTAAGATCAATGAGATCATACATTTTCTGATCATAATCGATATAGGGCGGTCTGAAAAATTCCGGCTTCTCTTCCACAATCTTCTCAATGCGATCGGACGTTTCCTTAATCTCATCCACAATTTCCTGCTCACTCTGCTTCGGCATGGATTGGTGCGTTTTTGAATGGTTCTCAATCGTACAGCCCATATCATGTGCTCTTTTCACAAGATATTCTGTTTCCTCCGTAATCTGCTGTCCAATCAGGAAAAAACTTGCAACTGCATGATTTTCTTCAAGGACATCCAACACCCGGTCTGTAATTCCCACAGTCGGTCCATCATCAAATGTCAATGCGACCAGCTTTTTCTCACTCATCCTGCCTATGCCTCCTTATCTCTTTTCTGAAAAAAATTGAAATAACTTCCTCTTTAGCAACAGACTTCCATTCAACTTCTATTTTAACCAAAGTAATCAAAAGTGCAAGAATAATCTGTGCTTCTCTACGAAGCTTCCAGCTCCCTGCGATCCCTGGTAATATTCTTCAGCCATTTAAATTTAAAGTAATGAATAAATACAATCGGCATCTTTTCAAACTCATCCAATGTCATTACAAAATAAACCCAGATGGGCGGAAGCTTTAACACATAGGCCGCAATTGCCATCAGCGGCACTGCCACACACCACATCATCACGGTATCGAGAATCATACCAAACTTTGCATCTCCGCCCCCACGGAAGCATCCACAGATCAGACATGTATTCACTGCTTCCCCAACAAGACGCCAGGTTGTCATAATCATGATCATTCCCAGATAGGAAATTGCAGTTTCGGTCAGCTTATCACTGTAAAACCTGATCATAAACGGACGGATTGCAAGAATCACTCCACTTCCAAGCAGACTCACCAGAAAAGTGATCCAGAGCATTCTGCCGGCATACACCTTCGTTTCTTCAATCTTATTGTTTCCAAGACTCTGGCTGACAATAATTGTGGTCGCATTGGCAAAACCACGGCAGACAATTGCTCCGATATTCACAACCATCACCGCCACGGCATTCGCAGCCACCATATCATCTCCGATATGGCCTAAGATCACGGTAAACATTGATGCGGCCAGTCCCCATACCAGATCATTAATAACGGAAGGGGCACTGATTTTCAGGAAATCCTTAAAGAGAACCCCGGATCTTTGGAACATGGTTTCCACACGGAAACGTATCTCTTTGCTTCCTGCTGAATAAATAAGACACAGAACCGCTTCCACTGCTCTTGCCGTTACAGTACCAAGTGCCACACCGACAACACCAAGCTTTGGTGCACCAAATAACCCGAAGATAAAGGTTGCGTTCAGGAATACATTCACAAGCAGGGATACTACATAAATGACCGAAGGAAAAACCACCTTCCCGACACTTCGCAGCGCACTTACAAAAATCTGTGCAAATCCCATAAAAACAAAGGAAAAAGATAATACCCGCAAATAGGTAACTCCCTCTGCAATGGTTTCCGGGCTGTTCGTAAACAGATGCATAATATATTCCGGAAAGAAAAAGGATATTACAAAAAACAACAGTGAAATCAAAAGTACAATCTTAGTGGCCAGACCCAGTATTCTCTCCACGGTCTGGTGATCTCCCTTTCCCCAATACTGCGCACACAGGACGCTTGTACCGATGGCCAGTCCATAGTAAAAGCAGAACAGGACAAACGTATACTGATTCGCAAGTGATGACGCAGCCATAGCCGTCTGGCTGACATAGCCTAACATAACCGTATCTGCTGAATTAACCAGTGTACTGATTAAATTCTGTATCATAATCGGAAATGCCAGCTGGATGGCATAAAGTAAAAATTGTTTTTTATTGAGCATCGTATTCATAGTGCATCCTTTTCCTTACATTATAATTCATCCGGCATCTTCTGCTGCATGGATTTTCAATACATGCAGATCCATGCTTCAGAGCTGCTCCGGTATGATCCGTACAAAAAAGAGCAGGAAATTCAAGCACCTTGAATCTTCTACTCTTTATATGTATGCAGGAAAAGGGACTTGAACCCTCATGATATTGCTATCACACGGACCTGAACCGTGCGCGTCTGCCAATTCCGCCATTCCTGCGAACAAAAACTATTCTACATATTTTTGCCCTTGTTGTCAACAGTTTTTACCTGTTTTTCTTTACGATTTTGCTGAATCTTTTTCTGAGCAGCATTTTTTAACGTTTTTGCGTCTTCTGACCATCTCTTTTTGCTTTTTTTCATGGATTTTTGGAATTCTATCTGCAGCTCTTCCCATCGAAGATTAAATTCTTCCCTGAACTTTTCACCTGCAATCTCATATAATGCATGAAGAATGGTATGCACAGCTCTCCTTGTATTCTCATCCAGATCCCTCATGGCCTCATAGCTTCTGGTAATACATCCCTTCAGATCCCCTCCAAATTCAAATACATCTTCTGCTCCGGATGCCGTAACGACCTCATACAGCGTATCTACAAAGGTACGTACCTGTTCCTGTGACAGGGACAGAATCCACTCATTCAACGCCTCATCCTGAAGTTTTTGGGCCGTGGTCCGGTCTTCTACCCGTACAAAATGATCTCCGTCAATTCTCCAGTTAAAGGAATTATGCTGCATTGCACCAATGCTACGGCTTTCAATGATTTCACAGTTCTCACAGGTTTCCATGATGACTCCGACAATCGAAGACTTCGGAATAAACTTAAACATCCGGTTCTTCACCGATGCATAATCACATTTGGCAAAAATTTCCGGCCGGAATCCAGGACCATCATGATTATAAATACACAACAGATGCTTTTTGGTCCTGGCTGAACAGTTCATGGCAGCATAAGAAGCAAGATTACCGCCCTTTGAGTGTCCACCCACGAAGAGCTCCTGTTTTACCCTTGAATACACCTTATTCAGATACTCTACTGCAAGCTCCTGACTGTGCGTAGGCTCAGATAATGCCAGATTAAGATCCTCCTTCCAGCCTACAATCGTTGCGTCCGTTCCACGATATGCCACATAGCAGATTCCCTCATCCGGAAAACAGGTCAGCGCGGAAAACTGGGTATCCGTTTCCTCCTCAACCACATTCTCATGGTAATTCAGCTTCATATTGCCAAACCGCTTTGAAGCGGCTGCTGCCCGGAACAGTTCTTCATTCTGTTCCTTATACCAATACCCTGCAAGCAGCTCCTCCATACGATCCTGCTCCAGAATACTCTGTACGGAAACCGCCTCCTTCTTTTCCTTAAGGGAGGGAACAAATGGCTGGAAATTCATATAAGAAAGCTGGCAGATCACCAGTGAATCCACTTCATTAAAGGGCTTCTGATCAAACGTATTCTGCCCATAGGTTCTGATATATTCAATAATATTGTCCATAGAATCCGCCTCCTTATTCTATTGTACCATAGATAGCATCTGCACAAAACCTGCAAATCCACACTCTATTCCATCATCCTGCTCTGCAGGATACCGGCCGTTAATGAGTCCACATTAACAGCAGCTGGACAACGCGGCTGTAACTGTCAAGTCCATCCTCGACACCATTTAGCGTGAGCGTTGTTTCCAGAAAATCATACGAGGCCTGCTGCACCTTTGTGGTCTCTAAGACCGCCTTTTCCTCCACCTGCTCCCAGCTCTCCTTTGTCAGGAAAACACTGTCTTTGCGGACCTGCACGGAAATTTCCGGATGCTTCCAATATTCCTCTTCACCGACTGTCCGGTAAAAATCATCATCCAGATAGGCAATCACACTTAAGTAAGCGCTATACTGAAACAGCTCTTCCTCTGATCCCACACAGGCCAGATATCCGATGAAGTTTGCCTCATCCTCCAGAATAAAGCCCTTTAAATGGGACAGCTCATGGCAGAGCGTTGCCGGCTGATTCGCCTAAAATGAAAAATTAAACCTGTACTTTGACAACTGAAAATGGCTATAAAAGGT
>ENA-OROZ01002851-OROZ01002851.1-human-gut-metagenome-genome-assembly--contig:-NODE-2851-length-12185-cov-6.699011_pt1 | contig 12185 bp, 13 predicted proteins | sample MGYA00242138_ERZ509066 | MGnify/ENA primary metagenome ERZ509066 (study PRJEB26280, sample SAMEA2338691) | human gut metagenome | biome: human gut; feature: human-associated habitat; material: faeces... | reverse complement strand
GAGCGTGAGTTGCATCGTGTCGGAAAGCTCCTTGAAAAAACTGCCGGCCAGCCCGCTCATCAACCGGAACGGGAAATGGATGACAATCGTGGAAAGAGAAGAAGCCACCATGGCGGGGAAAAGATTGCGAATGGCATGACGTACTACGGTGAAACGGTCCACGCCAGGTCTTTCTTCATGTTCTCGATAGATTTGTTCGATAATGACGATGGCATCATCGATAATCAATCCCACCGAAGCGGCCATTGCACCAAGCGACATAACATTAATGGTTATGCCGGCCAGATAACAAAGCAGGATACTGAATGCCACGGTGACGGGAATGGTAAGCATTACCACCAGGCTCGACCGCCATGACCGGAGAAACAGCACCATCACGATAATAGCCAGAAACAGCCCCTCGTATATGGTTTTCAACACGCTGTGGATACTGTCACCCACAAAGGCACTCTGGTTATAGTAGGGGTTCAACTCGTACCCGGATGGCAGTTGCTCGCGTATCTCTTCGGCTTTGCGTTCCACGTCGCTCGCGAAATCCAGCAAATTCACACCAGGTTGCTTTACTAAATCCACCAACACGGCATCACGGCCGTCAGCATTGATCTTCAAAAACTCCTGCTGCTCTTGGATTTCGACCTCGGCTATATCGTTCAGGCGGACGATTCGCTTGCCGTCATTGCGAATTATGACGTTGCGAATATCTTCGATGTCATTTAGCCGCGTATCGGTCAGCGTTAGGTAAAGGCGGCTGTAATCCGCCACGTTACCGTTACCAAGCACGAAATTCGTTTCGTTGAACGCTGCTTTTATCTGTGCCGGAGTAATTCCGAGTGCCGTCATCTTCGCCGCGTCCGGTTTTATAACAAACTCCTTCGCCTTGCCCCCGCGCACAACCACATTGCTGATGCCGTCCACTTGCGAGAACATCGGACGGACAATCAGATTGCCCACGTCCCGCAGGGCAATGCGGCTGTGAGTATTGCTCTCCAACGTGAAACCATAGACCGGAAAGAGCGACTGGTTCATGACTTCTGTCGAAATAACCGTACCGTCTGGCAGGTAATTCTTTATCTCGCTGATTCGACTTTCCAATTGAGTTTTCAGGGCATAGATATCCATCCCCCAGCGGAAATATACATCGATCACGCAACTGCCCCTACTGGTACTGCTCTTCACGACAGTTACTCCCTGTACCTTCTTCACGGCACTTTCCAGAGGTTTGGTTACAGTGATCATCATGCGGTCAACCGGCTGCTGTCCGGCATCGGCTATCACCGTGACACGAGGAAACAACACTTCTGGGAACAAATTGGTTTGCATCCGGGTGTAACTCCATATTCCGGCAAGCAATAGCAGTAATCCTACAAATAGGATGGGGCGACTGTACAACTTGTGCAGGCATTCTTTCTGTATCCCGTTCATAACGCTTCTTGTTTTATGACTTCTACACTTGCTCCATTCTCCAACCCGTAGCCTCCGGTAAGGATGATATTGTCCCGCGGAGAGAGACTGTCCGATACAATTTCTATCGAGATAGAATTGCGGCCTACCACCTCTACGGGAACTTTCACGACTGTACTGTCGGTGGAAAGTTTCATCACCCAATATTCCGAGAGCGTTTCATCGCTTTGTACGGCACTCTTGGGGAGTATCATGCTTTTCCCGTTAGTTGGTTCGCTTACAGCAAACAAGGCTTTGACATACAACCCCTCGGGAAGAAACGGGGATGGAGCGGATGCAATCACGCGTTCGGACTGTGAAACCGTGTTCATGGTGGCCAACGGCAACTGTACGGTTGCTGGTAAACGAGTCCCGTCGGGAAGTTCCAACGTGAATCTATCTCCACTTCGCACGTGTTGCTGTTGTTCATAAGGGACGTTTATCTCGAAAACGAGACTTTCCGACTCGGCAATCGTGCAAAGAGTTGTCCCTTCCGCCACGTAATTCCCGATCTGTTGTTGTACGTCGAGAATAATACCGTTTCGCATCGCTTTTATAGGGATAACACGGTTCGTACCGCTTTCTCCCATGGCGTGTTGTTCTTTACTTTCAAAATTATAAAGGAGTTGTCCGCCTTTCACTCTACTCCCGCTTTGTACGAACATTTCCGCGATAAAACCGGAAACGGGAGCTGTTATTATGGATTTGTTGCGATACACGGTGGTTGCCGGCAAGATCATCGTCTGTTCTGATTTGCGCAAGGCCATCGAAGCCTGCAACATCATCGCACCCGAACATCTGGAAGTCTGTGTGGACGACCCCTTCAGCGTGCTGAATGAGATCAAAAATGCAGGCAGCATCTTCCTCGGCCGGAACGTCCCCGAGGCACTGGGCGACTACTTCGCCGGCCCGAACCACACCCTGCCCACCAGCGGCACGGCGCGCTTCTCCAGCCCTTTGGGCGTGGACGACTTCGTCAAGAAGTCCAGCTTCATCTACTACACCCGGGAGGCGCTGGAAAAGGCTGCGCCCCGCATCGCCGACTTTGCCGAGCGGGAGGGCCTGCACGCCCACGCCCGCAGTGTGACCATCCGGTACGATAAGTGACAGGCGGCTTGCCCTCTCAGGCGCTTCGCGCCAGCTCCCCCAAAGGGGGAGCCAAAAGCCTCTCCCTTTGGGAGAGGTGGCATTGCGTAAGCAATGACGGAGAGGGCAAGGCCGCTGCCCATAAACCCGAAAACTGAAAGGAACTTGCTATGAGCCGTTTTCTTTCTCCCACGCTGGAAGCTGTCACTCCCTACACCCCGGGCGAACAGCCGCAGGACCAGCAGTACATTAAGCTGAACACCAACGAAAGCCCTTATCTCCCCTCTCCGGCCGTGGTGGGGGCGGTGAGCGAGGCCGAGGTGGAAAAGCTCCGCCTCTACTCCGACCCTGCCTGTGCCGAGCTGCTGCGGGCAGCGGCAGCACATTTCGACTTACAGCCTGACCAGATCATGCCCGGCAACGGCAGCGACGAGAACCTGTTCTTCGCCCTGCGGGCCTTCTGCGACGAGACCCACCCGCTGGCCTATGCCGATATCACCTACGGCTGTTACAGCGTCTGGTGCGGGCTGATGCACATTCCCAGCCACATCATCCCGCTGAAAGAAGATTTCACCCTCGACCCGGCAGACTATTATGGCCTGAACGAGACCATCGTCATTGCCAACCCCAACGCCCCCACCGGTCTGGCCCTGCCCCGCAGCGCCATCGAGGAGATCCTGAAGGCGAACCCCAACCATGTGGTCATCGTGGACGAGGCCTATGTGGATTTCGGCGGCGAGAGCTGTGTGCCGCTCATCGACAACTACGAAAATCTGCTGGTGGTCCAGACCTTCTCGAAGTCCCGTCAGCTGGCCGGTGCGCGGCTGGGCCTCGCTATGGGCAATGCGAAGCTCATCGCCGACCTCAATCGGGTCAAGTTCAGCCTCAACCCCTACAACATCAACCGTCTGACCCTGAAGGCGGGCAAGGCCGCGCTGGAAGATACGGACTACTTCGACAAGACCCGCGCCGCTATCGTGGAGACGCGGGGCTGGACAAAGCAGCAGCTGGAAGCGCGGGGCTTTGCCGTGCTGGACAGCCGCTCCAATTTCCTGTTTGCTTCCACCGACAAAAAGAGCGGCGGCGAACTTTACCTGAAACTGAAAGAAAAAGGCGTGCTGGTGCGCCACTTCGACGTACCCCGTATTTCGAACTGGCTGCGCATCACCATCGGCACGCCGGACGACATGACCGCCCTTCTGCGGGCGCTGGATGAAATTTTGGAGGGCTGAGCCATGCGGGAAGTGACCATCGAGCGGAACACCAACGAGACCCAGATCGAGCTGACCCTGAACCTCGACGGCGCAGGCCGGTATCAGGTGGACACCGGCTGCGGCTTTCTGAACCATATGCTGGAGCTGTTTGCGCGGCACGGGCGCTTTGATCTGGTGCTCACCTGCCACGGCGACGTGGAGGTGGATTATCACCACACCACCGAGGATGTGGGCATCGCGCTGGGGCAGGCGTTCGCCCGGGCGCTGGGCGATATGCGGGGCATCCACCGGTACGGCAGCTTCTATCTGCCCATGGACGAAGCCCTCATCCTCTGCGCCGTGGACATCTCGGGCCGCTGCACCCTGAACTGGGACATCCATTGCAGCACCGAAAAAGTCGGCGACTTCGACGTGGAGTGCGCCAAGGAATTCTGGCTGGGCTTTGCCCGCAGCGTGCCGGCCACCGTCCACTTCGTTCGGTTCGCGGGCGAGAACAGCCACCACATCCTTGAGGCCGCGTTCAAGGGCGCTGGCCGTGCGCTGGCCGATGCTGTCCGCATCGATGCGGCCCACCGGGACGAAATTCCTTCCACGAAAGGACTGCTGGTATGATATGCATCATCGACTACGGCGTGGGAAACCTGTTCAGCCTGAAATCGAGTCTGGCCCATCTGGGGCTGGAAGCGAAGGTCAGCGCGGACGCCGCAGACATCCGCGCCGCTGACCGGCTCATCCTGCCGGGCGTGGGAGCTTTCGGGGACGCGATGGCAAAGCTCGAGGCCACCGGCCTTGTACCGGTCATCAGGGAAGAAGCGGCGAAGAAGCCCCTCCTCGGCATCTGCCTCGGGATGCAGCTGCTGTTTGAAAAGAGCTGCGAGTACGGCGAGCACGACGGCCTTGGCTTTGTGCCGGGGCAGGTATGCCCGCTGGCTCCCGACCTCGGCGACAAGAGCCTGAAAGTGCCGCAGATCGGCTGGAACGCCGTCCACATCCTGCGGGACGACCCGCTGTTCAAGTACGTCAGGGACGGCGAGTATTTCTACTACGTCCACAGCTATTACGGCAAAAACTGCGCCGCCAACACACTGGCCGTCAGCGACTATTCCCTGCCCGTCACCGGTGTGGTGAAGGCGGGCAAGGTGTACGGCACCCAGTTCCACCCGGAGAAAAGCGGTGGCGCAGGGCTGCGGCTGCTGAAAGCGTTCAGTGAGCTGTAAATAACCTCTCAGTCTCGCATACGCTCGACAGCTCCCCTACCGAGGGGAGCCTCTGGCGAAGAGGCGAAGCTTCACGAGATGCCAAAGCCTCTCCTACTAGGAGAGGTGGCTGCACCGAAGGTGCAGACGGAGAGGTTGTATGAAGGAAAGCCTTAGATTAGGAGTAATAATATGCAGCTATTCCCAGCCATTGACCTGCGGGGCGGCAAAGTCGTGCGCCTGACGCAGGGCGATTACGACCGGATGACCGTCTACGGCGAAGACCCCTGCGCCCAGGCGCGGGCTTTTCTCGAAGCCGGGGCAAAAAACCTCCACGTCGTCGATCTGGACGGCGCAAAGGACGGAACCCTTTCCAATTACGACACCATCGCCGCGCTGGCAAAGCAGGGTGGCCTGTATATCGAAGTAGGCGGCGGCATCCGCACCGAAGAGCGCATTGAAAAATACCTCTCTTTGGGCGTGGGCCGGTGCATCCTCGGCAGTGTGGCCGTGACGGATTTTGACTTCACGGCCCGGATGCTGAAAAAGTACGGCGAAAAAATTGCCGTGGGCGTGGACGCCAGGGACGGCTATGTGGCGATCCACGGCTGGAAGGACGTCAGCGCTGAGCCGGGCGTGGCCTTCTGTCAGCGTCTGGCTGAGGCTGGATGCAAGGCCATCATCTACACCGACATTGCCTGCGACGGCGCGATGAAAGGCACCAACCTCGCCCTCTACCGCCAGCTTGCAAAAGAAGTGCCGGGCGTGGCCATCACGGCCAGCGGCGGTATTTCCTCGGAAAAGGAGCTGCTGGAGCTGGAAGAGATGGGGACTGCCGCCGCCATCCTCGGCAAGAGCCTGTACACCGGTGCGCTGGACCTTGGGCGCTGCGTCGCGCTGGTGCAGAAGTAAGGAGCAAGACCATGATAACGAAACGCATCATCCCCTGTCTGGACGTCCGGAACGGACGGGTCGTCAAGGGAACGAACTTCGAAGGCATCAAGGATGTGGCCGACCCGGTGGAGATGGCCCGGATGTACAACGCGGCGGGTGCCGACGAGCTGGTGTTCTACGACATCACGGCCAGCGCCGAGGGCCGCGCCCTCTTCACCGACATCCTCACCCGGGTGGCCAGAGAGATCTTCATCCCCCTCACGGTGGGCGGCGGCGTCAACACGCTGGACGATTTCGACCGGGTGCTCAAGTGTGGTGCCGATAAAGTCAGCGTCAACTCGGGCGCACTGAGAGACCCCGGTCTCATCCCGGCGGCGGCCAAGCGGTACGGCGACCAGTGCGTGGTCCTTTCCGCCGACGTCAAGCGGGTGGACGGCCGGTTCCGCGTCTTTGCCAAGGGCGGGCGCGAAGACACTGGCCGGGACGCGCTGGAATGGATCGAATGGTGCGTGGACAACGGCGCAGGCGAAGTGTGCCTCAACAGCATCGACACCGACGGCGTCCGGAACGGCTTCGACCTCGAGATGCTGGACGCCGTGGCGGCCCGGGTGAACGTCCCCATCATCGCCAGCGGCGGCGCGGGCAAAAAGGAAGACTTCCTCGAGCTGTTCCATCACAAAGGCATCGACGCGGGCCTTGCGGCGGGCATCTTCCACCAGAAGCTGCTCACCATCCGGGAGCTAAAGGAATACTTAAACGAAAATGGCGTGGAAATGCGGCTCTGAGCCCTTGCGTTTGCCCGCCGAATACGCTAAACTATAGCTGTCCCCCCTGCGGGGAAGGAGAAACATTATGGACCTGAAATTTGACGAAAAGGGCCTCATCCCTGCCATCGTGCAGGACCACTACACCAAAGAGGTGCTGACCCTCGCCTACATGAACGCCGAGACGCTGGCGCTGACCATCGCGGAGGGCCGGACGGTGTTCTGGAGCCGCAGCCGTCAGGAGATCTGGCGCAAGGGCGAGACCAGCGGCAACGTCCAGCGTGTGGTGTCCATCACCGCCGACTGCGACGCCGACGCGCTGGTGGTGGAGGTCGTCAAGAGCGGCCCCGCCTGCCACACCGGTGCCGAGAGCTGCTTTTTCAACGAAGTGTATGTTTCCCCGGAGCTGAAGCAGTTCAGCTGGCAGGGGCTGTATGACCTCATCAAGGGCCGCAAGACCAGCCCCAAAGAGGGCAGCTACACCACCTATCTCTTCGAGAAGGGCAAAGAAAAGATCCTCAAGAAGGTGGGCGAAGAGTGTACTGAGGTCATCATCGCGGGCGAAAAGGAAGACAAGGCCGAGACGGTCTACGAGATCAGCGATTTGGCATACCATGTGCTGGTGCTGATGGTGCAGGCCGGCATCACGGTGGAGGACATCACCCGCGAACTGGAAAAACGACACGTTATCGACCACAAGGTCAAACAGGAAAGGATGCAGTGATTCACTATGGCAGATTATAAGAAGTCCAGTGTCCATTGTCACTCGACGATGTGCGACGGCAAAAACACCTTGCAGGAGATGGCCTCCGCTGCGTGTGCGCAGGGGCTGACCACACTGGGCTTCACGGGCCATAGCTATACCCAGCGCGACCGTGAATACTGCATGAGCCCCAGCCGCACGGCCCAGTACAAGGCCACCATCGCCAAGCTCAAGACCGAGTACAAGGGCAAGGTGGACATCCTCTGCGGCATCGAGTGGGACCTGCTGAGCGAGGACAAGCGCACCGGCTACGACTACTGGATCGGTTCTGCGCACCACCTCTACGGCAAGAACACCGGCAAGTACTACGAGATCGACTTCCGTCCTCAGGACCTCCACGACTGCATCTACGACGACTTCGACGGCGACCCTCTGGCCGCTGTGGAAGCATACTTCGCCGAGGTGGAGAAGGTGGCGGCCATGGGCCCCGACATCCTCGCCCACATCGACCTTATCAAGAAGCTGAACGCTGCCGGTGAGTTCTTCGACGAGGAGTCGCCCCGCTATAAGGCCGCAGCCCTCAAGGCGCTGAATGTGGCCAAAGAGCACGGCTGCCTGCTGGAAGTGAACACCGGCGGCGTCTACCGCGGCTATCGCAAGGACTTCTACCCCGGCGCATGGCTGCTGGGCGAGTGGCAGAAGATGGGCGGCAAGGTCATCATCACCTCCGACGCCCACGATGTGGACAGCCTGACCTTCGGCTTCGACGAGGCTGCTGCCGCCGTCAAGGCCGCAGGCTTCAAGAGTGTGGAAGTGCTGACCGTCAACGGCTTCGAGACGCAGGAGCTGTAAAATCAGATGAAATGCTTAAAGGGAGCTGTTGTGTGCAACAGCTCCCTTTTGTGGGCAAAAAGGAGAAACCTATGACCCAGTCCCCTGCGAAAAAATCATTCTTCAACCGGAACGTCGATCTGATGAACGGCCCCATCTTCAGGAGCCTGTTCGTCTTTATGCTGCCCATTCTGGTGTCGTGCCTCTTCCAGCAGCTCTATAATACCGTGGATACCATGATCGTCGGCAATGTGCTGGGCGATACCGCCCTTGCCGCCATTGGCGCCTGCGGGGCTATCTACGAGCTTCTGGTCGGATTTGGTATCGGTATCGGCAACGGCCTCGCCATCGTCGCAGCGCGCGCCTACGGGGCCGGAGACGAGGACCAGCTCAAACAGACCGTGGCGGGTTCCATCGTCATCGGCATCATCGCGTCGGCGGTCATCACGCTGGCGGGCGCGGCGGGCCTGCATCCGCTGCTGGAACTGCTGGACACCCCGGCGGAAATTTTAGAGGACGCCTACGGCTATATCATCATCCTCGACCTCTGGTTCATCGCCGTGCTGGGCATGGGCGTGGCCGGTGCCGGTGTGGCGACGGTCATCTCTCAGGGCGTGTCGGTGGCGCTCTGCATCCTGTATGTCTTCCGCAGCGCCCGGCTGCTCCTGCCCGGGAAAAAGCACTTCCATGTGGAGAGCCGCCTCTATTGGGAGCTGTTCAGCCAGAGCATCTCCATGGGCCTCATGAGCAGCATCGTCTCGGCGGGCTCCGTCGTTTTGCAGTACGGCATCAACGGCCTCGGTACGCTGGTCATCGCGGGCCACACCGCAGCCCGAAAGCTCTTCGCTTTTACGGATATGCCCCTGTCGGCGATGGCCTCTGCCTGCTCGACCTACGTCTCCCAGAACTACGGCGCGAACCATCCCGACCGCGTCCGCCGCGGAATGCGGGACATCTATCTCTACAGTGTCGTGGTGGCTGTGGCTGCTGTCCTGCTCATGGCGGCAGGTGCGGAGTGGATGGTAAAGCTGGTGTCCGGCTCTTCGGAGCCGGTGGTGCTGGAAAACGGCGCGCGGTATCTGGTCTGGAACGCACCCTTCTACGCCGTGCTGGGAATGCTGCTCTCCACCCGCTACGCTCTGCAGAGCATGGGCGAGAAGGTGCTGCCCCTGCTGTCCAGCGTCATCGAGTTTCTGGGCAAGATCGTCTTCGTCCTGCTCTTCATCCCCCGCTTTGAGTATAACGCGGTCATCCTCTGCGAGCCGGTCATCTGGTGCTTCATGACCATAGAGCTGCTGATAGCATACCGGCATAATTCCTTCGTGTTTCCGAAGATGAAAAAATAAAAAAAATGACCGCCTGACTCTCTACATCTGTGCGGTCATTTTTTCTTGATCCACTAAGGTAAGGAGCAAGCCGTTTGCAGGCCAGCGCCTTTCTTATTTGTAGTATAATCATTTTTTAAATGGCTGTCAAGGGCAATAAAATGCCTTTGATGGCTCTTTTTTATAATAGAACTCCCCGCCATGCAGCTGCACAGCGGGGAGAAAGAGGGAGGAAAATTTCAGATTCAGAGGGCCGAATAGCCGAAGCTGTTCACCAGCGCGTCGATGTGCTGGCCGGCCTTGCACATGGGGCAGTCGCGGCTGTCGAAGCTGGCGTAGTCGGGCAGGCTGGAGGGGTCGAAGATGGAGGTGACCGGGATGCCCAGACACTCGTGGGTGGTGGCGAAGATGGCCGACAGGCCCGCTACGGTGCCGCCGTAGTAGTTGACCGCCTCGATGGCCGCCTGCACGGTGTAGCCGGTGGTGATGGAGGCCGACAGGATGAGGACGTGCTTGCCCCTGACCATCGGGGCGAGATTGTCGCGGAGGATGATCTGGCTGCCGCTGGTGTACTCGGGGGTGATGACGTAAATCGTCTGGTGGGCATTCATGTTGGCAAAGCCGTCTTTGGTCAGCTCGTTGGCCAGACAGGTGCCGATGACCTGTGTGCCGTCCAGACAGAGCACGGTGTCCACGATGGTGCTGTGCTGATAGGCGGCCACCAGCTCCTTGGAGACAGCCTTCGCCTCCGAGAGGCGGGCTTTCTGGGTGGTGACGTCGATGTAGTAGTTGATGTGGCTGTGGCTGGTGGCGAAGTGGCCCTTTGCCACGCGCAGGAACAGACTGCTCTTGTTGGTGGGAAGCTTTACCATATTGATCATAACTGCACACTCCTGTTCTTGTGAAATCAGGCAGGACGCCCATCCCGAAAAACAAAACCGCGCGGCGGCACATCTGTCCGGCCGCTGCGCTCCCCGGTTGGTATGCTCTTATTGTAGCAGGAAAAGCACCTTATGCACAAGACACAAAACCACTAAAAATCTTCGCTTGCGTTTTGGCAGAATGACGGAGAGGTGCAAATAAAAACGCCCAAGGCGTGAGCCTTGGGCGCAGAGTGCGGAAAATAGATTATTCAAGGGTGATGCTACCAGTGCCATTATCCTTGGCAACCATCTTCCAAGTGCAGAAAGCGCGGGTGTAGCCGCTGTTGCCGCTGCTGGCCTGAATGCGGGGGAAGTAGATGAACTCGACCTTGTCGCCAGCAACGAGATTGACGTTCTTCACCTTAATGGTGAAATCCTGTTCGCCGTCGTCCTCGGTCAGTCTAAAGTTGGGGTCTACGACCGTGACATAACCCGAGTCGGCATAATTCTTTTTATCGTCACCACGGATAACCGTGAGCTGGAAGTAGCCGGCACTCACGCAGAGAGGAACCTTTTTGGTGGTACACTTGATGCTCAGCTTGCACTCAAAAGTACCGGTACCGGAGCTGCCAGCATCGGGAGTGAATTTGGGAGCCGGGTTATCATACATCTTGAAGGTGCCCATCAGCTTCAGGGTGCTGCCGATTTTGCCGGTCTTCTGATACTCATCCTCACCACAGCCAACGAGCAGGCTGGAACCAGCCACAGCCACGGCAGCGGCGGCGCTGTACTTCAGGAAAGAGCGGCGGTTGAATTCTAAGGACATGATCGTTCCTCCTTTATGTAGAAACACAGAAATCATTGTACTGCCCCGAAGGGCGTCTTGCCTATACAATAGGCGAAAAATGAGCAGATGTCAATGCTTTTCGCAAAAATTTTGCGGGGAAGCTCTGCCCTTTATGACGGAATTTCGTCTCGGAAAAATGCCTTAGGCCTGGGTCAGGTCAGAAGAGTTCAGAGAGAAGGTGAGGCTCTTGTTTGCCACGAAGGTCGGGGTAAAGGTGACACTCAGCTTCTGCCAGCCGATGGGAACGCAGCAGATCAGCTGGATGTAGCCTGCGCCCTGCGGGGGCAGATTGGTGGACTCAGAGAAGCTCTGAGCGGCGGCATCATAGAGCTGGATGTAAGCGCCCACCTCGGCCTCAGCGCCGTCGCAGACAGCGGTGAAATCGGTGGTGGAGGCGGCCAGAGCGTGGAAGTACTGACGGGCGACATCGAGCTTGGTAGCCTCATCATTCAGCGGATAAGCGGCATCCAGTTCGGCGAGGTTCTGTGCGCCGATGTTGAAGGTAGTCGCGCCGGAGCGGTTCACAGCGGTGACGAGCACAGCGACATACTCGTGGTTGGGCAGGTCGGGGGTGTTGACCATGGTAAAGACGCTGGTGAGCTGGACGCCCAGATTGTTCCAGTTGCTGACCTTGTCGCCGACCTTGACTTCGATGGCGTTGCTGGTGCTGGAGCCGCAGCCGCCCAGCATGGCAGCAGCGCCCAGAGCTACTGCGGAGGCACCGGTACACTTGAGGAAGGTGCGGCGGGAAATTTTATTGGACATGGATGTGTCCCTCCTTAAATTCGCTTAATTATGAAGTACGATGAAAATGTTCTGTCTTGTTTATAACATCTTTTGCACGCAGATGCAAGCAAAAAACGGCATAATTTACACTAGTTTCACAGAGACTTAAGTGCGGTCCTCTCCGGTCAGCTCCCGGGCGCGGGTCTCGCTGGTCTTGACCAGATTGAGCAGGCTGGGAGTATACAGCGGGTATTCCCGGGTCAGGCTCTCGGTGGTCATGGTAAGGCAGGAGGGGT
>ENA-OROZ01002844-OROZ01002844.1-human-gut-metagenome-genome-assembly--contig:-NODE-2844-length-12214-cov-8.139238_pt1 | contig 12214 bp, 10 predicted proteins | sample MGYA00242138_ERZ509066 | MGnify/ENA primary metagenome ERZ509066 (study PRJEB26280, sample SAMEA2338691) | human gut metagenome | biome: human gut; feature: human-associated habitat; material: faeces... | reverse complement strand
TCTTCTTTTCTCTTGCCAATCACACGGATAAAAGTAAATGCAAGCTGTTCCGCTGCTCCTGAAACTTCCAGGATTCCACCCATCATAACTCCAAGTCCGATTATGATACCGGTACTTTTCAATGTGTTTCCAAATCCGTCTTTGATAGCGGTCATAACTCCGACTGTCGTTTCTCCGGCTGCATTTGTGATATCTGCGACCGGCATGCCCCCGATCAAGCCTGTGATCAATGCTGCGAGCAATAATGCAATAAATGTATGTACCTTCGTCTTCATAACCAGGACGATCATTATCGCAATTCCGATCACCAGCCCCAGCATCATTCTGGTTGATTCACTCATAGTTCTTACCTCTCTTAATTCTTTTTCTCAACAGATGTATCAGAAATCTTCTCGTAATATTTTACGATTGCACTGTGATCATCTTTTTCATTTCCGTCTGCCTTAAGTGACTGCATAATCTCCATTACCTGTGAAGTAAGTGGAAGTGCTGCATTTACTGCATGACCTGCATTCAGTGCATTATTCAGGTCTTTGATATGGAGTTCAATACGAAATCCCGGCTTGAAATTGTGAGCCATCATCATTGGTGCTTTTGCATCAAGCACTGTAGATCCTGCAAGACCTCCGCGGATAGCTTTGTATACAAGCTCCGGATCTGCATCATTTTTCACTGCAAGTGTCAGTGCCTCAGACACTGCTGCAATATTCAATGCTACAATCACCTGATTTGCGAGCTTTGCTACATTTCCGGATCCAAGTTCTCCGACATACACTACAGATCCAGCCATTGCCATTAATAAATCATAGTACTTATCAAAGTTCTCTTTGCTTCCTCCGACCATAACAGAAATTGTTCCGTCGATCGCCTTTGGCTCTCCACCACTGACCGGTGCATCCATTAAGTCAATTTCCTTTTTGTTCAGTTCTGCTCCGATCTCTTTCGACTGTACCGGATCAATCGAACTCATATCAATCACGATCGTTCCTTCTTTTGCTGCGGAAGCGATTCCGTTTTCTCCTAAACAGACTTCTCTGACCTGAGGAGAATTCGGAAGCATTGTAATGATCACCTGACAGTTCTCTGCCACCTCTGCCGGGCTTCCTGCTGCCTGTGCTCCCTCCGCTGCCAATTCTTCTACGCTTGCCTTGCTTCTGTTATATACAACAGCTTCATATCCTGCTTTCATAAGGTTTCTGCACATTGGTTTTCCCATAATTCCAAGTCCGATAAATCCAACTTTCATTGTTCTTCTCCTCTCAGATTTCTGATATTTTGTATTACTGCTATTTCAACTTGTTCCTAATCGTCTTTGATAATTCGCGCGCTTCTTATTGCCTGCCTTGCCTTTGGTCAGGTAACTTATCTATCTGACATGCTTATTGTACAAAACTGAGTACAAAGATTCCATTGACAGATTGTTCAATGGAGTGTGCTCTGATTTATGTAGATTTCATAAGTCTTCATTTTTTGAATTGTATATTTCATTTTTATTTCATTATGTTTCGCTTCTGTTTTTTCCTATTTGTTTAAATTTCAATTTTTTCCCATTTATTTCATCATATGTAATTATTTTTTCATTTTTTGAAACATTATGAATTCTACACAAATTCTCACTTCATTTTTATACATAACAAAATACAGTTTTGCACATCAAAAAAGGAGACAGTTTTAAACCATCTCCCTGTATGCATTTACCTGTTCCTATAGTAATTCATTTCCACCATAATTGGCTTCTATTCCATACTTTTTCATTCTTCTGTTATTGATTTCACGTTCTCTGTCTACAAATATACAACATAAAAAAGCATTTGTCAAGTCCCTCCGACGAAATTATAGTTAACTGATAACTTCAAATAATATCCTGCCGAACAAAAAAAGAAGAATGTTTTGAATAAAATAAAAAGGGAGTTATCTTTGCCTGCAACTTGAAAAATAATCAGATAAATGTAGAACAGCAAGTCATGAAAACAAACTTAAATATCCTTCCCATTCTCTGCTTCCTCCTCCTTTGGTCCTGCAAAAGCGGGAATGCTTCAAGCCAGACTAAAAACGAAGTGTCACAGGACACTATCAAGACTTTCACGCTGCCCGCTATCCCTCAAATAATGGTAGCACCGGAACAACGTGCCGAGTTTTTAGTAAAGCACTACTGGGATAATGTGAACTTCGCCGACACCAACTACATTCATCATCCGGAAATAACCGAACAGGCGTGGGTGGATTACTGCGACATTCTGAATCATGTCCCCCTCAAAACCGCACAGGAAGCTATACGCAAAACGATCGACCGCACAAACGTAGACAAGAAAGTATTCGCCTACATCACCGATTTAGCGGATAAATACTTATATGACCCCAACTCTCCGATGCGTAACGAGGAATTTTATATTCCCGTATTGGAAGCAATGGCAGCCTCTCCCGTATTGGAAGAGATAGAAAAAGTACGCCCCAAGGCACGGTTGGAATTAGCTCAAAAGAACCGCATAGGCACCAAAGCTATAAACTTCACCTATACCCTTGCTTCCGGCGCTCAAGGCTCCCTCTATCAGCTTAATGCCGATTATCTTCTGCTATTTATCAATAATCCCGGTTGCCACGCTTGTACGGAGACAATCGAAGGTTTAAAGCAAGCCCCTATCATCAGCCAACTCATAAAGGAGAAGAAGCTGATCGTCCTTTCTATCTACCCCGATGAAGAGTTGGATGACTGGCGCAAACATCTGAATGAATTTCCCAAAGAATGGATTAACGGATATGATAAGAAATTCACAATCAAAGAGAAACAACTGTATGACCTGAAAGCGATCCCTACTTTATACCTATTAAATAAAGAGAAAACCGTATTGTTGAAAGATGCTACCACACAAGCGATTGAAGAATACCTGATGATACATCAATAATCTTCTTCTTTCTTGCATAAAACAAATAAACTATCTATCTTTGTCGCGCATCGGTTTGCAACTCTCACATACGAGGGAAGCGATTAAAAGGGAATCAGGTGTAAATCCTGAACAGTCCCGCTGCTGTAAGTTCCACACATTACGTTGCGAGCAACCTACTTTTAGCCACTGGAAAGAAACTTCCGGGAAGGCGCCCGCAACAGGAACAAGTCAGAAGACCTGCCGTGCAACCAATTTCACTGCTTTCGAGGAAAAAGCGTTGAGTCTAATGAACCGGACAATTCGTCTATCATTTCATTCATCACTCTGATTCAGAGAAAGTATGTTTAAATTAATAAACTCTGCCAAAGTTTATTTAGCGTGTCCGGTCGAAGGGATTTCGCCCGGACACTTTTAAAATGTGAAAACAGCCAGAAAATCAAGGATGAGATATGTGACGTTTTATATGAGTATCTGTGCAGCATTCTGCTGCCAATTTCTATCCATACCGCTTTTTGCACAACAGCAGAAAGTGGATACAATGCATACCTATTTTATTCCGGAGGTTACCGTTTCTGATATTTACCAGACCCGTGAGGTCCGTTCTACTGCACCTCTACAACTATTTTCCAAAGAAGCCCTGAAGAATCTGCACGCCTTGCAAGTGTCCGATGCGGTGAAGCATTTTGCCGGTGTGACTGTAAAAGACTACGGAGGCATAGGAGGTCTGAAAACTGTCTCCATACGCAGTTTGGGAGCACAGCACACCGCCGTAGGCTATGACGGAATTGCCATAACGGACTGTCAGACGGGACAGATCGACATCGGCCGTTTCTCACTTGATAATGTAGATCAACTTTCGTTGAGCAACGGGCAGAGTGACAATATCTTCCAACCGGCACGTTTCTTCGCTTCTGCAGGAATATTGGACATACAGACGCTCACTCCCCGCTTTGAGAAAGGGAAACGAACTAATATAAGCGCAGCTTTCAAAACCGGTTCGTGGGGACTTGTCAATCCCTCTATCTTATTGGAACAACAACTCAGCCCCCAATGGACAGTTTCGGCGAACGGTGAATGGATGTCGTCAGACGGACAATATCCGTACACGCTACGTTATGGAAACGCAGCAGACGACCTGACTTCACGTGAAAAACGGAAGAACACGGATGTCGAAACGTTCCGTGCCGAAGCCGGGCTTTACGGCAACTTCTCCGACAAAGAGCAATGGCGGCTAAAAGCTTACTACTTCCAGTCTTCCAGGGGATTGCCGAAAGCGACCACGCTATATAACGACTTTTCCGCACAGCACCTCTGGGACAAAAATACATTTATACAAAGCCAATATAAAAAGGAACTCAGCCGGCAATGGGTATTCCGGACTTCTGCCAAATGGAACTGGAGTTACCAGCATTATCTGGACCCTGCTATCAAAAACAATGAAGGCAAAACAGAGAACAGCTATTACCAGCAGGAATACTATCTTTCCGCCTCCGTGTTATACAGGCTGCTGAACAATCTTTCGTTTTCATTGTCTACCGACGGCAGTATCAACACGATGAATGCCAACATGGCAGACTTTGCACATCCCACACGCTATTCGTGGTTGACAGCCATTGCCGGAAAATACGTCAACGAATGGTTCACTCTATCTGTTTCCGCCTTGGCAACCGTTATCAACGAGCAGGCCGACAAGGGAGGAAGCGCAGGCAATCACCGCAAATTAACTCCTTACGTCAGCGCCACATTCAAGCCTTTCCGGAATGAAGAATTTCGTGTCCGTTTCTTCTACAAAGATATTTTCCGTTTGCCTAGTTTCAATGATTTATATTATCAGGAAGTGGGTAACAGCAAATTGAAACCCGAAAATGCCCGTCAATACAATATCGGTTTGACGTATAGCAGAAATGTATGTACATTCCTGCCCTACCTGTCGGCAACCGTTGACGCATATTATAACAAAGTGACGGACAAAATCATTGCTTACCCGACCAAGAACCTTGCTGTGTGGAGCATGAGGAATTTGGGCAGTGTAGAGATCAAAGGTATTGACGCCACAGGAAGCCTATCGCTCCAACCCTGGGAAAGTATCCGTATCAATTTTTCCGGGAACTATACTTATCAACGGGCATTAGATGTCACAACTCCGGACGCCAGCTCGAACAAATCGACTTATAAACATCAGATAGCCTACACCCCCCGTGTCTCCGCTTCGGGACAAGCGGGCATCGAAACACCCTGGATAGATTTATCTTATTCGTTCCTCTTTTCGGGAAAACGTTATGCGTTGGGACAGAACATTCCCGAAAACCGGTTGGCCAGTTACAGCGATCACAGTATTTCAGCCGGCCGAGACTTCCGGATAAGAAAAGTTACAACGTCTCTTAGCGTAGAGGTTTTGAATCTGCTGGATAAAAATTACGAGATTGTTCAGTTCTTCCCCATGCCCGGCCGTTCAGTCAGGGCAACGTTGAAGATAAGATATTAATATTAAAAGGATATTATAGACGTGAAAAGGAAATTGACATATATATTCTGGTTCTGTCTGCCGCTGCTATTATTACTCAACGCTTGCGATGATATGGAGGACAAGCCCTTCACCTCATCGGACATCACAGGTGACCCGACAGAGACGGATACAGCCGAACTCTATGCGTTGTGCGAAGGATTGTTCAATCAGAATAACAGTTCGCTGATGCGTTTTTCTTTCAATAACCAGCGAATGGTACGCAATTATTTCAAGACGATCAATCACCGGGGACTGGGAGATACGGCTAATGATCTGGCAATTTACGGTAGCAAGATATATATTGTAGCCAACGTTTCCAGTACGATAGAAATAGTGGATTTCCAAACGGGAAACTCGCTGAAACAGATTCAAATGCTGACAGAGAACGGAAATCCCCGGGAACCGCGATACATTGCTTTTCATAAAGAAAAAGCCTATGTCTGTTCTTATGACGGTACGGTAGCACGTATTGACACGGCTTCGCTTACCATAGACGCTATGACAACAGTGGGACGTAATCCTGACGGAATTTGTGTACAGGATGACAAGTTATATGTTTCCAACTCCGGCGGATTGGACCATGCGTCGGGATTGGGGGTAGACAATACAGTGTCCGTGGTTGACATCGCTACATTCAAGGAAACCGATAAAATTATCGTAGGTCCGAATCCGGGAAAGATCATTGCCGATACGAAAGAAAAAGTCGTTTATGTAGCCACCCGTGGCGAAGATGTAGAAGCCGGAGATTATAATTTCGCAAAAATAGACTGCCGGACAAAGGTAGTCACCCACTATAATGAGAGAGTACAAAACTTTGCTATTGACGGAGAGATTGCTTATCTATATAACTATAATTACAGTACACAAACCGCTTCTATCAAGACATTCAATCTAAAAACAGGAGAAACTGTCCGTGAAAATTTCATTACGGACGGAACCAATATCAGCACTCCTTATGGAATCAATGTCAATCCCTACAGTGGGAATATATATATCACAGACGCTTATGACTACACCGTATATGGAGATTTGCTTTGTTTCAATCAACAAGGACAACTCTTGTTCCGCCTGAATAATATCGGACTGAATCCAAATACAATCGTATTCAGCGACAAGGCTTCCCGAAGCGATATTGATGATACCGGAGAAACAGAAAATTCATTGGCTTTTGCCAATAAGGTATGGGAGTACAGGCCGGCTCCGGGACAATTTATCAATACTACTACATCTGCCTATAAAAATGGATTTACCTATGATGATATACTGAAAGAAGCAACCCGCAAAATACGGCAAAAATCAATCATCACTTTAGGAGGATTCGGTGGTTACATTGTTCTGGGTTTCCCGCAATCAATCCCGAACGTAGAAGGAGAGTATGATTTCAAGATAAAAGGAAATGCTTATTACAATCTGAAAACAGAAACAGGAAAATTAGGGGGAAGCGCCGAACCGGGTATCGTATTTGTATCTAAAGATGTAAATGGCAATGGAGAACCCGATGATGAGTGGTATGAGCTGGCCGGAAGCGAATACGGGAAAGATACGGAGACACGTGGATATGAGATCACTTATTATCGACCGGAACCGGCAAACCAGAATGTCTCTTGGAAAGACAATCAAGGAAACGAAGGTGAAATCCTCCGGAACAGCTTTCATAATCAAGAGTCCTATTATCCTGTATGGATACAGGAAAATGAAATAACATTCCGGGGAACACGCTTAAAGGACAATGCTGTTCCGGAAAATGGATTATGGGTAGGATATTGCTATCCGTGGGGATATGCCGACAATCATCGCAATGATAAAGAAGGCAGTAATTTTAAAATAGACTGGGCAATAGACAACAATGGAGAATCCATCGTTTTGGATTGTATAGACTTTGTGAAAATCATGACTGCCGTCAATCAAGACGCAGGGCAAATGGGAGAAATATCGACAGAAGTAACAACTGTCGAAAACCTGCATTTCAAGAATTAATCAATAAAACAATTAATAACTAAAAATTAAAAAAGGACATGAAGAAATTATCTTTATTACTACTGTTGTCAGTATTTGTATTTTGCAGTTGCGGGGATGATGACGATGATGTAAAAAACGAAGTGGTCGTTAGTTTTGAGAATCTATTGACCGAGGAAAACAGTCAATTTATCGCAGACGGTACCCCCAACAATCAGGCATTCCAAGAAACTGATTTCAAAGATCCTAAAAACTTAATTAATTTCAACCACTATTATGCCGACTGGGGTTCCGGTTATAGTTTTGCCGGATTTTCTTATATGAATATAACAGATAATCAAACAGCCAATAGTCCTGCACCAATAACAGGTAAAGCTAAAATTGGTAGTGTGTATATTGGTGTAGACAGTACCGACGGAGAATATGGAACTCCAGCAATTCTGACCATATTAGATACTAACTATAAATTAAAAGGAACCTGGATAGCAAACAGTACATGGGCATACATGGGTATGATACAAGGAGACGGTTATGCAAGGGCTTTCAAGGCGGGAGATTGGTATAAAGTTACAGCAACAGGATACGATGAAGCTGGTAATGAAAGAAACAGGAAAAGCAGAAATCTTATTAGCAAATTATAAGACCGATAATGACCTTCCTGTTAAAGAATGGATATGGTTTGACCTAACCCCGCTCCAAAATGCTGTAAAAGTTAAATTTATACCCGACTCTAGTGATAAAAATGAATATGGTATAAAAACTGCTGCCTATTTCTGTCTTGACGGCATCACGTTAATTGAGAAATAAAACAATCATTCTGTCCGTCTGGCGCACTAAGTTACAGACTTAACAAGAAAGATAAGTGACCAAAGATAAACGGTGAACAATTTGTGGAGACTCCACTCATTGCTCACCGTTATTTTTTATAGAATACATAGTCCGCGTCAACACGAAGTCCACGTCAACACAAAGTCCTCACAGATACGATACCCCACAGAAAAGAGTGACTGCCCTTCCGTCGCATATTCTCTAACCTGAAAAGTGCCTTCCTTTTGAGGAATAAAATGCGATAAACAAAGTTTCCGCAAATCAGCATCGGCATTCTTCATGCATTTGAAAACCGTTTCCTTTGCCGACCAGTGCAACAGCCCCCCCCACGTAGTATCTCCCTGATAAGCCTCTACCTGCTCATCCGGACGAATAAAACGATCGAAAACTTTATGTACCCGTTTGCCATATTGTTCAATATCAATGCCAACAGGAGTTTTGGGATTAAGAATCACCGCCACATACCCTTTCGTATGCGAAATACTGATAAAAAAGGAATCATCAGTCAGAAACGGTTTGCCTTCCGAAGAATACCCTATTTGTTTATCTTCTTTCAACATAAAGTACAATAAGACACGGACAGACAACCACTCTATCTTTCTCCGTTCGGAAGCAAATTGCAAAAGTTCCTGTTCACAACAGACCCTGCGCGCATCAGGTAAAAGAGCCAGCAATGCCTCCAGTGATTCCTCCACCTTCCAGACAGCCCATTGTGTATCATTCGTTTTATCTTGTAGAAATAATCCCATTTTACTCTTTGTCTTCCGCCCCTTCCGTTTCTTCTTTCGGCAGGATCGTAAACTTCACCTTTAAAATACGGCGGCTGTCCATTTCCAGCACTTCAAACTCATAATTATGATAAGTCACCTTCTCATGCAATGCGGGAAATTCACCTTTAATCTCAAGCAACATCCCTGCCAGTGTATCGGCATCCCCTACCACTCTCTCAAACTCATCTTCGTCCACTTTCGCAATCTTGTAAAAGTCCGTAAGCTGAGTCTTAGCTTCAAATATCCAAGTATGGTCATTCAACACGACATACGTGCGTTCCTCATCATCATATTCATCATGTATCTCACCAACAATTTCTTCAATGATATCCTCCATTGTCACCAGTCCGGAAGTACCTCCGAACTCATCCACAACGATAGCAATATGAATCTTGTTCGCCTGAAAATCACGAAGCAAATCATCAATCATCTTTGTCTCCGGCACAAAATAAGCAGGCCGGATCAATGATTGCCAACGGAAGTTATCTCCTTTGTTCACATGCGGCAGAAGGTCTTTAATATACAACACCCCTTTTATATTATCCCGCGAACCGGAATAAATAGGAATACGCGAATAAGCATTTTCAATGATACACTGCATCACCTCCTTGAAAGGGGTACGGATATCCAGATCGACCATATCTAGGCGCGACGTCATTACCTCCTTTACCGTTTCGCCACCAAAACGGATAATCCCTTCCAGAATATTATTCTCCTCGGAGATTTCCGCCTTATCCGTCAACTCCAGTGCATGCGACAGTTCATCTACGGAAATATTATGATTCTTCTTGGCGAAGTGCTTGTTCAGGAAAGTAGTAGAGCGCACCAAGACAGAAGCAATCGGATAGAATACCTTTTCCAAGGCATAAATCCCCGGTGCGGAGAAACGGCAGAAAGCCAACGTCTTCTGCGCCGAATAAATCTTCGGCATGATTTCACCGAACAACAGCAGTAAGAAAGTAAGAATAACAGTCAATATCAGGAACTCTGCCAACGGAGAATGGAATACAAACACATTCATAAAGAAGAAATTGCAGAGCATGATAATGGTTACGTTCACAAAATTATTAGTAATCAATATCGTTGCCAACAAACGTTCGGAATCATCCAGAAGAAAGCTTATCTTTTCGTCAGCAGGATGTTTGCGTTCGTCAATATCATTCTTGTCCGAGGGAGAAAGCGAGAAAAAAGCTATTTCTGAAGCCGAAGCAAAGCCGGAAGCAAGCAGGAGCACACCAGCCAGCACTATGGCAATAATAGCAGAGATAGAAGGAGTGTTTACGGTAATACCGTTGAAAATATCAGCCAATTGGCTTAAATAACCATCTGAGTCCAAAGAGTATATATTTTAGTTAAACAAAAGACAATGTGCCAATCAGCTTTTATAAACCAGTTGGCACACTGTCACAGTATTTAGAACGGCAAATCATCTGCCGGGTTATCTTGTACAGGTTGCGCCTGCGACTGCTGCGGCTGTTGGTTTTGTTGCATTTGCTGCGGCTGTTGTGACGGTGTTGCAGCCCCCTGTTGTGCAGAAGTGCCCGCACCTTGGCCGGCCCCTTTCGGGGTCAACATTTCCATATTGTCCACATAAATCTCGGTGATATAGCGCATAGCTCCCGACTGGTCGCTGTAAGAGCGAGTTCTGATCTTTCCTTCCAGATACAGTTTGTCACCTTTGTGTACATACTTATCCACGATTTCAGCCAGACGGTTGGATGCTACAATATTATGCCATTCAGTTCTTTCGGGAATCTGCGTACCATTTTGCAATGTATATCCGCGATCGGTCGTAGCCAACGGAAAAGTTGCCACTGCCGACCCCGTATCAAAGTATTTCACCCGTGGATCTTGTCCCACGTTACCTATCAATATCACTCTGTTCACTGACATATATGTATCAAGTTTATCATTCTTTAATTCAAATCTGCTGCCAAAATTAAACAGAATAACAATAGAATGCAAGGATTGTTGTAACTTTTATTTCGAATCGACATACTTCTCAATAAAAGCGTGCACCAATCTGGGGACGGCATATTGCCCCAGTTCCTCCGCCTTTATTTTCCGATAGTTACCGAAAGAAGCCGACTCTGCGGGCAGAGTCACCTCATAGAAATTAGCATAAATCACCCGATGAGACAGCACGTGCTTCACCTCTCTGCAAACCGAACGCACCACGACCGGTTTCTCCCCCTCTGCCACTAACTCCCTAAATTCGGATAAAGCCAGAAACTCCTCCTCCGACAAAGCAACCGAAGTCTCTATCAACGGCAATTCAAACAAATTCTTCCAAATATCATCCGCCGTCCGTTTATTTATAAAGGTATACGCGCCCGCACGTACATAAATATAATTAAAGTAACGATTCGTTGTCTTCGTCTTGTGCTGCTTCACCGGCAGTTGTGCCACCCTTCCCGCAGAAAGTGCCGAACAACTCTCCGCCAACGGGCAAAACAGGCAGTCAGGCGATTGTGGCGTACACTGTACCGCACCGAAATCCATAATCCCCTGATTGTAAAGAGCCGGCTGCTTCCTGTCCAGCATTTCATCCGCCAAGGCAGCAAACAACTTCTTCCCTTCCGTCGAATCAATCGGCGTATCAACACCGAAATAACGGGAAAGCACCCGATACACATTGCCGTCCACCACCGCATAAGGCATTCCATAGGCAAAGGAACAGATAGCCGCTGCCGTATACTCTCCCACCCCTTTCAGAGCAAGTACTTCCGGATATGTCTTAGGGAAAACACCGTTCATGCTTTTCGCCGCCGCATGAAGATTACGGGCACGCGAATAATATCCCAACCCCTGCCAGAACTTCATCACCTCATCCTCGTCCGCATCCGCCAGGCTCTGCACATCAGGAAAACGCTTGATAAACCGTAGAAAATAATCGTAGCCTTGCGCCACGCGTGTCTGCTGAAGAATAATTTCGGAAATCCATATCAGATAAGGATCCGAAGATTCCCGCCAGGGCAATTCTCGTTTATTCTCCTTATACCAGTCTATAATTGCTTTACTAAAAATATTCATTCCCATATCGGTTGTTCGTCTTACATTTATCTTGCAAATACTATCCAAAAGCAGTACAAAAGTAACTCTTTTGACTCTAAGAAAACTTAATGCCTCCACTTTTTTAGAAAAATGTGCAGAATATATTTTTTTAGCAGACCAAAAAGCTATATATTTGCAGTCCAAAAAATTAGCAAAAACCTAGTAATAATATTTTTTTTAAGGAAAAATGACTAAAGCAGATATTGTAAACGAGA
>ENA-OROZ01002826-OROZ01002826.1-human-gut-metagenome-genome-assembly--contig:-NODE-2826-length-12263-cov-5.313483_pt1 | contig 12263 bp, 8 predicted proteins | sample MGYA00242138_ERZ509066 | MGnify/ENA primary metagenome ERZ509066 (study PRJEB26280, sample SAMEA2338691) | human gut metagenome | biome: human gut; feature: human-associated habitat; material: faeces... | reverse complement strand
ACTCCTTGTCAAAGAGGTTCGTGAGTGCGGCACCCGCCGTGAAGGTGACAAAGCCCTCGACCTTCGGGGACCACTCCACACCCACGGCGTGGGTCATGAAGCTTGCGTAGTGCTTGTAGACGCCGCTGCCGTAGTCGGTTTCCTCAGCGCTCTTGCCGCCCTTACTCCACCGGGCGCGGTACCAGACGTCAAGGGCCTGCGCGGGGAACGTATAGCCGAGGCGGAGGTTCGCGGACTGCGGTGTCACGCCCGGCACGCGCTCGTCGGTCGTCTTATCCGTGGCGTGCACGAGGCCGTAATTGGCGCGCACGCTGAAGTTACCGATGGCGTAGCCAGCGGACACTTCAATCCCCTTACGGACCACGTGACCATGGTTTTCCGTGGAGAAGTACATGGTGCCCGGAACGTTCGGATCTCTCCAGGAGGTGGAGCCGATGAAGTCCTTCACGACGTCGTAGAAGAACGTGAACTTGGTGTTGAGCTTATCGTCTTCAGCCAACAGTCCCTTGAAGTTAAGGTTGGTGCCGGCTTCCCAGTTCGTGGACTTTTCGGGTTTGAGGTCGGGGTTGGCAACGACAACGGCGTTATCGATCACACCCGGATAGACCATCGTAAAGTAGAGTTCATCCAGAATCGGCGGACGGTAGCCGGTATTCACGGATGCCCAGATTTCGGTGGAGGTGTGCGGTTTCAGGGTCACCGTCACCCCGGGTGTCACCTTGTTGTCCGACATAGAGGCGTAGCCCTTGTTGGATTCACGCTTGTAGTAGTTCCAGCGCACAACAGGGCTCACGGAAAGCCATCCGGTGATGTCGTAAATGTCCTGAATGAAAAGGCCGGCATCCAGGGCGTCCGAATCCGGACGTCCCGTGGCGTCAACCCACTGGTTGCCTTCAAGGTCTTTGCCGCTTTGGCTCTTTTTGTAGATGTCGCCCCCGAACGTGAGCTCATGGCCGCCGAGAATATTAAATTCACTGGTGTTCTGGACATTGGCGCCAATCGAATCAAACTTGATCTCGGATTCGCGCGCGCCGGTATCAAAGGCGTATTCAGAGCTCACGTACTGCACGGCCGAGCGGATGTTGACGAGTTTGCTTGCCTCATACTCCCACTTGCCGGTGAGACGGTGCTGTTCGTTTTTGTACGTCTGACGGCCATAGCTTGAACTGTCCCAGTCGTCGTGGGCAATGTCGTAGTTGTAGGCAAGGCTCACGAGCATGTCGTCGTTGGGAAAAGCGGAGACTTTCGCGAGCACCGCCGTCTGGTCAAAGTCGCGGTTGTTCTCCGAGCGCTTGCCTGTTGAGCTCTTTGTCTCCCCGGCATCCTGGCGGTTGACGCCCACCACGGCGTCCCAGATGCCGTGACGGCCGAAGACGAAGGCGCTCTTCTGCCAGTTTTCCGTATCGGACGCATAGCCGGTTTTGACCTTGACGCCCCAGTCCTTGTCGGTGCCCGCCAGAAAGTCTGCGGCGTCCTTGGTGGTGACCGCGACCGTGCCGCCGATACCGCCGTTACCGTAAAGGGAGCTGCCGCCGCCGCGGCGTACTTCGACCTGCTTCACCATTTCCGGATCAATGAAAAGGCCCACGGGCTGGTTGCCGCCGATTGTTGTGTCCTCCTGACGCATGCCGTCAATGAGGTAGGTGATTTGGTTGGCGTCAGAGCCGCGGATGCTCACGCGGTTAAACATGACGCTCTCCGAACTCGTGACGTCAACGTTCGGCACATCAAGGAGCGTTTCCGCAAAGGTCTGCGGGACGTTTTCCTCAATGGTTTTGGCCGTAATTACGCTGATCGAAGCTGCGGCTTCGGATAAGGGTTCGGCAACGCGCGTGGCGGTCACGACGACCGGATCCTCAAGAACAATGGTTGTCTGCGCGGAGACGGCGGGCGCAAAAACGCCTGCAACAGCAACGGACAAAAGGGAGAGACGGGTGCTGGGGGAAAGGGAGGTGGTCATGGTATGTGTGAGGCAAGCGAAGCGCTTTCTTACAGCTTTAACTGTCTTCGCTCACAACAAATAAGAATGAGAACGAGAATGATTCCTATTCTATCTGTTAGCAAGTGTAAGTTTTGAAAAATTTAGAAAGATAAGGGTAAGTATGTATGTTTATTCGGAGGATTTCATTTTTGAAGGGATTGAGGAGGTTGAGGTCTTGTCTTACAAGGTGATGAGGGACAAGCTCAGAGAAGCTGTGCAACTAAGGTAAATGTTGTATTAATACAACACAAAGTCTTCCGGTGCATGATATGAAATCGAATTTCCTCAGTGTTTTCTCTTAACCCATGACACTTCGTTGAGATAAATCAATCGGGGGGGGGTAATCCCTTAAATTGCCCCATCAAGGCCCGTACCTTTTCCCCGGTGCGGTCCGTCAACCCCATCAAAGGATTTTTCGCAATGAACCGTACATTCAAAACGTTGTGGAATGACGTTCGCCGCTCTTTCGTGGCAGTGAACGAAACACAGAATTCGCACGGCAAGCCCTCCAAGACTGTTGTGGCGCTGACTGCTGCTGCGGTTATTCTCGGAGCAACGGCTGCTTCCGCTGCTTATGTGGAACAGGGCCGCTTGGGCAGCACCTCGTCCTGGGAATCGGCTGAATACGGCAGCGACGGCTACATCAGTCAGAAGAAGAACCAGCACGGGCTTGTGCACGTGAACGCTTCCACGGCTTACGCGGAAGGCTACACCGGTAAAGGTGTGCTGATCGGCGTTGTGGACTCAGGTGCCCTTCTTTCCCACTCCGAACTCTCGGGCGGCCGCATTTTCGGCGTCACGGCGTCCGGTGAGTACTCTCACACGGGTACGCGCTATCCCTTCTATGACCTCAAACAGGGCGGTCCGAAGCTGCCTGACGGTACGATGGCCAAGGGCGATTACACCAAGGGTGAAGCTTTTAATGTGAACGGCGACTGGATTCTCGGTGTGAACGATGCGCACGGCACGCACGTCACCAGCGTTGTGGCCGGTAACCGCGACGGACAGAATTCCCACGGCGTCGCGTTTGATGCTGATATTGCTGTCGGCAACACGGGCGGCAGCGACAACATGAACTACGGTCCTTATCAGGACTACGGCTACTTCTATGCCGTGTGGGATGCGGTCGGAGCGACCGGTGCCAAGGTGATCAACAACTCCTGGGGTACCAACATCCGCATTAATGACAGCACAAGTGAACACTATGATGTGGGTAAACACTTTGAAAGCGATGACGGCAGTCATGAACCGACACTTGAAAATCGCATTAGACCAGAAGGGTCCGAGAAGGAATACTTCCTCTTCATGAAGGATGCCGAAGCCAACGGCGGCAAGAATTTCATGGATGCGGCTTATGAAGTCGCTGCGAAGTACGGCCTCGTGCAGATCTTCACGAACGGTAACCGTCAGTTCCAGAACCCGTACTACCGTGCGGCCTATGCCTACTACAACCCGGAAGCGGAAAAGTACTGGATTGCCGCGGGCGGCGTTGATGTCGATGAGCAGGGTAATGAACAGGTAATGGGCTGGGGCAAAACATGGACCGGTACAGGTGCGGTTTCTGAAGCAGAGGGTAAGACCAATGCCTACAACCGCTCCGGTATCGCCAAGTGGTGGGGTATTGCTTCTGCTACAAATGTTTTGGGCGCAAACGTGAATTCCACGACGGGCGAAGCTTCCAACCGCCAGGCGGGCGGTACCTCGAACGCCGCTCCTCATATTGCCGGTGCCATGGCAGTGCTTCTCCAGCGTTTCGGAACGTACATGGACGTGACCCAAGTGCGTGACGTGATGTTCACGACAGCACGGCAGCATCAGCTCAATGATCCGACGAAGCTTCTTCCCGGCATCAGCCAAGATGAAGCAGGAGCACCGGAAGATGACTATGGCTGGGGTATTGTTGATCTCGGTAAGGCTATCTACGGTCCCGGCCAGTTCTTTGGTACGTTTGACGTCACGATGAACGGCATTGCCGATCAGTGGGATAACGACATCACGGATCAGGCAATTCAGCTTCGGGGCAAGGAAGACGCTCTTGAAAAGGCTGAACTGGAAACCCGGATCGCACAACTCAAGGCCCTCACCAAGCAAACAGACGAACAGCGTTGGGAACTCGGCTATAAGCAGAAGCGTCTCGCGGCTATCGCCGAACGTGAACGCCAGGGCTACACGGGTAAGCTCATCAAGCGCGGCAACGGTCTGCTCACGATGACCGGTGTCAATACCTACACGGGCGGCACGGAAATTTACGGCGGCACGGTTGCGGGTCTCACCGAATCCTTCGGCTCCGGTAATGTTGTCGTGAAGAAGGGGGCGACGGTTGAACTGCACAAGTCCTTTGACGTGACTCACGCCGGCAAGATTGACTGGGAAACCACGACCGTGACCGGTACGGCAGCTGACAATACGGACGATGCCAAGATTGTGCTTGAAGCCGGCTCAACACTGGCTCTTGCAGGGGAAAATATCAGTATCAACTCCCTGACAACCAACGGCAAGGCTTCCGTTAAGGCCTCCGGCTTTACGAAGGATCAGCTCGCAGGTCTCTGGAGCGGTGCCACCAAGCAACTCGCTGTTTCCGCCGCTGTGGTGAATATCGGTCCGAATGCTGCAACAAACCTCACTGCCGGTACGAGCGACTACGCGCTCTTTGAGACGACAGGCGTGAAGGTTGAACAAAACTCCGTGACCGCACAGCTCACGAAGTCCGATAAGACCGTTGCTTCCTTCGGCGCGGACGCCAACAGCGCCGCCGTGGGTGCCGCGATTGAATCGGTTGCCGACAGTGCCGTCATGAGCGAGCTCGTTGCCGCTTCCGCGGGCGAAATCTCGCAGACGCTTACCTCGTTGAGCAACGACCTGCACCTCGCGGCTCAGAACGCGACGCTTCTTAACAGTGCGCTTGTGGCCCGTACGATCAAGGATCAGGCCTCTGCCTACGGTGAAGCCCGCCGTGCCGACTTTGAAAACGGCGCAACTCTCTGGGCAACCGGTATGGGTTCCTGGGGCTCTGTTGATGCGGGCGGTGCCTCCGTTGATATGGATGTTGACACCTATGCCGGCTTCATCGGCGGCGAAATGCCCTACGGTGACGGCAACAAGGTCGGTGTCTTCTTCGGTTACGGCTCCACGGACTTTGACGCGAGCAGTGACGGCAAGATCGAAAGTGATGATCTGCACTTCGGCGTGTACGGTGAAAACACCTTCAATGCCGTCGGTGTGACTTACGGCCTCGCTTACACGCAGCAGGACCGTGATGCCAAGCGCACGCTCGTACTCGGTCAGTCTGTTGCCGGAAGCGCGCTCTCCTACGACGCTGATGTACTGCAGGTCTTCGGTGAAGTGAGCTACAAGGGCTTCAGTACCGACACCTTCCAGGTTGAACCCTACGCCGGCGTGAGCTTTATCCGCGCCTCGGCCGATGATCTCTCCGAAAAAGTGGGCGGCCACGCCGTGAAGACCGAACTTGAGGACCAGAACCTCGGTCTCTTCAATATCGGTGTGCGCGGTGCGATGCCCTTTACGGCAGGCACGGTCGCCATGAAGGTGAAGGGCGATGTCGGCTACATGCAGTTTGTGGGTGACAACGAAGCCGAAGCCAAGATGACGATCGGCGACGCGGGTACCGCCAAACTCACAGGCGAGAAGCTTTCGGGCCTTGCCACGGTGGGTTTCGGTATTGACGCGGCTGTCGGCCAGAACGTCACGCTCGGTGTGAGCTACACCGGCGCGTTCGGCAGCGACATCAAGTCGCACGGCATCGGCGCCAACATCCGCATCCGCTTCTAAGCGGCAGGACCTCTGCAGCCGGACTGTTTTCACGCGGTCCGGCTGCAAGACAGACTCCGTTTTGTTCGCTTTTCCGGAACAGAATTTCCCCGCACACCTTTGGCCTGCGGGGTTTTTTAAAGAAAGAGCAGGGCGGCATCTGCCTTTTGAAAAAAAGGCAGCCGGATGCCGCTTCGCCTTCAGCACTACAGGCACGGGGATGACTGCCGGCGGTACTTTCCAGGTGAACCGCAGGCAGTGGGAAACATCCTCGTGCCTGCTGCCGTCCCCGTGTGCCTCTCAGAGTTGGAAACAGTCGGACTGAGGCCGGAGATTAAATTGGCCGGATGTTTCAAGAGCATCCGGCCGTTTGTACTCAGTATCTGTAAGGCTGCAGCAGAAGCTTACTCATAGCGGCTGCACTCGCGCGTGTGCCAGTTCTCGATCTGATCGGGCGCCACGTAGTTCTTGTCGTACGTGCCGTTTTTCTCTGCGGGCTCCGTCCAGCGGACGAGATCCTTCTTGTTGGAGAGGCACTTGGCTTTGATGTAGGCCTCACGTTCGGGGAGGTTTAAGAGCGCGAGCACCTTGTCTTTGGTGTCAAAGGCGGGAGCTTCCCAGTCGCCGGCACCGTGCCTGGCAAGAATTTTTCTCAATTCCACGCGGGCCTGCTGTGCGTAACGGATGGCGTTTGCGAACTCCGTGAAGGTTTCCTGTGATGCATGAAAGTAGGCGGCGCGCTGCAGGGAATTAAAGCGCCAGTAAGAGGCGCGGATCGCCTGCAGCACCGGCTGCATCTCGGCTTCAGAAGCACCGGCCGCCCAGGCTTTGCCCGCTTCCAGATGGGCTTTCGCGAGCAACGTGCCCGATTCAATCCGCAGCTCTGCGGCACGGGCTTTGCGCTGCGCGACGTAGGAAAGGATCTTGTCCTTATTTTTAACATCGTGGCACCCGGAGCAGGACGCCTCAAATGTTTTAAGCGGTCGCCCGATGTTGTGACTCGTGTAGGTCTGACCGTTTTTCGTCACCTTGGGCATGTGACAGGTCGTGCATGAGAGCCCCATCTGTCCGTGAATGCCGGGTTTAAACAGTTCGTAGTCCGAGTGAATGCTCCAGATGAGCGGTGCTATTGAGATCGGATGGATCAGATCAGTGCGGGGCTTGCCGTCGGGGAAGTTTTTCCCGTCGTTGAGCCACGCTTCCTGTGCGGCAATGGAAAAGCCGCCTGGCCACGCTGTTTTGGCAACCGTCATCCTGCGCTCTTTGCCGGAGGCGTCGGTTCATTTCTGTTTGACGGTAAAGCCTTCGTAGTGGCACTGCGCGCAAATGAGTGACTTTTGTTCGGCGGCGGAAGACTTTTCAGAGGCGGGCTTGCCGGCTGCTTTGAGTTCATCGTTAAACCAGGAGAGCGACACCTTGAGCTGCATCGTTTCCGGATCATGGCAGTTCATGCAGCCCACGGAGTGGGCGCCGAGTTCCGAATATTTGCTGACCGGGCTCGACAAAAATTCTTTTTCCCCGTACCGGCGGATGATTTCAGGGGCCGCTGAGCTGTGGCAGGCAAGACAACGGGCTGAGGTTTTCTCATTGGCACTGCCGTCGGGAATGCCCGCGTCGGTCAGCGTCATGAAGTCAAGCCACCCGTAGTAGTGGCCTCGGAGGCCGAGCAACACCGGACCGCCTTCGCCGCCCGTACCGGCACGGAGAATGGCAAGAAACGGATATTTGGCGATGTAGTCGGCGGTTTCGTTTTCCTCTTTGGAGGCAATCCAGCTTTCATACTGCAGCGGAAAGAGTTTGGCGAAATTGGGGCTGACAAATACCGATCTCACGCTCGGCGGTACGTTCGTTACGACGATCGGGGCTGGTGACGGCGTAGGCGCGTTTGGTCGTCTGACTGTTGCAGACAATGCACAGGTCACCGTTGACGGCGGGAAGCTGTACGCCGGAGCGAAGATCACCGATACTGACTCAGAAGGCATTGAGATTGCCGGAGGCGTCGTAACGCTCAAAGGCGATAAGACCAACAATGCGGTTATTGCGACAAGCGGTACTTCGGGAGTAGCCTCGGTTACTCAGAAGGGCGGCAGCATCGCTGTGACCGGAGTCGGTGTAATCGGCGAGGAAGAGACCGGAACGGATACCAAGACGTACGGTGGTACGTTTGACCAGCAGGGCGGTACGCTTTCCATTGCGAAGGGCGCATTCTTGACGGTGAAGGCTAAGACATGGAATATTGCCGGAGCTCAGGTTGTCAATAACGGTTTCGTGACATTTGACGGGGGGATGTAATGTTTTTTGTGTCCAGGCGATAACAGCGCTCCCGTAGGGCGCGAAAGGAATCACCGTGGCACACCGTACACCCAAAATAAACGACACCGTAAAATTTACCGACCAGCAGCAGGCCATTCTGAACGATGCCGTAGAGCAACTGATGGAAGCCGGCGGCTTAACGGCCTTAACGCAGGCTCATTTCAACGAAGCGATGAAGATCGTAGCCCAACGCTTCATCAACGCCGCCCTGCAAGGGGAACTGAAGCACCATTTGACACAGGAAGACGAAAATCTCAACGAAGAGGAATCGGCGGCTGAGCGCGTTGAAAACAAACGCAATGGGTACAGCAAGAAAACGCTTCAGCATTGTGCACTCAGGCGCCGTCGGTCACCTTGTAGAAAAGGCGCGCAAGACTCATGTCGACGCCCTCGGGCGGCACAAGCGCGATGACAGCGAAAAAAGCAGCGCAAGCCACACGCAAAACTGAAGAAAGTCAGCAGGGCGCGCAATGCGGGGTAAAGAAAAAGAGAAGGCTTTCATGGTGAGTGAAAGTCTTCTTTTTGGTGCGTCAAAAACGCGTCAAAGTCGCGTTAAAGCCGCGTGAAATGCCGTAACAGAAGCAAAATCCGGAAAAACGCCCGAAGGCATTTTCCGGATTGTGAGAAAGGCTTAAATCAGTCCTTGTTCTTGCGGTTTCTGAAGAAGTTCGCTTTTTCGATGTCGTTGGTGCGCACCGTAAAGAGATCGTTCATGAGGCGTTCCACGAGCTCTTCGGTTTCGGCAAAAATCCGCAAGCTGAAGTTCTGCAGAAGATCATCGGCAGCCTTCTTGTCCGTGGCGGCAAGTTCCGTGTAAGCCGCTTCAAAAACCTGCATGCGTGCGGCAATCTGGGTTTCGTGATCGGCAAAGGCCTTTTTGACGATCGGCGCAAGCTTCGGGTAGTCCGTCATCGCAAGCGTCTGAAGCTTGCGGAACTTCCAGTAAAGCGACACCGAGTCGGCGTGATCGGTCCCCATGCCGAAGTGAAGCGGCACGGACTTGAGGCCCTGATAGAAGGGCATGAAGCAGGAGAGATCGGCCATACCGAAGGCGATGTAAATAACGCAGCCGATTTCCTTGGGCATGTTGGGTCGGACCTGCAGGATGTGCGCTTCATACGTTCTGAAAACGCTGATCGGACGCCAGGGTTCGTTGCCGTTTAAGCCGTTGGAATACGGATCGTGATCGGTGCCTTCGTAGTGGTTTCTGAGGCAGAACTTCAGATCATCCACCGTGATCTTCGCTTCGGGCTTGAGGTAAACCGCGAAGTTGCGGCCGTCGTCCACGGGCTGCTCGATCGAGGGGTTAAAGTGCTTCTGCATCACCCAGACGCGCGGATCGTTGTAGACACGGTCGCGGCTGTCGTCACGGGTGTAGGCCGCGGCAAAGTCAAAGTCGCCCTTTGCCGGATCGTAAAAGCCGTGTTCGGCGGCAAACTTCACGACGTTTTTGCTCGCCATCATCCCCGGGCATTCCGGAGAGTACTTCCTCAAACGGCCCTGGTTGCCGGTTGCCATGTACTTTTCCGGCGGGCAGCGGTGGGCAAGCCACTGATGCGCCGTGCCGGTTTCAAGGTACCAGACGTCCTTATCATCGATAAAGCCCACACCAAAGCCTTCAGCGGCACCGATCTCTTCGATGATGCTCCCCAAAAGTGCGCAGGCTTCTTTCGCAGACGACGCGCGCGGCAGAATCACGTCCGGAATATCGTCTTCGCTGATGCCGGTTTCTTTGTTCCAGGGATCAACCAAAAGGGCGTCATCGCGGGCAAAGATGGATTCGGTGCCGGTGAGACCGACGCCTAATTCATTAAAGCCCACGGCGCCGTGCAGCTGCGTTTTCCAGTTTGCAACCGTCGTAAAGCGCAGGCTGTGCGCAGGCAGCGGATACGTGAAGTTGTTGAGCCCGTGGTGTGCGGCGCAGCTGTAGACGCTGCCTACGGGGTTATCGCAGGATTCGTGAATGATGAAGTGCTGGGCCTTCATGGCGGAGCTGTCCGCGCTGCGGGCAATCATGAAGGAGCCGTCGGCGGTGGCTTTCTCTCCGACAACAACAGAAGTACACATGGGTGAAATTTCCTCTGTTTAAAAGTGGATTTTGAGAATAGGCAAAAAGCCTTAGATCCGGGGCATTGTAGAGGAAAGGAAGTGTTAGGGGGATTTCGAAAAAGGCCTTGTGTCAGGAGAGGAAAGCGAGTGAAGGGATTCTTGGAAAAAGAAGCTGACGGTCGGAGCCGTCAGCTTCCTCAATGCGTTAAAGGGCGTGAATTACTCAGAGGCCGGTTTCGCGCGTTTTCTGCCGGCCTTTTTAAATTCTTCCCAATCGAGCGGATCCCCGTCATAACGAACCGACCCCAGGCGAGTGAAGTCATTGTCGCCGGCTTTTTTGCGAAGAAGCGGCTGCAAAAGCTTCAGGATTCTGTCGCCCGTAACTTTCAGTGAATGCTGCTCGGCATTTTTCCTGCAGCCCTCCTGCCACTTTTCCGTGTTGTCGTAAAGCTCATAGAGCGCATCGGCCCAGGGGCGACACTCTTCTTCGCTCGGCAGTACAAGCCAGTTTTCGTCTTTGCCCTGGTTTGACTCAGGAACGGGAAGCGTAACGCCGCCCGTACCGACCGCTTCCGGAATGCCGCCGCTTTGCGAAGCAAGCACCGGAATACCGTTCATGGTGGCCTCCGTTGTCACGCGGCCCCAGCTCTCATACCAAAGGGAGGGCGCAACGAGCACCTTGGTGGTTGCGTAGATCTCGGAGACGTTAAACGTTGCATCGCGCAGCGCAATGTTTTTAAACGTCTGGTTCTGAAAGGCCGAACCCACTTCGCCGCCCGGCTTTTTAAGTGCCCGCAGGGCATCGGCAAACTTCTTGCGGCTTTCCACCACCATAAAGGAGATGTCGGGCCGTTCTTTATTGGCCATGAGAATCAAGCGCGCAACAATTGCCACGCCCTTGGCAAAGGCCGGGTTAATGAATGTGACGGTCTGAGGATTGCGTGGTTTAGCGGTGACGAGATCCGCATTGATACAGATGCCGTACGGGTGAATGGTGAGTCCTTCGGTTTCTTTGTAGATTTTGGCTGTAGCTTCCGAGTCCGTGAGCACCATGTCGTGCAGCGGGAAGCGGTAATGATGATGGTTGCCGTTAAAGACGTGGTAGACGGTCGGGATACCGAAGGTGCGCGCTTCCATCCACAGGGACCGGCAAAGTGCATCACACCCGTAGCCCATCACGAGGTCGGGCTTAAAGGTTCTCAGTACCTCGGTGTACTTGTTGAGGAAGTTTGTTTCCTCTTCGTGCGTCATCTCGTTCCAGACGGTCGAATGAAAGCCCGTAAAGAACCAGTGCGTGATGGGATTTTCGGGATTGGCGGAACTGTCCTTGTTGATCAGCAGGGCCTTACCTTCGTTTTGCTTGATCTGTTCGGCAAGGTTTGGGATGCGGGCGGCACCCGCGGGATCATCAAACACACCGCCGCAGAAGGTGGCGGTGTCAATCCCGCGGCGGGAGAACTCCTGCAGCAGCGAATAGATCTGCATGGAGGCGCCGTTACTGACGTCGAAAACGGTCTGCGGACAGGCAAAAAGAATGCGGTAAGGACGTTTTGTGGCCATGATGGACTAAAAAGAAAAACAAATAAAACGGGTACAGGACTTTAGGCTGCCAATGCAAAGGTTTTGGCGGCGGAGATGGTCACGGCAGCAGAGCCGGAGGAACCGACAGACGACACAAAGCCGGCGAAGCGTTGTGCTTTACCGGCTTTGGAAAGTGATGGGGTGAGAAGCAGTGCAGCGGGCAGAGTGTCCGCTGTGAAAGGCAGGAAGTTACTGTTCGGCTGACTTTTTACTGATGGTGCGTTTCCTGCGGGCAGGCTGCCTGAAGTTTTCCCAGTCGAGCGGATCTCCGTCGTAACGCACGGACCCCAGACGCGTAAAGTCGTTGTCTCCGGCCTGCTTTTTGAGAAGCGGCTTGAGAAGCTTGAGCAACCGGTCCCCCGTCTTTTTGAGCGAATTCTTCTCGGCGTTTTTGGCGCAGCCGCTGTGTCCCCCCCCCTTGCGTCCACTTCTCGGTGTGGTCGTAAAGATCATAGAGGGCATCAGCCCACGGGCGGCACTCTTCTTCGGACGGAAGCACCAGCCAGTTTTCATCGGGCCCCTGGTTTGATGCGGGCTTTTCAAGCGTAATGCCGCCGGTGCCTACGGCTTT
>ENA-OROZ01002823-OROZ01002823.1-human-gut-metagenome-genome-assembly--contig:-NODE-2823-length-12278-cov-1.981838_pt1 | contig 12278 bp, 8 predicted proteins | sample MGYA00242138_ERZ509066 | MGnify/ENA primary metagenome ERZ509066 (study PRJEB26280, sample SAMEA2338691) | human gut metagenome | biome: human gut; feature: human-associated habitat; material: faeces... | reverse complement strand
AAAGGATGTGTTTACATCGGTTCCCGCTTGACAGAGCCCGGTGTTGTCGAGAAATTCTCCTTGAAAGAACGTATTTTCTTCGGCAACAAAGATGCAAACAAAGATAAGCAAACCGAGTTGCTTAAATTACTTATGTATGCCCGGTTAAACGCTTTTAATCCAGCGGATATAGACCTACGCATTTGGAAGAAATTCTTCATGATTTCTACGGCGGCTACGGCTACGAGTTTCTTCAACCAGCCCATTGATGAAGTACTAGCCCAACATATCGACCTGTTCATCGCTTTGGGTACGGAATTAAAAAGCGTAGCGGAGGCTATGGGAGTCCGTTTACCCGATGACATCGTCTATACTTCCATCGAGACGCAAAAGATGATGCCGACCGGCTCCACGACTTCCATGCATAGTGATTTTCTCGCCGGGAAAAAAACAGAGTTGGAAACATTGACAGGATATGTAATTCGTCAAGCGGAGAAGCTCGGCGTTGATGTCCCTACTTATCGATTTATGTATAACGGATTGTCTTTTTATCCCTATCCGAAGAAAACAGAAATATCATAATTATGCAAGATATAATAAACGGGCGTTGTGGTTGGTGCGGAACTGACGAGTTGTATATGAGATACCATGATCAAGAGTGGGGAAAGTTGGTGACTGACGATAAAACACTGTTCGAGTTTCTTGTGCTGGAAAGTTCTCAAGCCGGGTTAAGTTGGATAACTATCCTTAGGAAGCGTGAGGGATATCGCAAGGCATTTTGTGATTTTGATATCGAAAGAGTGGCGCAAATGACCGATGAAGATGTTGAACGGTTGATGCAGTTTGATGGCATCGTGAGAAATCGTCTGAAAATTAAATCAACGATCACGAATGCAAGGCTATTTCTTGATATACAAGGGGAATTTGGTAGTTTTTATGACTACACGCTGTCGTTTTTCCCCAACAGGGAGCCGATTGTCAATCCCGTTCGGGCTTTAAGCGAGGTGCCTGCATTTTCTCCCGAATCTGATGCCATGAGCAAGGATATGAAAAAAAGAGGATTTAAATTCTTTGGAACCACGATTTGTTATGCTCACTTGCAGGCCACGGGGTTTATTAACGATCATTTGTTGGATTGCGTTTGTCGAAAAGGGGTATGACGATATAACTTTAGAAGGAGGGGATAAAAGAAAACCGCCCGAAGGCGGTTTATATTATTTCTTTTTGTATCCCACGGGTTGCGTGTAGATAACGAGGTGTTTTTCCGGGAGTCCGATGATTTTGGCTAATTCTTCCTTGTCCACGGAACCGATGACCACGGTTGCCATGTCTTTCGCGGCGCATACCAGATAAACGGATTGTGCCATGTAGCCGGCGTGGTGGTAAGAGTATTCTTTTTGGTGTTCAGGATTCGTGATTCGCCCTTTTTTGTTATGATCGGCCGTGTAGATAAAACACACGGGAGCGATACCCATGAAAGGTTGTGGACCACACTCTTTGCGGAAATCTCCTTTCTTCACGAGTTCCAGTTCATGTTTCTCGGCATTATAACGATAGATACCGTCTGCCGTGGCCACGTAAAGCACCATTTCCTGCCAGTTGGTGGCAGTGGGAACAGTTCGTTTGCCACTTTCCGGACGATTAATGCCGTTGGCTGCCCACACTAGGTCGGAAAGGTCCTGTAGGGATAGTTGTTTCGTGTCGAAATTCCGGTCTGTTTGCCGTTCGTTCAAACAGTCCATGAGAGCTTTTCCCCCACTTTTTTTCGGGGCGGGTAATTTGATGTTTTGTGCGCTGATTGCGCTACCTAATACGGTTAGAACCAGCATCGTGATAATTGTTTTCATTCGTTTACTACATTAGTGGGTGTACCATTAAAAAAGTTCAGGATGTTATCAACCGCTTCCTGCCCGGTGGCAATGCGCGTGTCGATAGTTCCTGTAGCGTTGTGTGGGGCAAGGATCACGTTATCCAAGCCATAGAGTATTTCTGTAATATGGGGTTCGTCCTCGAATACATCCAAGGCTGCCCCGGCGATTGTTTTATTTTGTAGACAGATCGCTAATTCTTTTTCATTGATGACAGCTCCGCGGGCCGTATTTACCAGAATAGCGGTCGGTTTCATCAATTCGATTTCCCGTTTCCCGATCATGTGGCGGGTTTCATCTGTCAGGGGTGTATGAATGGAGACGAAATCCGATCTTTTCAACAACGTGTCAAGATCTACTTTCTCGTATCCTTCTACGGTGCTTCGGCGATTGTAGTAGATGACATTCATCCGGAATGCTTCAGCCAGTTTAGCCACGGTTTTACCGATATTTCCCATACCGATGATACCCAGCGTGCGTCCTTCCAGCGTGAATCCGAGATTTTTCATAACACCCCACATGCTTTCTTTTTCAACCCGGACGCGGCGATCGCATTCGGTGATTCGGCGTGCAGCACTCAACATGAGTCCCATGGCCATTTCTGCCGTCGGGAAACATACGGCTTTCGGGGTATTGCAAACAGCGATGCCTTTGGAACGGGCAAATTTGATGTCGATGTTATTGTAGCCGACACCGAAATTGCTGATTATTTTTAGTTTTTTCCCGGCCTCGATAACGGCGTTATCAATTGTGCGGGTGAAAATGCCTAGAATAACGTCATAATCCGGAACAAGTTTAATTAATTCTTCCGTGGTGAAATACTCGCCTTCCGGCATGGTGATCGTGTGTTCTTTTCCCAGTTTGGCGAATGATTCGCGGGGAATGTTGTACGTAACGAGAATTTTCATATTTTTAATTTTAAACTGTGTTAATTTCTTGATTTGTGATTTTAGATGACACTTCAACAACCCCCTCTAACTTCCCCTTACACAGGGGGAGAATGCGCTACATTGAAATATAGAAGCGACTTTTTGTCCGTTTTTCTTCCCGTGTAAGTGGGAACCAGAGGGAGCGTTGTTCATTCTAAATTTTAAATTCTAAATTTTTCTCAAGCTCATGCGAGCGTCAGCCGGGGCATCCAGCCCGATAAACTGTGACGCCAGGTATTTGTAATATCCCGTAACGGCAACCATCCCGGCGTTATCCAGCGAGAAGCCCAACCGGGGAATAAAAACTTCCCAACCGAGACGGGCGCCTTCGTCATACACGGCTTTTTGTAATCCGGAATTGGCAGATACACCACCACCGATAGCGATTTGTTTGATGCCGGTCTGTTTGGCGGCTTTTTTCAATTTGGCCATGAGGATATCAACGATCGTTTTTTGCAGTGAGGCACAAAGATCATTGAGATTATGTTGTATGAAATCCGGGTCGTTTTTGATTTCATCCCGAATAAAGTACAGGAATGAAGTCTTCAGCCCACTAAAGCTATAATCCAAACCGGGAATATTCGGTTTGTTGAACGTGAATCTCTCCGGATTTCCTTCTTTCGCCAGACGGTCGATTACCGGGCCTCCGGGATAGGAGAGTCCCATTACTTTGGCGCATTTGTCATAGGCTTCTCCCGCTGCGTCATCAATGGTTTGCCCGATAACTTCCATGTCCAAATAGTCCTGTACGATGATAATTTGCGAATTTCCCCCGGATACGAGTAAGGTCAAGAACGGGAATTTCGGGTGACAGGCTTCCACTCCCGGTTCTTTGATGAAGTTCGCGAGAATGTGAGCCTGCAAATGGTTTACCTCGATCATGGGTATTTGTTTGGCGATAGCAAATCCTTTGGCAAACGATGTCCCCACGAGAAGGGAACCCAGTAATCCGGGACCTCGGGTAAAGGCCACCGCATTTACTTCATCTCCAGATACTCCTGCCTGTTTTAAGGCTTGCGCTACAACCGGGATGATGTTTTGCTGGTGAGCCCGGGATGCCAATTCCGGTACAACTCCCCCGTAGGCCTCGTGAACCTTTTGACTGGCAATAACATTCGATAACACAACCCCGTCTTTTAGTATAGCGGCCGAGGTGTCGTCGCAAGAAGATTCAATACCGAGAATTACAACGCCCATTTTAATTTCTTGATTTTAGATTTTAAATTTTAGATTCCAACAGCACGAATTACAACTCTATAAGCCGTTATCAGCGTTGAGTTACAATTTTTTCCCATTTTCAACTTTCCATTTTTAATTTTCAATTATTAAGATGAAATGTTCTGCAATATTAATAAATTTGCGTGCAAACTAAAATAGTGACAGCATAAAAAAAATAATCTCCATATTATCCCGGTGTGTGATAGGATTGGTCTTTTTGACCTTTGCTGCATACATGGCTTTGATGACCCCGTTTGTGCAGACGAGGTTAGTGGATTATTTTACCCGCATTTTGGAGGAACGGACGGGGACCACGATTTCTATCGGACGAGTGGAATTCCGCCCGATAGAGTCACTGATACTAAATGATGTATTTGTTCGGGATTGTCGCCAAGATACGCTTGTATTTTGCGAGCGGTTGATGATGAAGGTGGATTCCGTGAGTTTCGTGAAAAGACGATTCACGATTACGGAGGCTGCTTTCGAAAAAGCGAAGTTTAATGTATGGATCGAACGTAGAAAAGATGGGGGTGAGAGTCTTACAAACGTGGAACGGCTCATCAATTCTTTTTCGTTTTCCAAGGCCGATTCCGTGCCTCAGACTTCTTCGGAGTGGAACGTGAATCTGGCTCAGGTAATATTGAAAGAGTGTCGTTTCCGGTATATCGAGAGTGATCATGAACCGATAGATTACGGGATCAATTGGACGGACGTGGAGTGCCAGAATCTGAATGTGCGTATTTTCGGTATTGATTTTTCGAACAAGCAATACAGGGCTAAAGTTGATGGACTTCGTTTCAGGGAAAAGTCCGGTTTCGAGGTGACCAACATGGGAGGGGAGGTCGTGGCAAGTGATGATAATTTATTGATAACAAACACGTTTATACAAACGGAACGGAGTAAGGTTTACTTGGACACGTTGGAGTATAACTGGGTTCCGGAACACGATTACTGGCGTAATTTTACCACGAGGATGCAACAACGTTACGTGTTTACCGATTCTCGGGTAAGTTTTGACGATCTGGCGTATTTTAACGGGAAGTTGTTGGGGATGCATAATACCGTTTTCGGTAGCGGGGTGGTTTTTAACACGATAAACAATCTGGAAGGGCGTGATTTAGAGGTTTATCTGGGCAATAAGAGTGTGCTGCATGGTTCATTTGCATCGCACGGGTTACCTGCTTTTTTCGAGACGGATTTTAATATTGATTTTACAAATACGAAGGTGTCACCTCCTGAATTAGAGGCTATTTACATGCCTTGGCTTGGGAGTCATTACGTGAAGATACCAGAAATATTGCATAAATATGATGTCTTTACTTTCGACGGGAATTTTCAAGGAAAGATTGAAGACTTTGCCATTAAAGCTCGTACCACGACTCCCGGAATGGTGGGGAGTGTGCTTTTTAATTGCGTGATGGACAGTATCGGGGATATTCGTTATGATGGTTGGGTCGGTTTGGGACAGGTGCAATTGGGATTCCTCACGGGGCAATCCTTTTTGGGGAGAGGGTCGTTTTTCGGGAAGTTTGATGGTGTGCTGGGCGATTCGACTTCGTTATTTAATTTATCGAGTGATATACGCCGTTTACAGCTATTTGACAGGGAAATTCGGAATGTTCGCCTGACATTGGGGACGAAAAACGATCATTTATATCTGCTCTCTTCCGTGAGAAACGATAGTTTGCAGGCGGATGTTCTTTTAGATTATATTATGGGCGACACGTTGAGTCTGGCGAAAACCGAAGGTTACGTGAACGTGCGTCAGTGGGATTCGTGGGCTCCCTCTGTTTTTGGAGAACGAGAGTCTGTTGAATTTGATTTTAGCGGTACTCTGAAACAAAGCGAGGATAATCGTTGGGTGGAATTACTGGTACCGGAGATGAAATACGAGAATAGTAGGGGAACATGGAGTACCGATTCCTTGAAATTCTCCACGACGATACTGGGTGAGTACAGTTTCTCTCAATTGCAATCTGATGTGGCGGACGTGACGGGGGAAGGGTTTTTCCATTCATTAGAAATGACGGATTTGTGGAATAGTTTTTTGGTAAGCTATTTGCCCGACTACAAGTATGCCGTTGACAAGACTTTGCCGGAAGGTACGAGCCTGATGCTGGACGTGCATTTAAATGACATTAACCCTTTTTTGAAAGTGGCTTATCCGCGACTGAAGCTGTCCCGGGGAGGGAATTTGAGCTGCGAATATAATTATGTCGACCGTCAAGTTGAGTTGTCTTTGATGGCAGATACAATCTCCTATGGTGATTTTAAATTACGTGATTCCCGGATGAAACTGAGTGGGGACGGTATAAACTTGCTCTGCACGTACACGGCTGATGAATTGAGATATATGAATCTCGGCAGGTTGTATAACGTGCGGAACGTGATCGAGGTAAACACGAATAACGTGAACGAGCGGCTGACTTGGTGTAATTGGGAAAGAGAGAGTTATAGCGGCTCATTTGCGGCTAACTTGCGTTTGTTGAAATACGGGGAGCGTCACTTGACCCAGGTGTTTATTCATCCGAGCACGTTCGTCATGGCGGATAGCACATGGTACGTGGCGCGTTCCATGATCTTGAAAGAGGATAATGATATTTTCGTGAATAATTTTGAAATTAGCCGGGGGAAACAGCGTTTCCGTTTGCGGGGACGGGTGACGGAGAATCCTCGTGATGTTCTTGCTTTGGAGTTTCGTGATTTCAGTTTGACCGAGTTCAACAAGATCCTTTTTGATAATAAATTGCAACTATTCGGACAAGTGAACGGGGAGGTCAGAATTCAGGATTTGTACAAAGACAATTTGATATATGCAAACGTGAGTGTGGACCAATGGGGTGTTAACCGGGATACGTTAGGTGTGCTGGATTTGAATTCTCGTTGGGATGCACCGAATAGTGCTTTGGAAATAAGCATGGTAAACCGGATGAAAGAGAGAACCCCGATCGGGATGTGGGGGTATTATAAGCCTTCGACAGACAGTTTGAATGTGAATCTGGAACTTTCTCGGATCGAGGTGAATTATCTGGCCGGTTATTTCCCCGATATCTTGAAAGGTGGTGAGGGTACAATTTCGGGTAATCTGGTTATGAAAGGAACAACACGAAAGGCCTCGATTGACGGTTTTCTGGAAATGGATTCGGTATCGCTCACGGTAGCCGGGTTAAACACGGCTTTTAAAGTCGATGATCGTTTACCCGTGAAGAATAATCGGGTTGTGCTGGATAATTTCAAGATATACGATGCCAAGGGACACACATCGGTTTGCTCGGGATATTACGATTTGAATTCAAATTTATACGACGTGTCGCTTAAATTTGATAATTTCCGAGTGCTGAATACCAAAGCGAACCAGAATGATGTGTTTTACGGACAACTGTATATCACGGGACAATCCCGGATGAATAATTTGTCCGGGGGCGGGGCTTTATCCGTGAATTTGAAACCGGAGGCTCATTCCGTACTCTATATCCCTTTAACTTCCGCGTTGACGGAGGAAGACGGGAGTTTCCTGCATTTTATAAACAAACGTCAGCCGGATGGGGAGCGTCGTCCGGAAGAAGAACGTGTTTCGTTGGTTTCCAATTTTGATTTGAATGCTAATATCGAGATCAATAACAATCTGGAAGTACAAATTATATTTGATCCCACTATCGGGGATATTTTGAAAACGGTGGGAAGTGGTAACTTGCGTTTCGGTTTGGGAAAAGATAACGAGTTGAATATGTTCGGGGAGTATAAGATCGAGAAGGGAGATTACTTGTTCACGTTAAGTAACTTGATTAATAAAAAATTCGTGCTGAACCCCGGAGGAAGTATCAGGTGGAATGGCTCGCCGTATGATGCTACGATTGACGTGAGCGCCATATATAATTTGCGTACCTCTTTGAGTGATTTGCTTGCCGGAACCACGACGACGGTGGATAAGACGACGAAAGTACCCGTTGAGTGCGAGTTGAAGTTGGGAGAAAATCTGATGAACCCCAATGTGCAGTTCGGCATTAATTTTCCCTCTCTCGATATGCAAATGCGGAGTTTGATGCAGAGCTTTTTTTCCAGTCAGGATGAGATTAATAAACAGATGTTTTCTTTACTGATACTGAATAAATTCTATACTCCGGATTATGTTGATAAGGATGCCGAGTTGGAAGAACGGAACACGGGATACCAGATGGGGGTGACAACGGCGAGTGAGTTGTTGTCCAATCAATTATCCCGTTGGTTGTCACAGATCAGTAATAATTTCGATATCGGCTTTTCTTATCGCCCGGGTGATCAGGTCACAACGAACGAGTTCGAGTTGGCATTGTCGACCCAGATTTGGAATAACCGGGTGACAATTTCTGCCAACGGTAATATGATGGAGAAAGCAAAGACTAATTCCAACACGTCGATTACGGGTGATTTTGACATCGACGTGAAATTGAATCGCCAAGGTTCACTACATCTGAAGGCCTATTCGCATACAGATGAGAAGATTACCTACAATGCGACGGAGACCGTGCAGGGTGTCGGTGTCTTTTATCAAGAGACGTTCGATACCTTCCGGGAATTATTCCGTAAATACCTGGCTATTTTTAAACGGAAAAAACGATCGACAGCCACCGCACAATCCGCTGATAATAAGTAATAATTCATGTTTTAACTTTCTATTTCCCGTTTTTCATGTCTTTGTCATTGTTTTTTTGATTTTTTTTCATCAAATTGTACTCGTTACGTGAAAACGTCGAACCTAACTAAATTGCATTATGAAAAAAATGACTGAACAAGAGTACATGGACCGAGAGGCCAAATACGGTGCTCACAATTACCATCCACTTCCCGTGGTCTTAGAAAAAGGAGAAGGTATTTACGTGTGGGATGTTAACGGAAAACGTTATTTCGACTTTCTGTCGGCTTACTCTGCCGTGAACCAGGGACACTGCCACCCGAAGATTGTAGAAGCTATGACGGAGCAGGCCAAGAAATTGGCTTTAACTTCCCGGGCTTTCTATAACAACGTGTTGGGTGAATGGGAAGAATACATTACGAAATATTTTGGGTACGATAAGGTGCTACCGATGAATAGTGGTGCCGAGGCTGACGAGACGGCTTTGAAATTATGCCGTCGTTGGGGATATGACGTGAAGGGAATACCTGCCAATCAAGCCAAGATTATTGTTTGTGATAATAATTTCCACGGTCGTACAATCACGATCATTACGCTTTCTAACGATCCTTCTTCTTATGCCGGATTCGGACCTTTTACTCCCGGATTTGTGAAAATACCGTATGATGATATACCTGCTTTGGAAGAGGCGTTGAAGGACCCGAACGTGGCCGGATTCCTTTTGGAACCGATTCAAGGAGAGGCCGGTGTTTACGTGCCGCATGAAGGCTATTTAAAGAAAGCATACGACTTGTGTAAGGCTCATAACGTGTTGTTTATGGCTGATGAGGTGCAGACCGGTATCGCCCGTACGGGTAAAATGTTGGCGTGTGACCACGAGGGGGTTCGGCCGGACATTTTGATTCTGGGTAAAGCCATTTCCGGAGGATTGATGCCTGTTTCCTGCGTGTTGGCAGATGACGAGATTATGTTGACCATTAAGCCGGGAGAACACGGTTCTACTTACGGGGGAAATCCCATTGCGGCAAAAGTATCTATGGCAGCGTTACAGGTGATCAAGGATGAAAAATTGGAAGAAAATGCCGAAAGACTGGGTAAGATTTTCCGGGAAAGAGTGAAAGCGATTAAATCTGATATGATGGAACTTGTCCGCGGTAAAGGTTTGCTGAACGCGGTGGTAATTACCCCGAAGAATGGCAAAACGGCTTGGGATGTATGTTTGAAATTGCGCGACAACGGCTTGTTAGCTAAACCGACTCACGAGCATATCATCCGTTTTGCTCCGCCTTTGGTAATTAATGAAGAGCAATTGCTTGAAGCAATAGCTATTATCGAGAAAACGTTAAAGGAGTTCGAGTAATTTTACTTGAATTATTTCAAAGAGTCTTTTCGGGATTGTACGGTTAATCTTGAAAAGATTCTTTTTATTATTTCTTGATATGGCGGAAAATTTATTTTTCTGTGTATATTTGTTTGATTAAATATCCCTTTATGTCAATAGATTTTGATTCATTATTGGAAGGTGTTAATAAAAAAGATATGCGGGCGTGGGAGGAGCTTTATGCAGGGTATTATGCCGTGTTGTGTTCTTACGTGAACAATATTTTACGGGATCGAGATCAAGCCCAGGATATCGTGCAGGATGTTTTGGTGGCTGTCTGGAAGTCTTCCAAACAGTTTGGAGATATGAGGGAATTGACTTCTTATTTATACCGGGCTTGTTATAATAACGCCTTGATTTATAAGCGCAATGTTCAAATTCGTAAAGATATAGAGCAAAAAATTGTTTTGGAAACGGAAGTCGAGTTCTCGGATGAAATTTTTGCTATTACCGTGAGGGATGAGTTATTGAGACAATTGTATTGTTATATCAAGGAGTTGCCGGATGGTGCCAGGGAAATAATGGAATTAAGTGTTTTGGGATTCTCCGGGCCCGAAATTGCAGAAAAATTGGGGATCACGATTCACACGGTGAAAACTCAAAAGAATAGGAGTTTCAAGTATTTACGAGAAAAATTGAAAGATTCAGTTCTGTTATTTTTAATTTAATCGAAACTTTTTATCGTTTTTGTCATACTCTTTGTGGTTTCATGTATTATATAATTAAACGATCGTTTATTAATAGGAACGACGAATAAGTTTATATTGGATTATAAAAAAGTAACTACTTGGTTTTAAGGAGTATGAAAAAAGATAGAAATTGAAATATTAAATACAAGGAGACAATTAATAAACGATCGTTTATTGATATTAAATATTTTAGGCTGTAATAGTAGTAACTGCTTGGGTAATAGTAACCTTTTTTTGAACTGCTCAGAGGATTTTCCAGCATATAGAGGCATAATGGCATATTTCGAAAATCTTTCTCGACCTCACTTTCTGATGAGGAAAAGGAGGAGTTGGATGATGTTTTGCGAGATGATTATTTGAAAGAGGCATATGACCAGTTATCAGATGAAACTTTTGTGTTGGATAAATTTCGGGAGTTTGATGCCTATGAATATATACCAGCTTTTAATAAACTAAAGACTTTTCGGCGTTATACTCGGGTACGTCGGTGGATCACGTGGGGGGCATCGGTTGCTGCAGTTTTGGTTCTAGTGTTTGTATTTGTTTATCGTTGGGAACGTCAGAATGAGGAAAGAATAGCAAAAATAACGCAACATGTTGTACTTCCTGGAAATAATGCAGCCATATTGAAATTAGCAGATGGACGAATGGTTGAGATCGGGAAACAACCATTGGAACTAAAAGAGGTGAAGGGAAGTGTGGTGAAATATGAAAATGGACGTCTTTCTTATTCTTCTGGTAAGGAAGGAATTATAAAAGATGTTTATAATGAATTGATTGTACCTATTGGAGGTGAATGTCATATCCTTTTGGATGATGGAACGGAGGTTTGGTTGAATGCGGGATCCCGATTGACATATTCAGTAGCTTTCCTAGGAGAAAAAAGAAAGGTAACATTTTCTGGCGAAGCCTTTTTCGAGGTGAAGAAAGATTCTCGTCCTTTTATCGTAAGTATGGAAACAGGTGATGTTACAGTGTTGGGAACTTCCTTTGGAATCAGAGCTTACCCAGGAGAAATGGATTACACGACGTTAGTGACGGGAAAGGTTTGCTTTCAGTCGAAAGAGAATGAAAGCGTGATTTTATCACCGGGGGAACAAGCCGTACTTCATTTGTCAGGTAGGTTGGAAAAAAGGGTGGTGAATGTAGAGGAATACGTGGGATGGAAAGACGGTTTGTTTGTTTTTAGAAATGAAACCTTGTCGGAAATCATGAAAATTTTGGAACGGTGGTACGGGGTGAACGTGATTTTCTTGGATGAAAGTTTGAAAGAATTGGAATACACGGGAAATCTGGAAAGGTATGATTCGATCAACACGTTCTTGCAGTTATTGGAACGTTTAAAAGAGGTTCATTATGAAATGAAAGAGAATACAATTGTTTTGTATAAATAAAAAAGAAACCGGATAACAAATTTCTCAGGTTCGGCATCCGGTCTCTATGAATCTATATTACTAATATAAATTGTACAATAGTATGAAAAAAAAGCGATTAATCAAGTCTTTTGGCCTATTAAAAAGGTACAAGAAAAATTTAATGATTATGAAATGTTGTATCGTATTTGTTTTCTTGTTCAGTTGGGATTTGTCTGCAAGCGTTTAT
>ENA-OROZ01002818-OROZ01002818.1-human-gut-metagenome-genome-assembly--contig:-NODE-2818-length-12302-cov-1.948722_pt1 | contig 12302 bp, 6 predicted proteins | sample MGYA00242138_ERZ509066 | MGnify/ENA primary metagenome ERZ509066 (study PRJEB26280, sample SAMEA2338691) | human gut metagenome | biome: human gut; feature: human-associated habitat; material: faeces... | reverse complement strand
CGTAACATCGAGCGGATCGGTGAAATCATGGCTTACGAGATCAGTAAGGATTTCACCTACAGCAAAAAAGGTATTCAATCTCCTCTCGGGATAGCACCAATGAACACTCCCGACGATTCAGTCGTCATCAGTACGATCCTGCGTGCCGGCCTCCCCTACCATCAGGGTTTCCTCAGTTACCTGGATAATGCGGAAAATGCATTTGTTTCCGCTTACAGGAAATACAAGGACCGTCTGAACTTCGATATTCATATCGAATACATCGCATCTCCCCGATTAACAGACAAGACATTGATTATAACGGATCCGATGCTGGCAACCGGCAGTTCTATGGAACTGGCCTACGAAGCATTGCGCACCAAAGGCCACCCGGCGCATATCCATGTCGCTTCCATCATTGCCAGCAAGCAGGCAATCGAATATCTCCAGCGTAAAATGCCGGACGACATCACGACTATATGGGTCGCGGCTGTCGATGACGAACTAGATGATCATTCTTATATCGTTCCGGGACTGGGAGACGCCGGCGATTTGTCCTATGGTGAAAAAGAATAAGATATGAATCTAACGGGGTAAAGTAAACCAGAAACGGGACCCCTTCCCTATCTCGGACTCTACCCCGATTTTACCGCCAACCTGTTCTATTATGCTCTTACAGATCGAGAGCCCCAAACCTGTCCCCTGCTTGAAACTGTTTCCTTTATAGAAACGGTCGAATACATGTCGCTGCACTTCCGGCGACATACCGTCACCGGTATCCGTCACAGAAAACTCAATCTCATCCCAGCGTATCTCGTAACCAAGCAGGATCGTTCCTTTGCTGGTGTGTTTGATGGCATTATTAATAAAGTTGGATATGATCTGTGTCAGCCTCACCTTATCACAACGCATGATATAGGAAGGCAAGTCCGGAACCACACAGAGCGCGACTTCAGCCGGTACTTTGATACGAATCGAAACGACCAGTTCTTTACATAGCTCCCGCAAGTCGACCTCGACAAGTTTCAATTCGATTATACCAGATTCTATCTTCGCCAGATCCAGCACATCGGAGATCAACTGTAACAACAGTTCATTGTTTTTTTGGATAATCTCGACAAACTGCTTCTTTTCCTCCGGATCGTCCGTATCGACCAACAACGTGGAAAAACCGACAATGGCATTCAGCGGAGTCCGGATCTCATGGCTCATATTGGCAAGGAATGCAGATTTCAAACGGTCGAGTTCTTCGGCTTTCTCACGCTGCTTCTGCGTTTCCTTCAGTTCGGTTATATCATAATTCACACAGATCATTTCAAGTCTGTCCGGATTAGTCGACTGGGTGTTCCGCATTACATTCACACGAGTCCAATGCCAACCTTCTCCATACTTCACCCTTAATTCCCGCCGAATACTATCACACTGTCCTTTTTTTACCTGTTCAAAGAAATTAAACATAACCTTCCGGTCTTCAGGATGGATCTGGCTATAAACACCTATGACTTCCAATAGCGGCACACCTTCTTTTTCTCCTAAATTCTGATACCATTGGTCGATAGCATACCCTTCACGAGTCAACAAATCAAATTTGGCATATCCAACTTTTGCAAAACGGCTGACCAGACTGAAGAAATGTTCAAACTCCTCGATACGGTTATATGCGACCGCCTTATCTGTATTATCAAGATTAATAAACATATAATTAATCAGATCTCCATATATGTCATACAACATGCAGACTTTTGTGAAAATATCGATCGTACCATTCTTCATTGTCGGATAGAACCCTTTGTCCTCAATTGTGTTAAATGAATAATCCATGTGAAAAGAGACTGGCTCCCGACTAATCAGTTTTTCTCGTATTTCATCATTAATCATAGGATTTTCAAAGATATTAAGCCCCAAAACAGACTCTTTGGAAGGAAGGCCGAATATCTCGACATCCATATTATTCAAATCCACCAGATAGCCCTTCTTATCATACAACTCTATTCCGACCGGTATGTTGGTATAAATATTCCGAAGTAACTTTTCACTATGGTCCAAAGCTTCATTGGTACGGGCCATCTTCGTTATTATACTAATGATATTGGAAATAGACGACAACCATTGATAGTCCTCCAAGCTCCACATACGATACTTATCTACTATATCGATTCCCATATACCCCCAAGACTCACCTTTGATTATTAATGGAATTAAAATCAGAGAACAGGTTCGACGCGCTTTCAGGTAGCGCTTCTCCTCAACCGCTTCAGGAGGTAATTCATCCAGATTATTAATTAGGATAGGATATAAATTCCGTATTTTATGTGTAGACCAAGGTAACGTAGCAACCGGAATGTTTTGCAAAAACGGACGGACAGGCTCAACTCCCTCACTACACACCTCATATGTGCAGCCAATCTGCTTCTCATCCTCATATTCCATAATGTATACACGCCCCTTCGTATCGATCGAAAATAGAACCTCCGTAAGAGCCAAATGGATCGATTTATGCAAATCATTTGTCTGGATAAAAGAATGTAAGGCATGGGACAAACTCCCCAAATGCCTGAGAACACTATCAACCTGTCCATTCACGACAGGTCTATTCTCCTCCATTTCACTAAAAGGAATCAACTGTAAAATACCCAATACGGTCAACTTGCCATCGGAAGCCTTTTCACGTTTATAAATTTTTGTACGGACGAACCTATAACCATAGCAAGTCTTTATAGGGAAGATCTGTTCGTATATACCAATACCTTTAAAGAAAGCAAATTCGTTAGCGATACGATCCCGATAGTCTCCACGGATCAACAAAAAGAAATCTACTATGGATATTTTCGGACCATCCAACTCCAAGAGACTAATCAAATAGTCAGAACAGATATAACATCTTTCTTCAAAATCAGCTTTCCACCAGCCAACCTGAGCATTGTCTAATATTAATTGATACTGGTCTACATCCATGAATACGACTTCTTTATTATCCTTCATACAAAAGTCGTTATAATAAACCGAACCAACAAATTTTATTTCCCTTAATATTCAAGGATTTTCCACATACATTAATCATAAAAAATAGCAACATAAGCTAATTTCTGCTTATGCTGCTATTTAACTATAGATAAAAAAACGTTATTTCAACTCTTTAATGCGAATATTACGGAACTTGACAGGAGAGCCATGACCTAAGAAACCGATATGTCCTTTCTTATTGAACAGGCCCGGATGTTCCTTATGATCGGCAGTACCGTTCTTTGTCGCTTCACGGATATTGCCTTCCATGATTACCACCCCGTTGACCGTTACCTTGATGTTATCCCCATTAGCTACAATTTCTTCATAATTCCATTCACCCGCAGGTTTAAACGCACTATGATGTTCCGCCTTAGCCGGGATAATTCCATAAACGGAACCGTGATGCTGCAAAGGAGTAATATCCTTATAAATCGGATGTTCGCAATCCAGAATCTGGATTTCCATACCAACATAAGCGGCATCCCCTTCCATCGGGGTACGGATACCGACACCGTTATTAGCACCCGGCGTCAACTGGAATTCGAAACGGTACACGAAGTTGCCATACTCGTCTTTCGTATACAGGTTTCCACCATAGCTCTTGCTCGGTATCATGGAAATGCAACCGTCTTCCAGGGTATAATCAACCGTGTTACCTGTCCATTCATGCATATTCGTACCGTCAAACAGAACCTTAAAACCTTCCTTCTCTTCTTCGGCTGAAAGTTTGAACGGTTCCTTGCGTTCGAGTTCTTTTACATAAATATTCCGGTAATAAACCTTGCTGCCATGAGCCTGCAATTCAATCTGTTCGACCGGGAAGATCGGGAGCTTGCGATCCCAATAGTTTTCCAGAATCACATCATCCACCACTTTCTCTCCGTTCAGTACGACTGTCACACGGTCACCGACCATCTTGATGTAAAAGCTGTTCCATTCACCCAGCTTATTATCGGCCACTTTCGTCGGCTTGCTCTCGTTCATCTGGTTGTTGTATAATCCACCGGAACCGACTTGCGCTCCTACGTTGCGGCGCGAAGTGTCCCATATCTGCACCTGAGGCGTACCACGCAAGTAAATACCGGCATCCGCTTCAGGACCGGCCGGATCAAGCATCCAGTCCACATACATTTCAAAATCACCGTATTGTTTTTCCGTGCACAGATTGTCACCCTTGCCATTGAATATCAGCATACCGTCTTCCACGCTCCAGCCTTTACGCATGACCTCATCGGCTTTCGCCTGCTCTTTGGCCAACTGTCCCGGTTTCATCTTCGCACGGGCAATCGGATTCTGTACCAAACCTTTCCAGCCGGTCAAATCCTTACCGTTAAACAAAGAAACGAATCCTTCGCCTTGCGGCATCTCGGCCAGATGTTTCTTGATCGCTTCTTTTTGATAGCCGGCATCCGGATTGTCAAGCACCTCCATTACCTTATTCAACAAAGCACGGACATTTGCCCCCATATACTCCTTATTACCCAAAGCAATATTCATGACTGCATTGGCGGCAGCCTGCTGTACAGGTTTCTGATCCAGAAATTCACCGGCATACAGCATACCCAAGAATGTTCCGGTTTTTTCAATCTGTTGTAAAATCGCGATCTTCTGTGCATCCGTTTTGGCAATTTCCATTGCCTTACGCAAGCTTAACAAACGGTTTTCACCTGTAAATGCCGGATTGGAAACCAGTTTCACATAAGTAGTGAGAGCCGGATCAAAATAGTTGGACGACGGGCTTTCCTTACAGATCGTATATAATTCGTCCGCCACTTCAATACCCTTCCAGTTCAACAGGGCTTCGAAGGCTGCATCCCTTTTGACACCCGTATTAGAACGGAAACCTTTCACGACTGTCGCCAGCGCATCCGGTTGTCCGGTAGAAGCCAACACCAGATAATACAAATAATCTTTATTGCCGGCCTGCAACATACGACGTGTCACCGTTTCGACCCGGTCGGCAACCGGAAGAGAGGACAATGCTGAAATAACAGCCCGCTGCATGGGAGGAACAGCCAATGCGTCAGCCGTTTCCAGCATACCGCACATATTGGTTATATCACGTTCTCCCACTACATCCTTCAAAGCCACATAAGCCGCGGCTTTCACTTCTGGAGAGCCTATCTGTATCTGATCAAGTACGGTATTGATATTGGCAGTAGCTTTGCGCATGGCCAACAACTCAAGTCCAGCTATTTTTCCCGCATTAGCAGCAGAAGAGACGGCCTTTGCCACTGCCCCGTCGATATCTCCAGGGAAGGCAGCCAAAGCATCCTGTCCCAACAGGACGACTTGCTTGTCATTGCTCTTCAGCAATTCGGCCAACGAAGGAATATAGGACTTATCGCCTATCTTCACCAATGTCCAGGTTGCAGCCTGCTTCACGTCAAAGTTAACATCACCGAGCTGCTCCAACAGGATCTGCTTGGCAGGAAGATCGAAACGAATTTCCAGATTCTGGATAATGTCATGTTTGACAGGTTTCTTGGCCTCGCGTCCGATCCAGTTCAAGATGTCTATTTTCAGTTCCGGTTTGGCTTTAGGAACCATTTTCATAAGTTCTATATACAACTCTTTATCTGCAAAACCGGAAGCATAGCTCAAAGCCGCATTCCGGTAGTTCTTGCTCGGATCTTTCATGGCAGCAATAACCATCTTAGATACTTTAGCCGGTTCCTCGGCTGCTAAAAGTATTTGCAAGGCAGCTTCCCGTGTCTGCTCCTGTCCGGCTTTAGCCGCTGCTTTCTGCAATTTCTTTGCAGCTTTCATCACCGCATCACGATCACTCTGGACCAATCGCTTCAACAAAGCGATATAAGCTTCGTTGGCACCAGTCACTTCCATCGTGTAACCGGCATTCTCGGCCGCTTTTGCTAACACTGGCAATGAATTAGAACTTCCGACACAACTCAAGGCATACAATACCTCTTTCTGCATATTCGGATCAGACGCTCCCTGCAATACCAACAAAACAGGTTCAGCCCCATCCACCCGGGCATCGGTAATCGCACGGATCACATCCTTTTGTGTTTTAGAAGAACCGGTACGACTCTTCAAAGCAGCAACCAATGCCTGACCTGCTTTTTGACTGCCATTAGAAGCCAGCGCACGAGCGGCAGGACCGCTCAACGACTCATCGTTCAGATAAGAAGCCAGTACATCTATACATTCGTCTTTCCCCAACATCTGAAGTTGGCGGATAATAAACGCTTTTGTTTCACGCTCGTTCACCATTTCCAAAGCCTTCAGATAAGCCTTTGCAGTCACTAACCGGGCATTCTCCTCCCCTTTCGCCATGACATAATGCGTAAGACCGCTCAAAGCGTAGTCGACATTTGCGTTACTGCCTTTGCCCGGAGCATTTATCATGTTTACCAACATCAGAACACCTTCTTCGCCGGTAGAACTCAAATCACCAATCAATTTATTGTACGCCGCTTGTTTCGCCGCAGGCATCTGAGCCAACACATCGGCAGCGGTCGTTTTGGCCGTACGGTTGGCCGGAGTCTGCGCCATCAGCATGCTTCCGCAAAGCAACAGGGCAGCTATTGAAATATATGCTTTTCTCATATTATTATCTATTTATGTAATTGTCAATTGTTAATTATCAATTGTCAATTCGTTATATATTCCAGGGTGCTCTCATCGGCTGGTCCAGCAAACGATTTGCAGCCTCGTCGTCAATAAATTCAAGTTTTACAGGATCGAAATTCAGCGTCCGGTTCAAACGCAGAGCCACTGCTCCCATATTGACAATAGTAGCCGAACGGAAACCATTCTTTTCGTTCAGGGCGAAAGGCTGGCGTGTCTTCACACATTCTATAAAGTCCGTAACCTGAGGTTCGGGTTCGGGGAAATCGGCAAGTTTCCTCTCCCAATCGGGAATATCGCATACAAAATTTTTATATACATTACCCTTCGGTCCGGCAATATACGGCGTATTCGGATCACCGAAGTCCCCCCCCCAAAGGACAATCTGACAACCATCGTCATACGTGTAGGTAATGGAACGCCAAGTACCGACAGCATCCGGATGCTGTTGCGGGGCATCAACCTCCACTTTAATAGGACTGGTATCGTCTTTACCTAGTATATATTGTACGGGGTCGATGTAATGCTGCCCCATGTCTCCGAGCCCTCCACCGTCATAATCCCAGTATCCGCGGAAAGTCTGGTGTACGCGATGCGGGTTATAAGGCTTGTAAGGAGCCGGGCCGAGCCACATGTCGTAGTCCAACTCTGCCGGAACCGGTTGCGGTTCGAGATATTCTTTTCCTACCCAGAAAAACTTCCAGTTGAAACCGGTATGCGCACTGATCGTCACCTTCAACGGCCATCCCAACAATCCGCTTTGCACCAGCTTCTTCAACGGTTGGACAGGAGTGCCCAGTCCATAGAACTGGTCTGTAAAACGGAACCATGTATTCAGGCGGAACATACGTCCGTATTGCTGTACGGCCTCCATCACACGCTTTCCTTCACCGATCGTACGCGTCATCGGCTTTTCACACCAGATGTCTTTCCCGGCTTTAGCGGCCTCGACAGACATGATACCATGCCAATGAGGTGGAGTGGCGATGTGCACAATATCAACATTCGGGTCCAGAATCAAATCGCGGAAATCATGATAAGCGGCTATTTTTTCCTTCACCAGTTTCTTTCCCAATTCAAGGTGATTTTTATCAACGTCACAAACGGCAACCAAACGTGTACCGGCATAATTGACATGGCCTCTTCCCATCCCTCCGGTACCAATAATACCTTTAGTCAATTGATCACTCGGAGCGATATACCCATTTCCCAATACGTGACGCGGCACAATCGAAAAGAGCGCAACCCCTCCAAGAGTTTTCAGAAAACCTCTTCTGCTTGTTCTCATAGTAAATTATAATTTATATAGATTAGCAACCTATTATTTTAATAATATAAATAATATCTGACAAATATACTAATTATCTAATAATCCTTGCAGATATTCACGTGTTTTTATCACATAATCATGTCTTGCACCATTCAATTCGCATTCAATAGTCAATGCTCCTTGAAATCCTTGCTTCTTCAGTTCTGCGATGACAGCCGGGAAATTCACCTCTCCGGGAGGAATGGGTACTTCAGCTCCCAATTCATACGGATTGTTCGGGTCCGGATATCTACCGTCTTTAGCATGGAATTCCTTGATAAGGCTGCCGAACTGCTTCACGGCATCAAGAGAATTCGCTTTTCCGTACATCAATAAATTAGCCAGGTCGCAATTGATAAACACATTACCAGTAGCGATGTCTTTAATGGCACGAATCAAAGTCGTCGGCGTTTCCTGTCCGGTCTCAAAATAGATCATCACACCGCGCTGCTTGGCATAATTCGCCAAATCCTGCATGACCTTGATAAAATCTTTATATTGTTCGGAAGAGGGATCTTCCGGTATAAAACCGAAATGAGAGTGCATAGCGGGAATTTCCGCCATTGCACAGAAATCAATCATTTCATGATATACTTTAATTTTTTCTGCCCGTTCTTCTTTTGGCACCAGACCAATCGTAGCTGGTCCCTGGCGAAAATTCCAAACACAATGGCTTCCGGGCACACCGACAACCGTTGTTACCTTTATATTATGTTTCTTGGAGGCTGCCTTTACTTTTTCAGCAAAATCTTTTGTAAACTTGTTTTTCTGATAATTAAGTTCACAAGAACCAAATCCCTGATCATGCAGATCCTTAAAGCTTTTATCTACATCGCCCAAGTCATATTGGATAACCCCAATCGTTATCTTATCCTGAGCCATCATTCCGGAACACACAAACAGCAATGCAAAAATCAATAAAGAGAATTTAGTTTTCATCATCTGATATAGATTAAGTTATAAATAAAGAAAATTAAAAAGAGGGACAACCAAAGGGTTGTAAGTCTTTTTGGCCTCCCTCTTCATTTATGAAAAAACAAAAGTAATAATTTATTCCATTGTCGGATTAAAAGTTCCGCCCCAATTATTGTTTTGTTCGAGATTCGGATTTTCCAATATTTTACTTTCTTGGATTGGAAAGAAATAATAGGATTCTTGAATTAAGAATTTATTTTCAGCAATAGCACTGATAGGAACCATTCTAAGAACATATTTGAAATTTTCAGGAGTCAACAAATAGGAATTCGCTTTTCTCTGAGCCTCTGTTATCGTCATTTCAGATCCATCTTCATTAATAGCAATCGCTTCAATTCCATATTTTTGTAATCCATTTAATTGCATCATATTACGAGTTCTTCTAAGATCCATAAAACGATGCCCTTCAAAACAAAGTTCCACATTACGTTCATCCAAAATTGCCTGTCGAATTTCTTCTCGACCACCAACTTTTAATCCATACAATCCATCCTCTCCGGCTTCGATCCCTGCACGCTTCCGGATTTGCTTCAACATATCAACTGCAACATCCCGGTGCCCCACTTCATTAGCCGCTTCTGCATAAATAAACATAACTTCTGCTAATCTCATAAATGGATAATCATGATCAAAAGTAGATACCAAATCTTGACTCAAAGAAACATCAGAACCTTTACGGACATACATCCCACTAATAACGTCATTTTGCGTAGCTGTACTTCCTACATTCGGATTAATTCCATATGAATCCTCCCGAACAGCAATCCCAACAGATGTATATTGACGGTATCCAGTCGATGTACCAGATACGGGATACAAAGCTGCGTTATATAAAATACAATCTTCAAACCGAGGATCTCTATTCATCCAATATCTCTGTAAAAAAACATCCTCATTTCCTACATAATACTTGCCAGTTGGATCATCAAAGCTTTTACCATCTAACATTGGAAAAGCTTTTACCATATCCCAAGTTGGCGTGTTATTAGCATTACTCCGACTCAATGAAGCCGGTCGAATCGTATTCTCCCAACCTGCAGTTTTATCAGGATTACTATATATAATAGGAAATACAACCTCCGAGTTCCCATCCACAAGCCAATTGTCACTATATTTATCGGTCAATTTAATTCCTTGAGAGATACAAAAATCATAAGCTTCTTTTGCTGCCTCATATGCTTCATTCCAATACTTATTATCATATCTATTTGAAGGATTAAATTGCGGAGAAGCTTTATAAAGTAACATTTTCGCCTTATAAGCCTTTGCAAAGCACTGATCTATACGTCCATAATCATTTCCTTTCGCTTTTGCAGGAAGCAAACTAATAGCATCATCCAGATCTTTTATAAGCAAATCAAAACACTCAGCTGTAGAATTTCGAGTCACAAATAAATCGTCCTTATCTTTATCCTGTACTTTTGTAATATAAGGCATTCCCCCATGATAAACAAAAGAGCATAGCGTCCCGTTCGGTAGTTTAACTGATTCACTTAACTAAATAATATAAAAAAAACACACGGATATCAAACCGTGTGTTTTTTCGTTTTATATCGTCCTATTTTTATTATATATAAGAACAAGTCCCTTCAGCAAGATACTCTATTCCTAAATTTATATTACGTATATTCGTATAATTCCAACGTTTATAGCCACTACCAGAAGTCGTAATCGTGCTTAACATAAAAGGAATACCTGTCTGTTGTTCGGCCGTATCATCTGCACCAGTATCCCAACCTTTAAAAATATCTCCATAAAGATCTGTAACATATGCAGTTGCCAAATTATCATCATTCCAAACCAATTCAGCATCATAATTCCACAAATTCGATATATCTAAGCTATTGCATCCATTAAAAAATAGAACGATAGCCAAACCGACTAATGAATCTTTTAATTTATTCAGTTTCATAATTTCAACTTTTAGAATGAAAAATTAAGTCCAAATGTAAATGATCTCATCAAAGGAAATGAATCATAATATTTTTGCTCCGGATCCATGAATTCATTCATGGCCGATATAGAAAACAAATTTGTTGCATTCATAAACACCTGAGCATGAAGTAATCCCAGCGGACGTAAGATCGAAGCTGGCAAATTATACCCTATATTCAAATTTTTTAAGCGAACATAAGCTCCATTACGCATCCAAAAATCTGTATTTCCATAACCCGACTCATACTGATTTTTACCGATCACCCGGGGATAAACACCATTTGGATTTTCAGGACTCCAACATTTATCACTAGTCCAAATTGGATAATAAGGACGAGTGTTTCCGCCATATTGCGGAATACCTTTAGTTGCATCACAACCAACTAGACGATCATAGCTACCCACTCCTTGGAAATGCATGTCGATTGTTATTCCTTTCCAACTAAAACTTCCCCCAAAACCATAATTAATACGAGGAGTTCCATTTTCACTTAGTAAATTATAAGCGTCATTTCCATCAATCTTTCCATCCGGTCCTAAAGAATAACCATCACCACGAGTATCTTGGAACAAAAGTCCACCCAAATAAGGATCTCGTCCATATTGTTTAAAACCTTTAGCAATCAACTCATCAACTTCTGCTTGATCTGTCAATAAATGATCTACCTTCAATCCTGTAATACGACCTGCCGACATACCGACCAAAGATAAATCCTTTAGATTTCCCGTCATGTAAATAACAGATTCGTCTAATACATCCCAACGATCTTTAGAATATCCGATATTCATATACAAAGAATAATTTATGCCATGTTGCACTTTATCTCTCCAAGTCAAAGTAAACTCCCCTCCTCTCCATGAACGTTCTGCATAATTTTCAGGGGCTAAAGAAGCACCATAAGTACTAGGCAAAGTAGTAGTTCGAGACCCCAAAATATCTGTTTCTTTCCGATAAAAGCCATCGATCGTTCCGCTCAATCTATTACTCAACAGAGTAAAATCTATTCCTCCATTAATTGTTGCCGATGTGGCCCAAGTTAAATCAGTAGTAGGCATACTACCCGTTTGAATACCATTTGCCAATCCTTTTCCAAACATATAACTACTTCCGGTAGTATACCTTTCTATGTATTGAAAATACCCAATCGATTTATTAGAAGTATTCAAATCATTACCAGTCGTACCATAAGAAGCACGTATTTTCAAATCATCAAGCCACTCCGAAGTATTTTCCATAAAAGCTTCCCTGCTAATACGCCATCCAAGAGAAGCTGAAGGGAAAAAACCCCATCGGCGATCTTTCGGAAACTTATTATTTCCATCATAACGAAATGAGAATTCTGCCATATATTTGGAATCATAATTATAAGTAGCACGTCCAATCCAAGAAAGATGCGAACCTAAATTTTCGGATTCATTAACAGAGACTGTCCGTCTTTCTGGATCTGTAGAAAATACAAACCACTGATCATAATCTGTCAAAGGATCATTAGCTGTAGCATAGATC
>ENA-OROZ01002807-OROZ01002807.1-human-gut-metagenome-genome-assembly--contig:-NODE-2807-length-12353-cov-5.044154_pt1 | contig 12353 bp, 8 predicted proteins | sample MGYA00242138_ERZ509066 | MGnify/ENA primary metagenome ERZ509066 (study PRJEB26280, sample SAMEA2338691) | human gut metagenome | biome: human gut; feature: human-associated habitat; material: faeces... | reverse complement strand
ATCGCCAACTACGCGCACTGACCCATATGGCGGAGAGCGCAGAACTCGAATCTGACACTGTGCGGTGCGATCCGCTTAGCCAAATGCCTGCTGCCAGCATGGAATGCGGGCCTATTTCATTAAGGCTTCCGAGCTGCGTGACCGCTTTACGGCCGCCAGACGCGTGGGGAAAACGGATTCCTGCCTCAAGTATTGGCGTCCGGCTGAAATAGCCCCCAAGGGCCCGGCAAGAAAAGCTAATTGCGGGGCAAAAGAAAAAGCCATTACGGAATTCTTTCAAATCCTTTATACTGAACTGGCCCTCAATTCTGCTTGCAGAGCCGCTTATTTTTGTACATACAATTTAAGTCCAAGAAAATATCTGCACCCCCTGGCCGACAAAGGCCGTCAGCAATAACAGTTACAATGCGACCACCGCAGATAGGACTTACTTTGTTCGTCCTATCTGCGGTGGTTTGATAGCGTTTACGCTTGGGTGGTGAGGTTCACTAAGTGTTATTTATAATGGGTGCACTCTGAAATTTATTTCGCTGGAATTCTCAGCACTTGGCCTATGTAGATACATGCAGGGTCGCTGATGATATTCCGATTCGCTTCATACAGATCGTTCCATTTTTCACCGTTGCCATAGAGCATCTTTGCAATGCGATATAAGCAGTCGCCGGGCTGAACAGTATAAGTGGGCAACACGGTTATTTCAGGGCCAGCAGGCTCCTTGACTTCGGTGGGTGCCTGACTACCCTTGGTCAGACTAGTAGTGATATCATAATGATCAATAATATCAAACTTGGACCAATCTTCCTCGACACCACGTTGATATGCAGTAGCGTGGATGCCGTTTCCATCCACTGTTACCATGCTGAAAATCTGCTGAGAATTGTCAGCGCCGTCTTTATGAACCACCGCATACTTACCACCGGCTGTTCCCGGCTCAAACGCGTCCAGCTTTTCACCCAAAGAAGAACAGGTCATATAGGTTGTGCCGCTGCCTATGGGGCAGATTACGTTATCCTTGGTTGTGGTACGGATATACTCGTGGTCATGACCGTTCAAATACAGATCCACTTGCAGTTCATCGCACATCTCGGGGATATAGGGATAGTCAGATGGATCGTTGAAATTTACAATATATGTACCCACATGAGATGCCATAATCCGCCAGGTTTTGTCCGCTTTCTCATAAACAGTCTTAGCCCACGCGGTTTGCTCGGTAAAGAATCTTGCTCGGTCTGCTTCAACATCTGCCCCCACCTGACCGGAGTACGGATCTGCGTTGACAAAGACAAAGCATGCATCGCCAACAACACACCAACCGGTTCCCTCCAGCGGACCGTATTCCAGTTCATTTGGCAGGCTCGTTCGCGCGCCATACTGTTTGTAGAGCAGATCACCGGTATTTTCATGGTTGCCGGGCAGCAAAATATTTAGCCGGTCAGCCATATAAGTTTCAGCAACGTCGAAGAAGCTTGCCCATTGTGTACTCTTATATCCAGCATCCACAATGTCGCCGGTATTCAGCAGGAAATCTGGTTGTACCGGTAGCGTATTCACAAACTGTTCCATGGTATTCAGGAAGGGATCATAGCCTTCTGGTTTTTCTGCTTGGAGGTCACCGTACTGCATGAAAGTAAATGCGCCTGAGGCAGGGAGTGTAGTGAATGTATGGATGTCCCCTCGAACCTCTTTACCATCATAAATGCCGCCGACCGCATACTCGTAGGTGGTTTCCGCAGCCAAACCAGTTATCGTTGCCCAATGACTCTGGATTTCTTCCCAGCCTTCAGTTAGATAATGGCGCACACTCTCTCCATCAGTAACGTTCCAAGTACTGTCTCCCTTGCCTCTGTACCAAACCTTTGAATCCTTCACTGCGGGATCCGTGATCCAGTTAAAACCTACTTCCTGATATGTTTCACCCAACTGGCAAAGGACCTCTCTTGGAGTTGCGTCCACAACACCGTCATCAAGTTGCAGCGGCAAAGATGCGGAAATATCGGCAGGAACAGTGATTATCTGTCCATCCACATTAGCAGACACAAAGTAATGGTAGCTGCCGGGATTTTTCAGTGGTAAGACAGCCTGATAGCTATCCTTGTTAACAGTCATCTCGACAAAGTCTTTAAAAGTTTTTCCGTCACTATTTTCACCGTAAAAGACTTTTATACTGTCGACCTTTGTGCCTTCGGGAAGTGACAGCCGAGCATGGATTGTAGCCTGTTCTCCCTTAGCAACCCAGTTCACTACAGGGTCATCGATCAGTAGCACAGGCTGCTTTATCGTCAAATCTGTCAGAATTTCTTCAAGCAGATCTGGCGCCTTCCCCGCCTTCACAAAACCTGTCAACATAGGATATCCTTGAGCAGAAGTACCAACCCAGCTCCAAATCTTATTAAACTCCCAGCCCAGATTTTTTTCGTACAGAGACCTACTCATCAAAGTCTCAGTAGAGACCGCCTGAGCAATGGAGCGGTTAGGATGCTCTACGGGTGCATTGCCATTCAGGATTGCACCCTCCCAGATATAGTTGTTGGTGATGTTGGTGCCGCTCTCACTCTCCAGTGTGCCAACCAGTCGATCAATATCAGATGCGCCCTCATCTCCACTGACCTCACGAATGACGGAAGCCACGTTTCTGAGATAAGTGGCTACTGCGAATGTACCGGCAACACCGCCGGCAGAGGCTTTGCCTCCACTCACCGTGACAGAGCCTCCAACATAGCAATTTTCTACTGCACCACCTAATATGTTTCCAACTAAACCACCTACTAACGACTTGCCCTTTACCTTCATGTAGGATACACAGTTGCGCAACTCACCCTCGCACTTTCCAACTAAGCCACCGACAGCTTCCTTTGCCTTGATGGTACCAGTTGCAAAGCAATTCTCCACAGTGCCAAAGCAAACACCTGCAAAAGCACCACAGGACTTTTTGCCTTCCATCTTCAGGTTAATCAGGCCCAAGTTCCGAATCGTCGGTGTGGTAAGAGTTTCGTTGCCCAGATATCCTACCAGACCAGTATATTTTCCGTTTTGACGGCAGATGCGTAGATTAGAGATCGTATGATACTGGCCATCGATCGTACCCATAAACCAACCGTCTGTCTTATCCGCATTTTCCTTCTTATTGGCAGAGAGCGGCAACATATAGCCATCTGTTTCTTTACCGGATGCCTCTGTGATCGTTTTTCCGATTTTCTTCATCAGTGGCCCCATGTCTAAATCTGCTGTCAATACGTAATGTCCATTACGCGGGGCATCCGGTTGACCATCACCATTGGTATCAGTAGATTTCCAATTGCCAGACAAATACAGCAATTGTTCTGGCGTTTCAATTTCATAGTAGCCTGTTTTTTTGTTGAACAGGGGCGGCTTGGCCCCCAAAGATATCAACGTCTCTGCGTCCCATATTTCCTCAGTCCACCATCCATTTTCTTCGGCGACGGTGCTTACGGTCAACAGGGACAGTGACATTGCCAAAGCTAAAACCAGTGACACGACCTTTGCGGGGAACCTTTTCATTAAACATCCTCCTTTGCAGTATGTCTGGTTGTTTTGCTCCGATAAGAGTACATTCATCGGATATCGGAGTAAGTTGCGTATTGCAACTGTATGTTTTTATAATAGTCCTCCTTCATTTAGAGCGTCAATTCATAATTCTAACAATTTTTATACAATTTTCTTGTGTCAAACGCTTGCACGCACATTTTTGCGTACTTTTTGTAGTTTTTGCGTGTTTTCTTTGCGTGAATTCACATGCCTGCGGCATGAACAGTGCTGGCTTGCCGGAGGCAGATTTTTTCCATGTTGGCGCCTGAGCAACAGCGATTGAAAAGGAAAAAGCGTTGCCTTTCTAAGAATGCTCTGGTAGAATACCCGCAAGAAAAGAAATCTGGAGACATGAATGTCAAGGCATGGAGGTGCGCATGATACTGACGAACTGTGCAGATGGCAAGCTTTTGGAAGTGCGCTGCCGCAAACCATAATGCATATTGCGAAGGTGATAAGGTGATGCTGACCATATGAGTGAACTTCATATTCTTGATGTTGGGCGAGCAGACTGTACAGTACTGCTTTTGGATACGCCAGATGGTTCTCGCTGTGTAGTGATTGATGGTGGCGGGAAATTTTATAAAGGGAGACGTCCGCTTTTAGAATTTCTGACTGGACGTGGTATTAATACTATTGACTTGTTAATTCTGACGCATTTGCATCAGGATCATTTTGGCGGCTTTGTCCACTTAGTTGATAAAATTGCTGTACGAGAGGCAGTTGCTCCTTGTGGAGATCTTCAATTTGCTGATTATGTGTATCCGGTGTTTGGGACTCAGGAATACTATCGAGAATACCACAAATTTTTCCAGTATTTGGAGCACTCTGGCGCAAAGCTGCTTCCATCAATAGAATGTGCTGAGAGGATGTTTCGCTTTGGGGATTATATGCTGGAATGCCTGTATCCGCTGAAAAACAGTACCATGCGTTCCGTAGTATATGCAATGGCACTGTGTGATCAAAATCTGACTGAAGAATCAATGAAATGGGCGTTAGATATTCATAAGCAAACTTGTAATGAAGACAGTAGCATTTGGCTACTTAAAAGAAATGAAGAAGATTTAGCCCTGTTTGCAGGAGACAGTACAGATGAGACTCTCCGCGCAGCATTGTGTGGACATATTATAACCCCCCACCTCCAAAAATTATCTCACCATGGCATTAACTCTCGCTATTTTTCGGAGTATGTTCAAAAAATTCTGAAGCCTCAAATTTTAGTAGTCAGCGTGGATGAAAAAAATTATAATGAGGACATGAATACACAGATTGCCGCACTATGTGCTGCTGGCAAATCTAATGCTCATTATACATTTCAAGGAGATTTAACGATTCAAATTTGAGCAGCAAATGGCCTGCTAAAGGTTCGAGAGAATTAGAGCCGGTTTGTCTGCTGCAGTTCAGAGTGCAGATTGCAATACTTGCGTGTGCACTACCGGAGACATATGGATGAATACTACGCTTTCTAAAAATTAATAAAAGCAAGAAACAGGTGGGTTATCTTTTTCGGATAACCTACCTGTTTCTTATATCAAGGCTTTGACAATCACGGTATAAATGAATCGTCTGCTTCGCAGGCGGCAGATGCAAGGGCACTTACCGTTTCCATATCGCGGGGTTTCAGACACGCAAACGATCTCAAACGCAAGGGGCGGCATCTGCCGCCCCTTTTTCATGGTCAAAAACACTGTCCGCAAAGTGCTGGCCGCCCTTTGCTTTCACGTTTCGTCCAAGAAACTGAAAACTTTTTAGTCAAAATTACCAGAGGCACTGTCCGTTTCTGACGGACAGCGAAAAAAGCTGTATTTTCTGAAATCAGTCAATTTGTCCGTGCATCAAACACATTTGATTACATTGTATGGTCATTTGGTGAAAAGCCTGCGAAAACCGCAGGAAAAATTTTGTGCGGATTTTCTCTTGCGGGCGGTATTGTATCTGCATGAAATACGTCCATCTACAAGAGGCGGACGCTTTGAGCAGTCCGGATCTCGCAAGGAGGATGAATTGAATGAAGAAGTTTGTTTCCATCATGCTGGCGCTGGCTATGTCCATGAGTCTGGCGGCCTGCGGCGCTGACAGCTCCAGCGATGCCAGCAGCGACAGCCAGAGCAGTTCTGACGCCGCTTCCGGTGAAAAAGTCGTAAAGATCGGCGTATTTGAGCCTGCTACCGGTGACTCCGGCGCCGGCGGCAAGCAGGAGATGCTGGGTATGCAGTACGCCAACCACATGACCCCCACCGTGGACATCGGCGGCGAGACCTACAAGGTAGAGCTGGTCTATGCCGATAACGGCTCCGATTCCGCCAAGGCTCCTACCGCCGCTTCCGAGCTGGTGAGCAAGGATGTTTCTCTGGTGCTGGGTACTTACGGCTCCAGCTGCGCCATGGCCGGCGGCCCCATCTTCGGTGAAGCGGGTCTGGCCGCCATCGGCGTGACCTGCACCAACCCCGGCGTCACTGCGGGCAATGACTACTATTTCCGCATCTGCTTCCTGGACCCCTTCCAGGGCACCGTTCTGGCCAACTTCGCGCAGGAGAAGTTCTCCGCCAAGAAGGCCTATTGCCTGGGCGAGCTGGGCAACGAGTACGATCAGGGCCTGATCAAGTACTTCACCGACGCCTTTGACGGCGAGGTCATCACCGACTCCTTCCCCACCAACACCTCCGACTTCAGCACCTACCTGTCGAAGGCTGCCTCCTCCGGCGCGGAAGTCATCTTCTGCCCCGTGTCCATCTCCTACTCCACTCAGATCGTGAAGCTGGCCGCTTCCATGGGTCTGGAGATCCCCATTCTGGGCTCCGATACGCTGGACAGCAACATGGTTCTGGAAGCCGCTTCCGGCTCTGACGTAAAGCTGTATGTCTCCACCTTCTATCAGGAGGGCGGCTCTCCCGAATTCGACGAGGGCATCAAGGCCTGGCTGAACGAGGATGCCACCGCCATGACCAACAACGGCGGCAATGACACCATCGCAGCCGTCACCGCCATGGGCTATGATGCCTACTATGTGGCGCTGGAGGCCCTGAAGGCCGCCGGCTCCACCGATCCCGCCGCCGTCAAGGCCGCGCTGCCCGGTGTGACCTACACCGGCGTCACCGGCGACATCGCCTTTGATGACATCGGCGACGCTATCCGCGACACTGCCTACATCAAGGTGGCTGACACCGCCAACAACGCCTGGGCTCTGGAAACGATGCAGAAAGCCGGTTGATCCGATCCTGCCGACCTGCCTGGCGGGGACTCCCCCGCCAGGCGGTCTTACCGTTTACAGACGGTTCGCGTGAAAGCACCCCAAGGCCGGGACCGCCCCGAAAGCAGCCGCTCCGCGGCTTTTTTCAAGACGGCTCCGCCGCATGCTTTCCGCGTAAAACTTGAAAGAAAAGGGAGGGTTCCCCGTGCAATACGGCATCTCCATTCTGCTCTCCGGCATATCGCTGGGCGGGCAGTACGCCCTCATCGCCATCGGCTACACCATGGTCTACGGCATCCTGCGGCTGATCAACTTCGCCCACGGCGATGTATTCATGGTAGCCGGTCTGATGATGGTCTACCTCAGCACCAGCCTGCCGCTGGCCGCGGCCATTCCCCTGATGATCATTCTGACTGTGCTGCTGGGCTTCATCATCGAGCGGGCGGCCTACAAGCCTCTGCGGACAGCCCCCCGGATGTCGGTGATGATCTCCGCCATCGGTGTCAGCTATCTGCTGCAAAATCTGGCGACCTACGTCACCGGCGGCCTGCCCCAGATGTACCCCGCTCTGCCCGGTCTGTCCAACCAGCTGACCATTGCGGGGGTATCCACCAAGTATGTGACGGTGGTCACGCCGGTGCTGGTGGTGCTTCTGGTGGCGGCCCTGACCCAGCTCATCAACCACACCCGGATCGGCATGGCCATGCGGGCCGTGTCCCGGGATTTTGAAACCGCGCAGCTGATGGGCATCCGGATCAACAGCGTGATCTCCGTGACCTTTATCATCGGCTCTCTGCTGGCGGCCATCGGCTCCCCGCTGTACTTCACCAACTACCAGTCCATCGTCCCCCTGTCCGGCTCCCTGCCGGGACTGCGGGCCTTCGTAGCGGCGGTATTCGGCGGTATCGGCTCCATTCCCGGCGCCGTGGTGGGGGCGTTTCTCATCGGTATCTGCGAGAGCGTCATCAAAGGCTCCGATTGGAGCGTCTTTTCCGACGCCTTCACCTTCGCCATCCTGATCGTGGTGCTTTGCGTGAAGCCCACGGGTCTGTTCGGCGAAAAGGTCACGGACAAAGTGTAAGGGGGGATCGACTGTGCTGAACGAAAAGAAAAGCAAACGGGGCACGGTGATCGCCCTGCTCTGCGCGCTGGCGCTGCTGGCGCTGGTCATCCTGCTGGAAAACACCATGAAGCCCACGGGGATGCTGTTCACCGTTCTGAAAAAGGGCGCGGTATATGCGCTGGTGGCGGTGTCCATGAACCTGCTCAACGGCTTCACCGGCCTGTTTTCTCTGGGACAGGCGGGCTTCATGCTGCTGGGCGCTTACACCTACGCCATTCTCACCATACCCACGGCGGACCGGGAAGCGGTGTACTATCTCTATAACGGCTCGGTCATCAACTTCTCCCTGCCGGAGCTGTTCGGCGGCGGGGCTGTGGGGCTGGTGCTGGGCGTTCTGCTGGCCCTGTTTCTGGGCGGCTGCGCGGCGGCAGCGGTGGCGTGGCTCATCGGCCTGCCGGTGCTGCGTCTGAAATCCGACTATCTGGCCATTGCCACCCTGGGCTTCGCGGAGATCATCCGGGCCATTTTCCAGTGGGACCCCCTCGACCCTGTGACCAACGGTGCCAACGCCTTGAAGAACTTCCCCACCTTCTCCAGCTTCAATATCCAGAATGCCGACGGCAAGGTGATCCTGCGGCTGTCCACCTTCGTACCGTTTCTGCTGGCGGGGGTGTGCGTGGCGGTGATCGTGCTGTTGATCAACTCCACCTACGGCCGGGCTTTCAAGGCTATCCGGGACGATGAGGTGGCGGCAGAGGCCATGGGCATCAATCTGGCCCGCCACAAGCGGCTGGCCTTCTGCATCAGCTCGTTTTTCGCCGGAGTGGGCGGCGGCCTGTTCGCTATGTTCGCCAATCAGGCTCAGGCCAAGGTGTTCACCACGGTCATGACCTACGAGATCCTGCTGATCGTGGTCATCGGCGGTATCGGCTCCATCTCCGGCAGCTGCATCGCGGCATTCCTGTATGTGGCGGCCAGTGAGTGGTGGCTGCGGTTTCTGGATACCGAGACCTACATCGGCAGCTTCAAGGTCCCCTTCCTGCGCACCGGCTTCCGGATGGTGGTGTTCTCCGTCATCATCATGGTGGTGGTGCTGTTCTTCCGAAAGGGCATCATGGGAGATAAAGAGCTGCCGGATCTCCTGAAAAAGCGGCAGAAAAAAGCGAAGAAGGAGGCGGTACAGCCATGAGTGAGCAGCTTTTGAGACTGGATCACATCACCATGCAGTTCGGCGGCGTTGTGGCTGTGGACGATCTGGAGCTGGAGGTCAACGAGGGGGAGATCGTGGACCTCATCGGACCCAACGGCGCGGGAAAGACCACCGCCTTCAATGTCATCACCGGCGTATACCAGCCCACCAACGGCGCGGTGTGGTTCGACGGGGCGAAGATCATCGAAAACCACCCCCAGGGCAAAATGAAAAAGCAGTACAAGGGCCAGTGTGACGGACTTTACACGGAGACCCTCTCCCCTACCCCGGACAAGATCACCCGGGCGGGCATGGCCCGGACCTTTCAGAACATCCGTTTGTGGAAGACCCAGACGGTGTTCGACAATGTGCTCATCGCCAAGCATTGCCGCTCCACCAGCAGCGTGTTTTCCGCCGCGTTCCGGCTGAACCGGAAGGAGGAGGCGGCCCAGCGAGCGCAGGTGGAGGAGCTGCTGGAGATCGTAGGGTTGGCCGATGTGAAAAATGAGTTGGCCACCAGCCTGCCCTACGGCAAGCAGCGGCGGCTGGAGATCGCCCGGGCGCTGGCGGCGGAGCCAAAGCTTCTGCTTCTGGATGAGCCAGCCGCCGGCATGAACCCTCAGGAAACGGAGGAGCTGACAGCCTTTATCGGGGAGATCCGGGAAAAATTCAAGATCACGATCCTCCTCATCGAGCACCACATGAATCTGGTCATGGGCATTTCCGACCGCATCTATGTGCTGGATTTCGGCAAGCTGATCGCCCACGGCACACCGGCGGAGATCCAAAAAAATCAGCGCGTCATCGACGCGTATCTGGGGGTGGCGGACGATGCTTAAAATTGAAAACCTCCAGGTCCACTACGGCGGCATTCAGGCCCTCCGGGGCATTTCTCTGGAAGTGCCGGACGGCAAGATCGTGACGCTGATCGGCGCCAACGGCGCGGGCAAATCTACCACCCTGCGGACCATCACCGGACTGGTAAAGGCCTCCGGCGGCTCCGTCCAGTGGGACGGGCAGGAGCTGCTGGGCAAGTCCATCGACAAGATCATCTCCACCGGCATCGCCATGAGTCCGGAGGGCCGCCGGGTCTTCCCGGATATGACGGTGCTGGAAAATCTGAAGATCGGGGCCTATCTGCGCCGGGACAAGGCAGAGATTGAAAAAGACATCCAGTGGGTGTACAGCCTATTTCCCCGTCTGGAAGGGCGGAGCTGGCAGCTGGCGGGCACCCTCTCCGGCGGCGAGCAGCAGATGCTGGCCGTGGGCCGTGCCCTCATGTCCCGCCCCAAGCTGATGATGCTGGATGAACCGTCTCTGGGCCTGGCCCCGCTGGTGGTGCAGGACATCTTCTCCATCATCCGGGAGATCAACCGGCAGGGCGTCACGGTGCTGCTGGTGGAACAGAACGCCAACATGGCGTTGAAGATCGCGGACCTCGCCTATGTGCTGGAGACCGGCACCATCACCATGTCCGGCACCGGCGCGGAGCTGCTGGCGGACAGCCGGGTGAAGGAAGCGTATCTGGGAAAAAGCAGCTGATTTCTGCCGAATACACGCAATGCCCGAAGGAACATCTCCTTCGGGCATTTTTCTGTGAGAATCCAACCTTCTACTGACCGCAAAAAAGCCGCCGGGGAGATTAACTCCCCGGCAGCTTTTTCACTCGTTCAATTTCTGAAGTGCGGTCTCGGATGCACATACGCGCCTTAGCACATTAGCAGGATAGGTTCACGTGCTCCATTAGGTCGATGAGGTCCCGAATGCCCTGCAAATAGGCTCGCACCGGGATGCGCTCGTTGGTCCCGTGGACGCCGGTGGCCGCTTCCTGCGGCTCCGCCATGAAGGGGCTGCACCGCAGGCAGGTGTCGCAGATCTGCTCATAGTGGTGGGCGTCCGTGGCCCCCACGGTCATGGACGGCAGAAATACCACGCCGGGGTAATATCTCTGCAATCTCGGGCAGCGTGGATTTCTCGCAGCACGGCTGACAGATACGCCCTGCTCTTGTGAGGCTTCCCGCTTGAGAGCGGTCTCTTTCAGTTCCTTTTGCGGGAGGGGATTTTTGCCCGAAGACTTTCCAGTCGGTTCAGGGCATTCAGAAGCGTCTCGTCCTTCTTGGCAAAGTGGAAGCGGATCAGATGATTCACCGGCTCGCGGAAGAAGCTGGAGCCGGACACTGCTCCGACGCCTACCAGCCGGGCCAGATCCTCGCAGAATTTCAGATCGCTGTCATAGCCGAATTCGGAAATGTCCAGCAGGACATAATACGCCCCCTCCGGATCGTTGTGGATGATGTGCAGATCATCCAGTCCCTTGAGGAACAGCTCCTTCTTGTGGGTGTATTTCGCCAGCAGATCATCGTAGTAATCCTGTCCGAATTTCAGTCCCGGGATCACAGCCTCCTGTAAGGAAAAAGGCTAACCCCTCCCAAACTGCTTTGGAAGAGGTGTGCGCCTTTTATTAATCAATTTTTCCAAGTCTCAATTTCTGCCCGGCAAAAATTTAAACATTTTGTCCCGCTTACTTCACAGCTTGGTTGGCCTGTATCACCAGAACTGGCTGATCTGCACGCCCAAGCTCTGCCCTTTGCGGCAAGTGCCTCTGCCGCTCAGTCCAGCGCCGCCAGCGGCTACCAAGACAGTTCGTACTCACTTTTCTCGCCGAAGTCCTATCAGGAAAATAAGAAAGATACTTGGCGCAGCTCCGTTTTTTCTCCGGCGGTGTTTGACAATGCATCGCCCTGCGGTATAATAACCGTATTGTAAGCTTGCCGGAAACGGCGCAGTTCAAAGGAAGGATGACGTGCTATGACCATGGATACCAAAGCTCTGCTGGCGGAGGCGGAAGCCCTGAAGCCCCAGCTTCTGACGGATCGCCGGACCCTGCACAGGGACCCGGAGGTGGGCCCCTCCCTGCCCCGCACCGCCGCCTATGTGACGGAACGGCTGACGGCGCTGGGGTATACGCCCCGCCCGCTGGCCGGGGGCGTGGTGGCGGACATCACCGGTGAGGACACCGGCCGGTGCGTGCTGCTCCGGGCGGATATGGACGCTCTCCGGGTCCGGGAGGCCACGGGACTGGATTTTCAGTCGGAAAACGGTGCCATGCACGCCTGCGGCCACGATATGCACGCCGCCATGCTGTTAGGCGCCGCCGCTTTACTGAAACGGCATCAATCGGACTTGAAGGGCACGGTGCGGCTGGTGTTCCAGCCGGATGAGGAGGGCTTCACCGGGGCCAAGTCCATGCTGGCGGCCGGGGTCCTGAAGGATGCGCCGTCGCCCAAAGCGGCGCTGGCCCTTCATGTCAACTCCGGCACCCCCTCCGGCATGGTACTCTGCGGCCGGGGGACGTTCATGGCGGG
>ENA-OROZ01002800-OROZ01002800.1-human-gut-metagenome-genome-assembly--contig:-NODE-2800-length-12369-cov-9.809485_pt1 | contig 12369 bp, 10 predicted proteins | sample MGYA00242138_ERZ509066 | MGnify/ENA primary metagenome ERZ509066 (study PRJEB26280, sample SAMEA2338691) | human gut metagenome | biome: human gut; feature: human-associated habitat; material: faeces... | reverse complement strand
TTCGGATCTTTGACGGCGTGAGCGTGATGCTGATGCAGCTGGAAATGGGATCGTACCAGAACATTTCATCATCATTCTTGAGGCAGGACTTGAAATATTCGTAATCCGCTTCGCTGATCACATTTTCCAGAAAAGCTTTCTGCTGCACTCGGACAAAGGGGAGTTTCCACTTTTCTTTACCGATACATTCTAAGTAGCAATTGATGGCTCGTAAACGGAGATTAACCGTCTTGGGCTTGTAATTCTCGATCAGCCATACTTTGTACTCACGCAGCTTCTTCTGGGTAACATCATCGTACTGTTCTCCGTACTGTTTGATGGCAAACATATACGATGAAATGGTGTTTTCTGAGAGGTTTGTGCCCCTCAAATGTCTTTCGAATTTTTCTATCATGGCGAAAGACCTCCTTTCGCTAGATATTATACAATTCTGCGTTAAATCAGCGTAATCTTATCGAACAATTCCTCAATTTTACTAACGATGCGTTCTTGCTCCTGCATGGGTGGTATAGGAATCAGAATCTTACTTAATTCATCCTGATTTATTTTGGGCATTTTAACTCGGCTTGACATCGCAGTTGCTACTTGCAGATTGAAAGCATCGGACAACATATATTTCAAAAGATACTTTCTATTTATTGCTGTATTCAGTGGGTACATATCTGCACTACACAATCCATCAAACGGAGCAATTACCGCTTTTCGTAAAAGTGGACGAATTTTTGAGTAAATAATTTGCCCTTTATAAAACAGATGGTTTGGACTTGCTACCTTATCTTGCTGTACCGTATGACACTCAAAAAGAGTCCCTGTTGCTTTTTCAATGTTATCTGGGGCGATATGCATATAGTCGGCATATTCCTCTGGACGAACCAGGTTTGTTGCTATGTCAACCACTGAAAAGAAGCGAACCCATTCCCAAGATTTGGGTAAGTCAAACGGTATCTCATCGTCGATACAACGCTCGATTCCGTCCAACTTCTCATAATGAGAATTATCCCGTCTGAAAATGACGGATTCGTGCTTGTCCTTTTTGATTTTTCCTTCTTTGATGAGCCGCTGTTTTTCCTCCCGGATACGCTCCAGCAGAGCCTCTGCAGGCTCGTCAGACGGGTCTTGGGGTACCAGCTTGCCTTGGACTGCCTCTTGCAAAATCGACTTTTTGAGGGCTTCCGGGAAACTGCTGTTGAGATTTTGGATTGCTGTGTCCACAACAGCGTAATCTGCAACCTTGGGAAGTACTTGTTTCAGCATCGCAATAATCCGTTCCATTTCCTCACGTGGCGGAATTGGGACTGGCAAGTTCATCATCTGCTCACGAGAGAGGTTATAAAACGCTTGGCCGGATTTGTGCGTAATGTTTCGGCAGTTATCACGATGGTGTTTAGCAGCAAAAGCGTAGAGTAGATACTGCGATACGACATCATCGTTAAAGTGTGGTATGAGCATAAGCACAAAGCCACCAACAACCGTGTCAGAATAATCTTTGTCTATGAGTGCGATTTTGCCGATGTGGTCCAGGCTACTAACTGCGGGTGAAATCATATAGTTTTTTCTCAAATACAGTTCCGGCTTTACAAGCTCGCTTGAGATGAAAACATCATCACCCTTAAAATAAAACTGCTCTTCACCGATATTCCCGCCACGCAGCACTCTCACCATTTTGTCTGCCTTTATGGCGAGAGCGTCCTTTTTGTATGCAAGCCCAGACATATTCGAGAAAAGGTCTCCTACACGGCACCATTCCCAAGATGAAGGTATCTCAAAAGGCGCTAAATCCGCCAGCGACCGCACTTCATCGCCGATTTTCTCATAAGGAGTATTATCGGCACCTTTGAAGATGACGGAGGGGTTCTTTTCGCGCTTGATTTTCTTCTCTTTGATGAGCCGCTCTTTCTCTGCATGGATGCGTTCCAGCAAAACGCTAGCGGGTTCGTCATTTGGGTCCTGCGGCACAAGCTTGCCCTGAACAGCCATCAGGAGAATGGAGTTTTTCAGTTGCTGCGCAGTCATTCGTCGCCCTCCTCCGTAATGTCGATGCCAAGGATATCGGTAATCTGGGCAAGGATGCGGTCAATGTCGGCGTTCAAGCTGGCCCGCTTCTCCTGGTACTGCTGAATCAGTTCCTTCGGCGGCAGGATCTCCTCCTCTTCGTGAGGATAACCGCAGAGGTCGATGTTATAGCTTCGTGCTTTCAGATCCTCGACGGTGTACTTCTTCGCCTTGTCAAAGCCGTCGATAGTGATCTCCTCACGGTTGTTCCACCACTCAACAGCCGGGGCAAAGTGCTCCAGTTTCATGGGCTTCGTCTTGGAGAAATTCTTGTATCCATCCGGCATATCCAGGCGATAGAACCAGGTTTCCGTCGTGGGATGCGTCCGGTCGAAGAACAGAATGTTTGTTGTGATAGAAGTGTATGGCGCAAAAACGCTGTGTGGCATACGAATGATCGTATGGAGGTTGAACTCGGAAAGCAGCTTTTCCTTGATTGCCATTTTGGCATTATCTGTACCAAACAGGAAGCCGTCCGGCAGAATGATGGCGCAGCGCCCATTCTGCTTCAGCCGATACATGATGACCGACATAAAGAGGTCGGCGGTTTCGCTACTGCGGAGATCAGCCGGGAAATTCTGCTTCACGCCCTCTTTTTCGTTGCCGCCGTAAGGAGGATTCATCAGAATGACATCGAAGCGGTCGCTCTCCTTGTACTCACGCACATTCTTTTCCAGGCTGTTGCCGTGGATGATGCGAGGGTTGTCGATGTCGTGGAGCAGCATATTCGTGGCGCACAGAAGGAACGGCAGCGCCTTCTTTTCAATGCCGTAGATGGAGTTGCTGTAAACCGTTCTGTCTTCGACAGTCTGCACCTGGGCATCCAGCACCTTCAGCGCAGAGGTAAGGAAGCCACCGGTTCCGCAGGCAAAGTCCGCAATAGACTCGCCGAGCTTGGGCTTGATCATCTGTACCATGAAGTCCGTGACAGCACGGGGCGTGTAGAACTCACCGGAGTTACCGGCGCTCTGCAGGCTGCGGAGGATCGTTTCGTAAATCTCACCGAAGGCGTGGCGGTCCTCGTACTCCTCAAAATCGATCTCATCAATGACATTGATAACCTGGCGAAGCAGGATGCCGTCCTTCATGTAGTTATTGTTGTCCTCGAAGGCTGTGCGGACGATGATCTGGCTCATGGGTGTATTCTCATCGATTGCGATGGCCTTGAGGGTCGGAAACAACTTCCCGTTCACGAAGTCCAGAAGTGCATCGCCGGTGAGCGCTTTTCCGTCCTTGTGGTCGACGGCCCAATTACGCCAGCGCAGCTCCTCCGGAATGATGGAGGTGTAATTCTCATCGTAAAACTCCCAGATCTCCTCCTTGGCATCATACACCTTCAAAAAGAGAATCCAGACCATCTGCTCGATACGCTGGGCGTCACCGTTGATGCCCGCATCGTTACGCATGATGTCCTGCAGTCGTTTTACCAGGTTGTTTAAACTCATATCTTATATCTCCTTACGCAGCGTAGATTTCCTTCTGCAAATCACGGATCGCCTGAATGTATCCGTTTTTGCCGCCGAACAGCTTTGCGATCTTCATGGGGGTGCCGAATTTGCGGAATGGGTCATTGGACAGAATTTCGAGGTTCTCGATGTCCTGAATGCCCTCGTTCATGTATTTGTCCAGCAGCGCACTTAGGACTTCCTGTGCCAAGCCAGAATACTTGTAGAGGTATCCACGCTTGCGGACATTGTTCGCCCGCTCTGCCTTCGTCAGCGGTGCCTTATCGTAGGCAATGTGGCAGATGAGGTCGAAATCGTCAATATCCTTATTCCCGGCGATCTGCCGCAGCGCTTCCAGCAGGACGCCACGCTCTTGCAGTTCGTCGATTATGGCTTGCTTCTTCTCCTCGGAGTTCCAGGCACGGAGGAAGGAATCCAGGGTGGCATACTCGCCGAGGATGTTCTTCTTGGAGTAGTCCGTCACGCTTTCCGTGATGAGCTTGCCGTCCTTGTCGTAGTATTGGACACGCTCATTCAGGATCGTGACCTCGACACCACGCACCCGGAATTTGTGCTTCTTTTCAGGCGGATCGTCGGTGTCCCCACCGGGGCCGGGAGTCGGAACGGGTGGCTTCGGTGGATTGGCAGTCGGCTCTTCGCCGGGATCATCGCCATCATCAATGATAGAGATCGGGTCGCCATCGAATTCCGGGTCTGCAAAGAGCCGGCAGGCGTTGCGGAAATCCATGATGGTGAAATACTCTTTGCCGTAGTCGGGCTTGAGGCGTGTGCCACGACCGATAATCTGCTTGAACTCGGTCATGGAGTTTATGTTGTTATCCAGAACGATGAGCCGGCACGTTTTGCAGTCCACGCCAGTCGTCATCAGTTTGGAGGTCGTAACGATCACGGGATATTTGCTGTCCTCTGCGATGAAGTAGTCGAGCTGCGCCTTGCCCTCAGCGTTGTCGCCGGTAATACGCATGACATACTTGGCGTTCTCCGCCACGAGGTCGCTGTTCTCATTCACGAGCGCCTGCCGCATCCGCTCTGCATGGTCTATGTCCACGCAGAATACGATGGTCTTGGCAAAGCGGTCGTTTTCTTTCAAAAAGCGAGTGATACGCTTCGCCACGGCGGCGGTGCGCTCATCGATAATGAGGTTTTTGTCGTAATCCTTGGTGTTGTACTCCCGGTCCTCAATCTCGTACCCGTAGATGTCGTGCTGTCCAGCCGTGGGTCGCCAACCTTCCAGGTCTTTGTCCAGGCCGACGCGGAGAACTTTGTACGGAGCGAGGAAGCCGTCGTCGATACCTTGTTTCAGACTGTATGTATAAATGGGTTCGCCGAAGTAAGAGATATTGGATACCTCTTTCGTTTCCTTCGGCGTAGCAGTCATACCGATCTGCGTGGCACTGTGGAAGTATTCGAGTATCCTGCGCCAACGGGAATCCTCCTTGGCACTGCCACGGTGGCACTCATCAATGACGATGAGGTCGAAGAAATCCGGCTGAAATGCACGGAACGGCTCTTCGTTCTCATCACCAGCCAACTGCTGATAGAGGGACAGGTACAGTTCATAGGAGCTGTCCAGCTTTTTGCCCTCGATTTTCGTCATGACCTTTGCAAAAGGCTTGAAGTCCTGTTGCATGGTCTGGTCAACGAGGATATTGCGGTCAGCAAGGAACAGGATCTTTTTCTTGCGTCCGGATTTCCAAAGGCGGTGGATGATCTGAAACGCAGTATAGGTCTTGCCGGTACCGGTCGCCATAACGAGGAGGATACGATCCTGCCCACGGGCTACCGCATCAACGGTGCGGTTGATGGCGATACGCTGATAGTAGCGAGGGGTCTTATCACCCGGCTGAAAATAGTACGGCTCGGTGATAAGCTGCTCCTGCTCCGGCGTGAAGTGCTCGTCCCCAATGTGTCGCTGCCAAAGATTCTGCGGCGAGGGAAACTGCTCAAGCGTCAGCTCTCGCTCTTTCCCAGTTTTCATATCGTGTTCCAGGAAACCGTCGCCGTTCGAGCTGTACACAAACGGGATGTCAAGCACCTCGGCGTATTCGATGGCCTGTTGCATCCCGGCTCCTACGCTGTGCCGGTTATCTTTCGCCTCGACGATAGCCAGCGGGATATTGGGCTTGTAGTAAAGCAGATAGTCTGTGCGTTTTCTCTTTCCTCTGGCGGTGACATTTCCGCGGACGATAACACGACCGTCCGTGAAGTTGTACTCCATGCGGATCTGCTTCTGCCTGTCCCAGCCAGCGCCCTCAATGGCTGGGGTAATAAACTGAAGTTTGATGTCCTCCTCAGTCATTTCATGTTTTTTCATAAGGTCGCCCATGCCAATGCCTCCTTCTGTTGCTTCCGATAACTCAAAATTATCGGAAGTTAATGGGGGTAAAAGAGCGCAGCGCGGCTGCGGACTTTTACAAAATAAACTTGATTTATTTGCAGATGCCCTTATTCATCTTTTGTGACTTCCATGATGTCACCGATATCGACGCCCAATGCACAGCAAACTCTTACAAGCACATCGAGCCGTACACACTCATCTTTTGCGAGCTTTGTAACTGCTGCAGGACTGAGGTCTGCCGCCTCTTGCAGGTCTTTCTTCTTCATACCCCGATCGATAAGCAGCTTAAATAATTTCTTGTAAGAAACGCCCATTTGACCGTCCTCGCTTTCTGCACATACTAATTCAAGATTATTATATCACCAATCCCACTGAAAAACAAGATAATTCTCAAATTTATGAAGAAAAATTTCATGTTTCGGAGAGTATATTCCAGCACGCTCTTCCGCTTGGCATAATCAATCGTGTTCTTGGTGCCGCTGGGCTGTCCGTTGAACACAGCAATTACCAGTGCCGAATGGTCGACCATCCATTCATTGCGGATCTGGAAGCAGGCTCTGCTGTACCCCGGACAGATAAAACGAACAAGGTCGGCGGCGGCAAGAATGACATTGTACCGTCGTTGCCATTCGGCACTCCATCCACCCTCAAAGCCTTCATATGGGCTGGCACAAATCAGTTTTACATTCGCCCCCTCTTTCCGCAGGCGCAGCACGATTTCAGCTGCCCAGATATCCACTCCACGAGCCATGCCGGAAATAAATACATTCTTCCCATCTGAAATCGCTTCTTTGATCGCAGCTTCCAGAGCCTTCACGATCACGCTTTCAGGCTGTTTCAGCTTCTCCGGGCGGTGGCCCGTAAAACACACTCTGTGCATCCGTTTCTGTTCCTCGGTCAGCATTGTCATCCCTCCGTACTGAATTCCCGTTATTATACAGTTTAACATAATGGTATGTTCAGTACAAGTAGCCAGTACAATACCTTTTAGTTTGCGGGTAAAATAATTACAGGAAGGGTGGTGATGCTATGGACACGCACGAGAGGCTCCGGCAGCTCTTAAACGAGCGCGGTTGGACTGAGTATAGGCTGGCAAAGAACTGTGGCTTATCCGAGTCTACGATTGCGAATATTTATAGGAGGAATACAGTCCCCTCACTCGCAACGCTGGAAGCGATCTGTAAGGGATTCGGCATCACGATGGCGCAGTTCTTTGCCGAGGGTGAGATGGTCGAAATCAACCCAGAACTCAAAGAGCTGTTTGAAAACTGGGTCAACCTCACGCCGGAACAAAAGAAAGCGGCGAACCAGATGCTGAAAGCCATGAATAAGGACAAGTAAATCACCGATGTTGAAATAAGGAGCTGAAAGGCTTCTTATTTTTTGCTCCCGATACCGTTAACCTGAGCAATATATACCATTTAAGTTAACGGTTTTCATATTTTCACGATATAATATAATTCGCCGGCTCCGAGCTGCGGTGTGGGCTTATCTGCCCACATAATCTGCGGCAGGGGGGGGTGAACCTATGAAGATAACGAAGAAACAACCACTTCGACCTCGCGGTCGCAGCGAGGATAAAAGGCAGTCCACCAAGAACGTCATCCGTGACGCATACATCAACGGTCCGCAAAAGGAGGTACAGATCATTCCTGCAAAAAGGGATATGGAAGCGGAAACCGAAAAGAAAAAACTTCGTGTGTGTGCGTACTGCCGTGTCAGCACGGATGAGGACACCCAGGCAAGCAGTTACGAGCTTCAAGTGCAAAACTATACCCGTATGATCCGGGAGAATCCGGAATGGGAGTTTGCCGGTATTTTCGCCGATGAGGGCATTTCCGGTACTTCTGTTCTGCACCGTGAGCACTTTCTCGAAATGATCGAGAAATGCAAAGCGGGAGAGATCGACCTTATCATCACGAAGCAGGTCAGCCGTTTTGCCAGAAATGTGCTGGACAGTCTGAACTACATTTTCATGCTGCGAAAGCTCGACCCGCCTGTGGGCGTGTACTTTGAGACCGAGAAGCTCAACACGCTGGATAAGAGCAGCGATATGGTCATTACCGTATTGAGCCTTGTGGCACAGAGTGAGTCTGAGCAAAAATCCAACAGCCTAAAATGGTCATTCAAGCGCAGAAGAGCTCAGGGCCTTGGAATCTACCCCAGTTGGGCTCTGCTCGGCTATCGGCTGGATGATGAAAAGAACTGGGAAATCGTAGAGGACGAAGCGGATGTTGTCAGAACCATATACAGTCTTTACCTGGACGGCTATTCATCCACGCAAATAGCAGACTTGCTGACGAAAAGCGGCATTCCTACTGTAAAAGGTCTATCGGTTTGGAGCTCCGGCAGTGTCCTTGGCATCCTTAAAAACGAGAAATTCTGTGGAGACGCCTTGTGTCAAAAAACAGTTACGATATCTGAAAAAGGGTATAAAAATCCCTTTGTGAGTATTATAAACTCAAAACTGTACCATAAACAGGACAGTATCAAGACTTGCGGCCGAATTTTGCCTTTGCTTCTTCTTTGCAGGTCACATAGGCAGTCATGACAGCCTGGAAAAAAGCGTCCTTCTGATCCTGGGACAGTTCACCGCCCGCAAACAAAGCAGCGTTGTCCCGCAACAGCTCATCCATATCCCGGACACCTTTTGCCCCATACAGTTCACGAGCCTGCTCAATATACTCGTCCTTCTCTATATCTTCCAAGGGATTCGTGCAGTCGTCATCTGAAAGATACCTTACGGACACCTTGAGGGCGTGCGCCAATTTTTCTGTGGTAGATTTCCTGGCTCTTGCACCGCCGGACTCATAAGAGGCAATGGTCCGCTGGGATACGCCGACCTCCTGAGCGAGGTCATGCTGCGTCATCTTTGCGACCTCACGGGCTCGTTTAATCTTGTCGGAAAAAGTCATAACCAATCTCCTCCGCTGTAGATTTTCGTTCTGTAACTTCATCAACTTCATTGAAGCTATTGACAGGACTTCATCCTGTGATTATAATTTGAAATGAAGTTTATGAAGTTCTGTAATCATTATATGCGATGCAACTTCATCTTGTCAAGAGCAAATTGTGAAGTTTTTCTGAAATGAGGCGGTCAATATGGAAAGAGCAATTCTTCATAGTGATTTGAACTGCTTTTATGCATCGGTCGAAATGATGCTCGACCCACGGCTTAGAGGCAAAGCAGTAGCGGTATGCGGCTGCACCGAGGATAGGCACGGTATCGTCCTTGCGAAATCCGAAAAAGCAAAACGGGCGGGTGTGAAAACCGGCATGGTCAACTGGGAGGCGCAGCGCTGCTGTAAGGATCTTATTATTGTACCGCCACAGTACGACCAGTACCTCAAGTACTCCAAGCTGACCCAAGCTATCTACCAAAGATACACCGACATGGTAGAGCCTTTCGGTATGGATGAATGCTGGCTTGATGTCACAGGCAGTCGTGCCGTCTGCGGCGATGCAATGAATATAGCTGAGCAGATTCGCCGCTCTGTACGGGAAGAACTTGGCCTGACAGTCAGCATTGGGGTTTCCTTTAATAAGGTGTTCGCCAAACTGGGATCTGATATGAAGAAGCCGGATGCCATCACAGAGATTTCAAGCAACGCTTTCAGAGAAAAAGTGTGGCCACTCCCATGCAGCGATATGATTTACTGCGGCCCAGCCACCACGGCGAAACTTGCGCGGTATGGTGTCCGCTCTATCGGAGATGTTGCCGCTTGTGACCCGGTGTTTCTGAAGGGGCTTCTTGGCGTGAACGGACTTGGCCTGTGGAGCTACGCCAACGGCAGGGACAATTCCAGGGTCATGCACAAGGATTTTGTGTCACCCATCAAATCGGTGGGGCATGGTATAACCTGCATATCCGATCTGGAAAACGAGGATGAAGTGCGGAAAGTGATTCTTGCGCTCTCACAGGATATTGGTCATAAACTGCGTGTACACGGCCTTTCAACCCGTACCGTTCAAATCCATGTCCGAGGAAACGACCTTTTCGGTTCGCAATTTCAGTGCAAGCTCCCAATCAAAACACAGCTTCCATCAGAAATCGCTGCCGCCGCTTTCCGCTGCTTTCAGGAGCGATATACCTGGAACACAAAGGTTCGAGCGGTGACCGTCCGCGCTATAGAGCTTTCCCCGAAGAGCGATGCGGAGCAGGTTTCGCTGTTCGACAATGTGCAGCAGCGCATAGCCAAGGAAAAGGTACAGGATGCCGTGGAGGAGATACGGGGTCGTTTCGGCAAAGCCGCCGTCACTTATGCATCTCTGCTTGGCGACTTAAAAATGCCCGCAGACGGAAGAGATAAAGTCAAAATGCCGGGTATTATGTATCAATAGCGCAGGTTTTGTAAAAATTTCATCCAAACTACTTGACAAGGTACGGCTCTATGGATATAATATTGTTAGCATAACTGCTAACAAGCGAACAAGCAGCCGTGCTAATTCGATTCACCGTTGTGATGAGAGTTGCCCGTAATTTATGATAAGAGTGCCGAGAAGAAAAACAAATAGGCGAAAATGAATCAATAACAGGGCTTATAATGTTAAGTAGAAAAGGTGAACGACATGAACACACAGTACCAGAATTTTGGAGAGTTCCTGCAAAGGAAGCGCACTGAGAAACAAATCACGCTCCGTAAGATGGCAGAAATGATTGGGATTACTGCGCCCTATCTGACTGACATCGAGAAGGATCGCCGTAACCCTCCTGAAATGGAGAAGCTGGAGCTGATTTCCCAAATTCTCATGCTGAACGACGAGGATAAAACTACGATGTATGATCTGGCTGGCAAAAAGAGAAACTCTGTTGCCCCGGACCTGCCTGACTATATCATGGAACACGACTATGTGTCCGCTGCGCTCCGCACGGCACGTGATCTGGATGCAAGCGAGGCCGACTGGTTGAAGTTCGTCGAGGAGCTCAAGCAGCGAAAGGGGTAATTTATAAAGATGTACACTCCCTCTCTTCGAGGGAAGAACAACGGCGTACCGATTTTGAGCAAAGCCGAGATCGATGCCATCGGAGAGCGTTTCGTACAGGATTTTCAGCCGGAAGTCCTGACGAACCCCTCTCCCGTGGACATCGAGGGCTTTATCGAATTCTATCTTGGAATGACGCCGGATTATCAATATCTGTCCCACAATGCCCTCCAATCTGCGCATTGCGGTCTTTCGCGGTTGCACCTTCTTCAAGATTCATTGCCTTGAGGATGGCGTTCTTTCCATACTTCTTTTTGATTGCAAGCGTGGCGGCTTGTATTTTCCGCTCACGCTCCAAGGCGGCATTCTCAGCTTTCTGTTTTTCCTCTTCGGCGGCATAGTCGGTAAAGAGGTCGAGCTGGACAGCACCGTCGTTTTTCTTCGGCGCATCGGCTTCCGGCAGGACATGATTTGCCACAACATACATACGGCGGACAAGCAGATTCTTGTCCACGATCCGGTCAAACAGCTCTGACACGGCACACATTATTTTGCGGGTAGAGGATGTGTGACCGTCGAGGTTGATAGACCCGTGCGCCTGTTTGGGAATCTCCCGCCCGTAGGGGTCTTTCTCCACCGCACCGTGATACTTTGCCCGTCGTGCCGGATTGGTAAGGTTCTCGATGTCGTAGCCTACTGTGAGAACCATCTGATCAGTGACAAGCCCCTTGTCCACCAAGTCCAGCACAAGCAAGTCCGTCATTTCCCGCACAACCAGCTTCGCCTTTTGCGACTCATAGGGGCAGTGCAAAACCTGACCAGAGCTGAGGCTGTTGGAGCTGGGGCGGTACGCCTTGATTGCTTTAATGGTCGTAGCCTCCCAGCCCCACGCATGGTCAATGAGTAGTTCCGCATTCTTGCCGAACAGCTTATAAAGCAAGTCCTCGTTCCGCTCTGAACAAAGGGCAACATCGCCCATGGTGAACATCCCGTTCTGCTCAAGTTTCTTGGCAATGCCCCGACCCACGCGCCAGAAGTCCGTGAGGGGCTGATGAGACCAAAGCTCACGCCGGAACTTCGTCTCATCCAGCTCTGCAATGCGGACGCCGTTTTTGTCGGCGGGGATGTGCTTCGCCACAATATCCATTGCCACTTTGCAGAGGAAAAGATTCGTGCCGATTCCTGCGGTTGCTGTGATGCCGGTTGTTTCAAGCACATCGAGGATGATCTTCATGGCGAGATCATGGGCGGAGAGTTTGTAGGTGTTCAGGTAGTCCGTCACGTCCATGAACACCTCGTCGATGGAGTAGACCACAATATCTTCCGGGGCAATATACTTGAGATAAACCTGATAGATGCGGGTGCTGTATTCCATGTAGTACGCCATCCGAGGCGGCGCGATGATGAAGTCAATCGCCAGAGAAGGGTCTGCTTGCAGCTCCGAGAAGAAGTGTGATGTACCGTCCAGCCTGTGTCCCGGCGCATCGTGCTGCCGTCCGGCATTTGCTTCCTTCACACGCTGCTTGACTTCAAACAGCCGCCCGCGTCCGGAGATACCGTAGCTCTTGAGGGAGGGCGTGACGGCAAGGC
>ENA-OROZ01002799-OROZ01002799.1-human-gut-metagenome-genome-assembly--contig:-NODE-2799-length-12372-cov-4.308760_pt1 | contig 12372 bp, 6 predicted proteins | sample MGYA00242138_ERZ509066 | MGnify/ENA primary metagenome ERZ509066 (study PRJEB26280, sample SAMEA2338691) | human gut metagenome | biome: human gut; feature: human-associated habitat; material: faeces... | reverse complement strand
CCCGCCGATGGTAATCCGAGTGGATCGGCTACCGTACGTATCCGCGGTATCGGTACGCTGAACAATAACGACCCGCTTTATATAATCGACGGTGTTCCTACCAAAGCCGGTATGCACGAACTGAATGGTAATGATATTGAATCCATTCAGGTTTTGAAAGATGCCGCATCCGCTTCTATCTACGGTTCGCGTGCAGCGAACGGCGTGATCATCATTACTACCAAACAAGGAAAGAAAGGACAGATCAAAATCAATTTCGACGCTTCTGTTTCCGCCTCCATGTATCAGAGTAAAATGAACGTACTGAACACTGAGCAATACGGACGAGCTATGTGGCAAGCCTACGTGAACGACGGTGAAAATCCGAACGGTAATGCTTTGGGATATGCTTACAATTGGGGATATAATGCCGACGGCAATCCGGTATTATACGGAATGACTCTTTCCAAATACCTGGATTCAAAGAATACAATGCCTGTGGCGGACACAGACTGGTTTGATGAGATCACTCGTACTGGTGTTATTCAGCAATACAATCTTTCCGTCAGCAACGGTTCGGAGAAAGGTTCTTCTTTCTTTTCTCTGGGATATTACAAGAATCTGGGTGTTATCAAAGACACGGACTTCGACCGTTTCTCGGCTCGTATGAACAGCGATTATAAGTTGATTGATGATATCCTGACCATCGGTCAGCATTTTACATTAAATCGCACGTCGGAAGTGCAGGCTCCGGGTGGAATTATTGAAACCGCACTGGACATTCCTTCCGCTATTCCCGTATATGCTTCGGATGGTTCATGGGGCGGACCGGTAGGCGGATGGCCCGACCGTCGTAACCCTCGTGCCGTACTTGAATACAATAAAGACAACCGATACACTTACTGGCGTATGTTCGGTGATGCCTATGTCAATCTGACTCCTTTCAAGGGATTCAATCTACGTTCCACTTTCGGTCTGGACTATGCCAACAAGCAGGCACGTTATTTCACTTATCCTTATCAGGAAGGAACGCAGACAAATAATGGCAAGAGCGCAGTGGAAGCCAAGCAGGAACACTGGACGAAATGGATGTGGAACGCCATTGCTACCTACCAACTGGAAGTAGGCAAACATCGTGGAGATGTAATGATAGGTATGGAGTTGAACCGTGAAGACGACAGCCATTTCTCCGGATACAAAGAAGACTTCTCTATCCTTACCCCCGACTATATGTGGCCCGATGCAGGTAGTGGCACGGCACAAGCATACGGTGCCGGTGAGGGGTATTCACTCGTCTCTTTCTTTGGCAAAATGAACTATTCTTATGCCGATAGATATCTGCTTTCGTTAACTCTCCGTCGGGACGGTTCTTCCCGGTTCGGTAAAAACCACCGTTATGCCACTTTCCCTTCCGTATCTTTGGGATGGCGTATCACACAGGAGAACTTCATGAAAGAACTGACCTGGCTTGATGATCTGAAATTGCGTGCTTCGTGGGGACAGACCGGTAATCAGGAAATCTCCAACCTTGCCCGTTATACTATCTATGCACCTAACTATGGTACAACCGATTCTTTCGGCGGACAGAGCTACGGTACGGCATACGATATCACAGGTTCTAACGGTGGCGGTGTACTTCCTTCCGGTTTCAAACGCAACCAGATCGGTAACGACAATATCAAATGGGAAACAACGACACAGACCAATGTCGGTATCGACTTCAGCCTGTTCAAGCAATCACTGTACGGTTCACTGGAATACTACTACAAGAAAACAACAGATATCCTGACTGAAATGGCAGGAGTAGGAGTGCTGGGAGAAGGCGGCAGCCGTTGGATAAATTCGGGTGCAATGAAAAACCAGGGTTTTGAATTTAATCTGGGTTATCGTAACAAGACTGCCTTTGGACTGACTTACGACCTGAACGGAAACATATCCACTTATCGGAATGAAATTCTTGAATTGCCGGAAACGGTAGCTGCCAACGGCAAGTTTGGTGGTAATGGTGTGAAGAGTGTAGTCGGACATACTTACGGCGCACAAGTCGGTTACATTGCTGATGGCATTTTTAAGTCGCAGGATGAAGTAGACAACCATGCTACTCAAGAAGGCGCTGCTGTCGGCCGTATCCGTTACCGTGATATTGACCATAACGGTGTGATTGACGAAAGAGATCAGAACTGGATTTATGATCCTACTCCCTCTTTCAGCTACGGATTGAATATCTATCTGGAATATAAGAGCTTCGATCTGACAATGTTCTGGCAAGGCGTCCAGGGAGTGGATATAATCAGTGACGTGAAGAAGAAAAGCGACTTTTGGAGTGCTTCCAATGTCGGCTTCCTGAATAAGGGAACCCGCTTGCTTAATGCCTGGTCACCTACGAACCCGAACTCTGATATTCCGGCATTGACCCGCAGTGATACGAACAATGAACAGCGTGTCTCTACTTACTTCGTAGAAAACGGTTCTTTCCTGAAACTGCGCAATATCCAGTTAGGATACACCGTTCCCGCTGTTATCTCCAAAAAAATGAGAATGGACCGCTTGCGTTTCTATTGCAGTGCACAGAACCTGCTGACCATCAAGAGCAAGAATTTTACCGGAGAAGATCCGGAGAACCCGAACTTTTCTTATCCGATCCCTGTGAATATCACGTTCGGACTTAACATCGGATTTTAACTTACTTCATCAATAAAACGAATGATCATGAAAAAGATAATATATATAGCAACAATCGGAATTACCTTGCTGACAACCAGTTGTGACGATTTTCTGGACCGTCAGGTTCCTCAGGGTATTGTGACCGGCGATCAGATTGCTTCTCCCGAATATGTAGATAATCTGGTGATTTCTGCCTACGCCATCTGGGCGACTGGTGATGATATCAACTCTTCCTTCTCTCTCTGGAATTATGACGTACGTTCTGACGATTGCTATAAAGGCGGTTCGGGAACAGAAGACGGCGGTGTGTTCAACGCACTGGAAATATCCAAAGGTATCAATACCACCGACTGGAATATCAATGATATATGGAAAAGACTGTATCAATGTATCACCCGTGCCAACACAGCCCTGCAATCACTCGACCAGATGGATGAAAAGACTTATCCGTTGAAGAACCAGCGCATTGCCGAAATGAGATTCCTGCGCGGACACGCTCACTTCATGTTGAAACAGCTGTTCAAGAAGATCGTTATTGTAAACGATGAAAACATGGAACCGGATGCTTACAATGAACTGTCGAATACCACTTATACCAATGACGAGCAATGGCAAAAGATAGCAGACGACTTCCAGTTTGCCTACGACAACCTGCCGGAAGTACAAATAGAAAAAGGACGCCCTGCACAGGCAGCCGCTGCTGCTTACCTTGCAAAGACTTACCTGTATAAAGCTTACCGCCAGGACGGAGCCGATAATGCCCTTACCGGAATCAACGAAGAAGACCTGAAACAGGTCGTGAAATACACCGATCCCCTGATCATGGCTAAAGGCGGTTACGGACTGGAAACGGACTATAGCATGAACTTCCTGCCGCAATACGAAAACGGTGCGGAGTCTGTATGGGCCATTCAGTATTCCATCAACGACGGTACTTATAACGGTAACCTGAATTGGGGAATGGGACTGACCACTCCGCAGATATTGGGCTGCTGCGACTTCCATAAGCCGAGCCAGAATCTGGTGAATGCTTTCAAAACCGATTCGCAGGGAAAGCCCTTGTTCGGCACCTATGACAATGAGAATTACGAAGTGGCTACAGACAATGTCGATCCCCGTCTGTTCCATACGGTGGGTATGCCGGGCTTTCCTTATAAGTACAACGAAGGTTACATCATCCAGAAGAATGATGACTGGAGCCGCAGCAAGGGACTTTATGGATATTATGTTTCTCTCAAAGAGAATGTAGATCCCGATTGTGACTGTCTGAAGAAAGGTTCTTATTGGGCCAGTTCTCTGAATCACATTGTGATCCGTTATGCAGATGTATTGCTGATGCGTGCCGAAGCACTGATTCAGTTGAACGACGGACGTATCACCGATGCCATCTCATTAATCAATGAGGTACGCAGCCGTGCTGCCGGAAGCACCATGCTGATCTTCAATTATAAAGAAGACTACGGAGTGAACTTCAAAGTGACTCCTTACGACCTGAAAGCTTACGCTCAGGACGAAGCCATGAAAATGCTGAAATGGGAACGCCGCGTAGAGTTCGGTATGGAAAGCTCACGTTTCTTTGACCTTGTAAGATGGGGAGAAGCCAAAGATGTCATCAATGCTTATTACGTGACGGAAGCATCCCGTTGCTCTATCTACAAGAATGCGGGCTTTACGGAAAATAAGAACGAATATCTTCCTGTTCCATTCGAACAGATCAGCGCAAGTAATGGAAATTATACACAGAATTTCGGTTGGTAACTAACCATCTTAAAACAAAGAATACAATGAAATCAATCATAAAACAACTTTATACTATCCTGTTGGTGACTGTGGCATGCCTTACAGTCACAGGATGTAGTGATGACTTCAAATCCGGCCTTCGTCTGGACGGAGATGTTTGGGTGAACTCTATCCGGCTGGATGAATACGCAGGAACTGTCGACTATCAGAATAAGGCAATCGTAGTAGGAGTGCCCTACGATTACGATATTACCCGCATGGTGGTCACAGAAATGAATCTTTCCGAAGGAGCCAAGGCTAGCATCGCTATCGGTGAGACAATCGACTTTTCTCTTCCCGTATCTTTGACGGTGAAGAATGGCGATGTACAAATGAGCTACACGATTACCGTGAAGAGAGATGAGGCGAAGATACTGACCTTCAAATTGAATGATACTTATGTAGGAAAGGTAGACCAGTTATCGAAAACCATTTCTGTAGTCGTTCCGCTGACAGTGGATATCACTCAGTTGAAAGGTACGTTTACCGTAACGGACGGAGCTACCGTGACTCCGGCATCCGGAAGTATTCAGGACTTTACGAACCCCGTTACTTACACGGCAACTTACCGTTCGGCAGTAACTCCTTATGTGGTAACGGTTACTCAGGGAAATGTGATTCCGACTGCCTTTGTCGGTACGGCTTCTTCCGTCAGCCTTCTGACGAGTCCCGAAGAGAAAGCCGCTGCCCAATGGATGATGGATAATGTATCGATGTCCGAATATATCTCATTCAAGGATGTAGTGGACGGAAAAGTGGATTTAGGTAAATATACCGCTATCTGGTGGCATTTCCACGCAGACAATGGTGACAATCCTCCTTTGCCGGATGACGCGAAAGCGGCAGCGGAGAAGTTTAAAGTCTACTATCAGAATGGTGGTAATCTGCTGCTGACCCGTTACGCTACTTTCTATATCGCCAATCTCGGCATCGCTAAAGACGAGCGTGTACCGAACAATAGCTGGGGAGGAAACGAAGACTCGCCCGAAATCACCTCTGCCCCATGGAGCTTCCTGATTACCGGCAGTGAATCACATCCGTTATTCCAGGATTTAAGATGGAAAGATGGCGACAAGTCGACAGTCTATACCTGTGATGCCGGCTATGCGATTACCAATAGCACAGCGCAATGGCATATCGGGACAGACTGGGGAGGTTATGACGACCTGAACGCATGGCGTAACCTGACAGGAGGAATCGATTTGGCACATGGAGGCGACGGGGCGGTAGTCATTGCCGAATTTGAACCGCGTTCCAATAGCGGACGTACGCTCTGTATCGGTTCCGGCTGCTATGACTGGTACGGCAAGGGAGTAGACGCTTCTGCCGACTACTATCACTACAACGTAGAGCAAATGACTCTCAATGCAATCAACTACTTGTGTAAATAAAAAGAATAAGCAACAATGATGAAAAATATGATCTTACCTATAGCATTTACCGCACTGATAGCTTCGATGACTGCTTGCAGTGACGAGACTGACCCCATCTTGACTCAGAAAGACTGGGACGGTACAGCCACATACTTCCAATCGAGTGATGAGCATGGCTTCTCGATGTACTATAAGCCACAGGTCGGCTTTGTAGGTGACCCGATGCCATTCTATGATCCGGTTGCCAAGGACTTTAAAGTGATGTACCTGCAAGATTACCGTCCGAACCCCGAAGCTACGTACCATCCCATTTTCGGGGTGGCTACCAAAGACGGTGCTACTTACGAATCTCTCGGCGAACTGATTTCCTGCGGAGGGCGTGACGAACAGGATGCTGCCATCGGCACAGGAGGAACGATCTATAACCCTGCCGACAAACTGTATTATACCTTCTACACCGGTAATAAGTTCAAGCCTTCTTCCGACCAGAATGCTCAGGTAGTGATGGTAGCTACTTCTCCCGATTTCAAGACATGGACCAAGAACCGTACCTTCTACCTGAAAGGAGATACGTATGGTTATGACAAGAATGACTTCCGTGACCCGTTCCTGTTCCAGACCGAAGACGGTGTGTATCACATGCTGATCGCTACCCGCAAGAACGGAAAAGGGCATATCGCCGAATTTACCTCTGCCGACCTGAAAGAGTGGGAATCTGCCGGAACCTTTATGACCATGATGTGGGATCGTTTCTACGAATGTCCGGATGTATTCAAGATGGGGGACTGGTGGTATCTGATTTATTCGGAACAGGCTTCCTTCATGCGTAAAGTACAATATTTCAAAGGCAGAACGCTGGAAGATTTGAAAGCAACTACCGCCAATGATGCCGGAATATGGCCGGACAATCGTGAAGGAATGCTGGACAGCCGCGCATTCTATGCCGGAAAGACCGCTTCCGACGGAACAAACCGCTACATTTGGGGTTGGTGTCCCACACGTGCCGGAAATGATAATGGAAATGTTGGTGATGTAGAACCCGAATGGGCAGGCAATCTGGTAGCACAACGTCTGATTCAACACGAAGACGGTACTTTAACCCTCGGAGTACCCGATGCAATCGACCGTAAATACACTTCCGCACAAGAAGTGAAAGTAATGGCAAAAGATGGTAACGTGATCGAAAGCGGTAAAACCTATACTTTGGGCGAAGGTGCCTCCGTCATCTTCAACCGTCTGAAAGTACATAACAAGATTTCTTTCACCGTAAAGACCGCTTCGAATACGGACCGTTTCGGAATCTCTTTTGTACGTGGAACGGATTCCGCTTCCTGGTATAGTATCCATGTCAATGCCGATGAAGGCAAAGCGAATTTTGAGAAAGACGGTGACGATGCCAAATACTTATTCGATAATAAATTCAATATTCCGGCAGATAATGAATATCGTGTGACGATTTACAGTGACCAGTCCGTCTGCGTGACTTATATCAACGACCAGTTATCTTTCACCAACCGTATCTACCAAATGCAGAAGAACCCGTGGTCACTCTGCTGTTATAAAGGTGAAATAACTGTATCAGACGTTCAGGTAAGCACTTATTGATGAAAACTACACCGGCAAGTAACATCTTTTACAGCGTTTGAAACAAAAGTGATAGGCGCTAACCTTGGAAGCGCCTATCTTTGCACTGTAACAACTATCAAAAGTATAACAACCTTAATACCATAGAACATGAATGTATTTTTGCCTGTCAAACAACTTCAGACCTTTCTGATTTGTTTTATTCTCATGACTATTTCTGTTTCAACCCGAGCGGCGGATTCTCCTTTGCTGATTAAGAATCTGGGAGAAGGTCATTGCCTTGTACGTGTCAATACTTCCCAGAAGTACCTGCTTCTGCCCGTAGAGGATGCGTCTCCCGATGTACGTATCAGCATGATCGTTAATAATAAAGAGGTGAAAAACTTCGACGTGCGTCTCGCCATACATAAAGTAGATTACTTTGTTCCGGTAGACCTTTCCGACTTTTCCGGCAAAACGGTCTCTTTCAAGTTCAAGATGAACTCCAACGATCCGATCCGTGTCAATCTTTCGCCGGATAATACCGCTTGCTGCAAGGAAATGAAACTCTCCGACACCTTCGATACGACCAACCGTGAAAAGTTTCGTCCGACCTATCACTTCTCTCCCCTTTACGGATGGATGAACGACCCGAACGGAATGGTCTATAAAGACGGTGAATACCATCTTTTTTACCAGTACAACCCTTATGGCTCCAAATGGGGAAACATGAACTGGGGACACGCTATCAGCAAAGACCTCGTAAACTGGGAACACCGCACCGTTGCGATAGCACCGGATGCGCTCGGTACTATCTTCAGCGGCTCTGCCGTGGTAGATCATAACAATACAGCCGGCTTCGGAGCAGGCGCAATCATCGCCATTTATACACAAAACAGCGACCGTCAGGTACAAAGCATCGCTTATAGCACTGACAACGGACGCACTTTCACCAAATACGAAAACAACCCCGTACTTGTATCCGAAGCTCGTGACTTCCGCGACCCGAAAGTTTTTTGGTACGAAGCAACAAAACGCTGGATCATGGTGCTCGCAGTGGGACAGGAAATGCAGATTTTCTCTTCTCCCAATCTGAAAGACTGGGCATTTGAAAGCAGCTTCGGCGAAGGATACGGTGCTCACGGCAACGTATGGGAATGCCCCGATTTATTCGAACTTCCGGTAGAGGGCACCAACGAAAAGAAATGGGTATTGCTTTGCAGCCTTGGTGACGGTCCTTTCGGTGACTCCGCTACTCAATACTTTATCGGTAGCTTCGACGGCAAGAAATTTAGTTGTGACAATCAGCCGAATGTCACAAAATGGATGGACTGGGGAAAAGACCATTATGCTACAGTTACTTGGAGCGATGCCCCCGACAACCGCCGTATCGCCATTGCATGGATGAGCAACTGGCAATATGCAAATGACGTGCCAACTTCTCAATACCGTAGTCCGAACTCCATCCCTCGTGATTTGAGTCTCTTTGCCATCGACGGTGGGATTTATCTTCAATCCGCTCCTTCTCCCGAATTACTGAAACTGCGTGGTGTTTCCAAAAAGCGCTCATTCAAGGTTAACGGAACACGTATCGTGAAAGATTTGATTCCGAACAATGAAGGTGCTTACGAAATAGAACTGTCCCTCAAGAATCAGCAGGCAGAAATCATCGGTTTCCGTCTCTACAATGACAAGGGCGAAGAAGTAGACATGCAGTACGACATGAAAGAGAAGAAATTCTCGATGGACCGTCGCAAGAGTGGCGAGGTAAATTTCAACGAAAACTTCCCGATGCTGACTTGGACTGCGATTGAAGGGGATAAGGATGAAATGAAACTCCGCCTGTTTGTAGACAGATCAAGTGTAGAGGCTTTCGGTGACGGTGGACGCTTCGCTATGACCAATCAGGTATTCCCTTCGGAACCTTACAATCATATCAGCTTCTACAGCAAAGGCGGTGCCTATAAAGTAGATTCATTCGTGGTTTACAAACTGAAGAAATAAAAAACGACTTTCTTCTCCCTGCGCTCTTTTTAATTCACGCTAACATACCTTTATCCTTGCGTTAACATGCCTTTATGTTCTCCTTATGTATGGGAGATAGATAGCGTTTCACCTACGTGATACGATCTGTTCATTACTGTGATAAGGCCTTATCACCCTTGTGATACGGTCTGTTCACAGCCGTGATAAGCAAAGAAAATAGGAGGCTAAAAGAAAAAGGATCAATAGGAAAGGAAAATAATTACTGTGCTAATATACGAAATTATAATAGATAAAACAATGGAAAATACTAAAAACGCTTCTCTCTCCAAGCTAGTCCCGGTGATGCTTTGTTTCTTCGCCATGGGATTCGTTGATCTGGTGGGCATTGCCTCCAATTATGTAAAAGCAGACCTGGGTCTGACAGACTCACAAGCAAACATCTTCCCTTCATTGGTGTTCTTCTGGTTTCTGATTTTCTCCGTACCGACAGGTATGCTGATGAGCCGTATCGGTCAGAAGAAAACCGTGTTACTAAGTTTGATCGTGACTTTTGCTTCTTTACTGTTGCCTGTCTTCGGGGACAGTTACGCACTGATGCTGATTTCTTTTTCCCTGTTAGGTATTGGAAACGCACTGATGCAGACTTCACTGAACCCGCTTCTTTCCAACATCGTTCGTGGTGACCGTCTGGCAAGCAGCCTCACCTTCGGACAATTCGTGAAAGCGATCGCTTCTTTCCTAGCACCGTACATTGCCATGTGGGGGGCAACGCAGGCGATTCCTTCTTTCGATCTGGGATGGCGTGTATTATTCCCTATTTATATGGTAATAGCCATCCTTGCCATTCTGTTGCTCAACGCGACACAGATTGAAGAAGAGAAGGAAGAAGGCAAACCTTCCACTTTCGGACAGTGCCTGGCATTGCTCGGCAAACCGTTTATCCTGCTTTGCTTTATCGGAATCATGTGTCACGTAGGTATCGACGTCGGTACAAACACTACTGCACCTAAGATTCTGATGGAACGCATCGGCATGACACTGGATGATGCTGCTTTTGCAACCAGCCTCTATTTTATCTTCCGTACGGTCGGTTGCCTGACTGGTTCGTTGATCCTGGCCCATTGGACACCGAAGAAATTTTTTGTTGTCAGTGTCGTGTTGATGGTAGCTTCGATGGCGGGTTTCCTTTTGTTCGACAGCAAGGCTCTGCTATATGTCAGCATCGCTTTGGTCGGATATGGCAATTCGAACGTCTTCTCCATCCTTTTCTCTCAGGCTTTATTGTCGATGCCCCAACGGCAGAACGAAGTATCCGGCTTGATGATTATGGGACTTTTCGGTGGAACGGTTTTTCCGCTCTTGATGGGCTTTGCTTCTGATGCTCTTCATTCGCAGACAGGCGCCTTGCTGGTTTTGGCAGTCGGAGTGTTTTACCTGCTTTTCCTTTTTACAAAGCTGAAGTAGTCCCAGCGGTTCGGGAATAACATATTTCCATAAACAGTTTGCCAAAAAGAAAAACTTTACTATTTTTGTTTGCCTAACAAACAAAGAAAACAAAAATATACAATCACTTATGGCAGATATAAAACAGTATGTAAAGGCGGCAGAAGAGAAGATGACCTTTGCGATCGAATATTTGGATGAACAGTTGTCTCATATTCGTGCCGGTAAGGCGAATCCGAAAATCTTGGATTGCGTGAGAGTAATGTATTACGGTGCTCCTGTTCCTTTGACAAATGTGGCTACCGTAACTGTTCCGGATGCGAGAACGATCATGATTACTCCTTGGGAGAAGAAGATTATCAAGGATATTGAAAAAGGGATCATGGATTCCGAAGTCGGTATCACTCCTGAAAACAATGGTGAAGTGATTCGTTTGGGTATTCCTCCTCTGACGGAAGAACGTCGTCGTCTGTTGGCTAAACAATCTAAGCAGGAAGCGGAAACTGCTAAAATCAGTATTCGTAACGCTCGCCGTGATGCAATTGAGCAATTGAAGAAGAGCATTAAGACTGACGGAACTCCTGAGGATGTCGAGAAAGATGCAGAAGCAGAAGTTCAGAAGGTTCATGACAAGTATATCAAGAAAGTAGATGAACTCTACGCTGCAAAAGAAAAAGAAATAATGACGGTATAACGAGTTGAGAGTTGAAAGTGGCGGAATAGATCCTTCCTTTCCTCCTTATCTTTCAACTTTCAATTTTCAACTTTCAATTAACATGAGGGGATTGGTTATTAAGAATACGGGTAGCTGGTATACCGTACGCACCGATGATGGTCGCGATATAGAAAGTAAGATCAAAGGAAATTTCCGCCTGAAAGATATCCGTACCACCAATCCTGTTGCGGTCGGAGACCGGGTCGATATTGATATCAATACCGAAGGGACCGCCTTTATCACCAAGATCGAAGACCGGAAGAATTACATCATCCGCCGCGCTTCCAATCTTTCCAAGCAGTCGCATATTATCGCCGCGAACGTAGACCAGGCGATGCTGATCGTGACAGTCAACTATCCGATTACCACTACCGTTTTTATCGACCGTTTTCTTGCTACAGCCGAGGCTTATCGTGTGCCGGTGAAGTTGGTCTTCAACAAAATAGATCGCTATCATGGCGGTGACCGGGAATTATTGGACGATTTGGTCACTCTGTATACGACGATCGGCTATCCTTGCTCTATGCTTTGTGCCCGTACCGAAGAGGGCTTGGATGTGTTGAGAGAAGACCTTAAAGGGAGAATCACTTTATTGTCGGGTCATTCAGGTGTGGGGAAATCAACTATTATCAATAAACTGATCCCAGGTGTCAATCTCCGTACCGGCGATATCTCCGAATACCATAACAAGGGAATGCATACTACCACCTTCTCTGAGATGATTCCTTTGTCGGATGGCGGTTACCTGATTGACACTCCAGGTATCAAAGGTTTTGGCACGATCGAAATGGAAGGTGCGGAAATCGCTCATTACTTCCCTGAAATATTCAAATTCTCCGCTGATTGCAAATTCAATAACTGCTCTCACCG
>ENA-OROZ01002793-OROZ01002793.1-human-gut-metagenome-genome-assembly--contig:-NODE-2793-length-12400-cov-6.164277_pt1 | contig 12400 bp, 10 predicted proteins | sample MGYA00242138_ERZ509066 | MGnify/ENA primary metagenome ERZ509066 (study PRJEB26280, sample SAMEA2338691) | human gut metagenome | biome: human gut; feature: human-associated habitat; material: faeces... | reverse complement strand
GAGCTAAAGAAAATCACTCAACAATTGACCGCCCTGCCGTTAACATTTATTGTCGAACTGGCTCTTAAGCGCATCTCCATTTGCATTTTTTGCACAGAAGCACTATCTTTGCACAATAATATATCAAATTTTAGTCAAGATGAAAAAGTTAGAAAGTTTAGTAGCCGAAAAGCTTCTGAAAATCAGTGCAATCAAGCTTCAACCCGATGTTCCTTTCACATGGGCTTCAGGATGGAGTTCCCCAATATACACCGACAACCGCAAGACTCTATCCTACCCTGAATTGCGCAACTTCATCAAAGTTGAGCTTTGCCGCATCATTCTCGAGAACTTTGAGGCTCCCGATGCAATAGCCGGCGTAGCTACAGGCGCTATCGCACAAGGTGCTCTCGTTGCCGACTCTCTCGGCCTGCCCTACGTATATGTACGCTCCACTCCTAAGGATCATGGACTCGAAAACCTCATCGAAGGCAATCTTAAGCCCGGACAGAAGGTCGTTGTAATCGAAGACCTTATATCGACCGGCGGCAGCAGCCTTAAAGCAGTCGAGGCAATACGTGCCGCAGGATGCGAGGTTGTGGGCATGGCGGCAATATTCACCTACGGATTCCCCGTAGCCGTAAAGCGCTTCACCGAAGCCGGCGTAAAGCTCATCACCCTCAGCAACTACAACTCAATGCTTGAGGCTGCGCTTGAAACCGACTATATCAAGCCCGACGACCTCGAAACATTGAAACAATGGCGCAAAGATCCTGCATCGTGGTCACCTGCACCAAAGGCCGATTAATTTCGCGCCGTTAATTACCGACGGTAACATACAAAAAAAATCCACTGACGACTTATGACAACTTATTCAAGTAAGCCGACTGAAGTGGCTATGCCTGTATCTTCAGTCTATGAGCGTGTAAGCAATCCTGCCGCTTTCCAAGAACGCCTCGATGCACTTCCCGAAGAAGTTCGCGCCAAGCTCGGTGCCGTACGATTCACCGAGGACTCAATCATAATAACCGCAGCCCCCATGGGCGACATGGTTCTCAAGATTACCGAACGCGTAGCCGACAAGCGAGTGGCTTTCACCGCCGAAAGCGCACCGGTGCCTCTGATTATGTCGATAAATCTGGATGCCAAGACTCCCGAGTCGACCGAAATCGTCACAGCAATCGATGTTGAGATTCCAGCAATGCTTCGCCCTATGGTAGGCCCGAAACTGCAAGAAGCTGCCGACAAGTTCGGCGACATGGTAAAGAATCTTGCACGTTCATAACAAAGTCGGCACCACTAATGATAAAGCCTGTCTGGCCACATCAGACAGGCTAATTTTTAACCTCTAAAACCCGACCTGCAATGTCATCAAAACTTTGGGAAAAATCGGTCACTGTAGACCATGATGTAGAGTCTTATACCGTAGGACGCGACCGCGAGATGGATCTTTATCTCGCTCCTTACGATGTACTCGGCTCACTGGCCCACATAACAATGCTTCAGTCAATAGGCTTGTTGACCAAACCTGAATTGGAAACCCTGACCGCCGAATTGCGCAACATCTACAAAGTCATCGAGCAAGGCGACTTCAAGATAGAGGACGACATCGAGGATGTGCATTCACAGGTTGAACTGATGCTCACGCGCAAGCTCGGCGACATAGGCAAGAAAATCCATTCGGGCCGCTCTCGCAACGACCAGGTGCTCGTTGACCTGAAGCTATACATCCGTTCACGCATCGAGGATGTCACGAAGGCCATGACCGGGCTGTTTAACGTGCTGATCGAGCAAAGCGAACGCTACAAGGATATATTAATGCCCGGTTACACGCATCTGCAGGTTGCGATGCCCTCATCGTTCGGACTTTGGTTCGGAGCTTATGCCGAATCACTCGTCGACGACCTCACGGTGCTTCGTGCGGCCTATTCGGTGACCAACCGAAATCCGCTCGGTTCGGCTGCCGGCTACGGCTCATCATTCCCCCTCAACCGCACAATGACAACACGCCTGCTCGGATTTGACTCGATGGACTACAATGTCGTATATGCCCAGATGGGACGAGGCAAGACTGAACGTGTCGTAGCACAGGCACTCGGAGGCATTGCCGCCACGATTGCCAAGCTGTCGTTTGACGCCTGTATGTTCAACTCCCAGAACTTCGGGTTCATAAAGCTGCCCGATGAATACACGACAGGCTCGTCGATCATGCCCCACAAGAAGAATCCCGATGTATTTGAACTCACAAGGGCCAAATGCAACAAGTTGCAGGCACTGCCCTACGAGATAACGCTGATCACCAACAATCTTCCTTCAGGATATTTCCGCGACCTGCAATTGATAAAAGAGAACTTCCTGCCGGCATTTGACTCGCTCATTGAGATAATCTCGATGGTTACGCAGATGCTGTCGGAGGTAAAGGTAAACACCGAAATCCTCAAGGATCCGCGTTACAGCCTCATGTTCTCGGTTGAGGAAGTGAACCACCTCACGCTGGAGGGCGTGCCTTTCCGTGACGCCTACAAGCAGGTGGGACTCGCCATCGAGCGCGGAGAATTTGTACCTCCTACCGAAGTACACCACACCCACGAAGGCTCGATAGGCAACCTTTATAATGACGCAATAAAGGCTCTTTATGACAAAGTGCTGTCGCAATTTGATTTCTCCACTTATCACAACGCCTTAAACTCGCTCCTCGGAAGATAGATATGCTCCGATATATATCAGTGATTGTCGCCATGTTTGCGTTGTTGTCATGCTCCGATGTCAATGACGACCGCATTCCTGTCACGGCTGTAAATATCGACCTCGGCAATCAAGGATACTGGGACACATACGGCGTACACACCGTGGGACAATTCCGTTACTTCATCAAGTTGGAAAAACAGCCTGCCGATTTTCCGGCGTTTCTGACGGCCATGACCTACACGGGATTTGGCGGAATACTGTTGGTGACCGACATGAGCGGCTCGCCTCTCGCCTACGACCTCGCCTGCCCGGTAGAATGTACTCCCAATGTGCGTGTAGTTTTCGACACATCGACACTACAAGCCGTTTGTCACAAATGCGGCTCTCGCTACGATGTGTGCGAGTTCAACGGAAGTCCGCTGTCGGGTCCGGCACACGAGCATAAATACGGGCTTCGCCGCTATCGCGCGGTGCGCGCTTCAGCCGGCGGCTACACTATCGTCTTCTGAAATTAAATACGCAATTTGCGTATTCCAAAATTACTTACTATCTTTGTCGCGCCGTAAGCTGCCTGAATGGTGGAATGGTAGACACGAGGGACTTAAAATCCCTTGGCCATTACGGCTGTGTGGGTTCGAGTCCCACTTCAGGTACCCGAGGGGTCGCAGAAATGCGATCCCTCTTTTTGGTGCCTGTATCCGACTCTCTATTGATGTAGTACGTGACGCAACTCGGGATGAGCTGCAACAAGTTCCGAAATCATCGCCTGTGTCCCTGCATCAAAATCAGCCACGGCTTCGGGGGTTGCCGAAATGTGACGGTGTTTCAAGCGGCGTGACAGCTTAAGACACTGTTGCTCGAGGTCACGTGTGTCATCAGTCATGAATGAACGGCGGAACACATCGTATATGTAATCAACAGCAACATCCGAAGGATGAGTCATGTCGGCGGTGTAAAAGCGGTAGTCACGCAGGTCGTCCATCATTATTTCGTAAGCGGGGAAGTAGATCACCGATTCCGGCATTTCACGCGCCAGCGCATCCACCCCGAGCAACAACGTGGACTTGCTTATCTGATTGCCGTGCGCTCCGTTGGCAAGATGGCGTATGGGGCTTACTGTAAACACAACCTTCATTCCGGGATAACGCGCGGTTATCTCTTTTACCATCTTGCGCCACAATCCGGTTATCTTATCGGCCGGAAGCATTTCGCGTGAAAACATCGTCGCCGGCATCTTATGACAATTGGCAACCACACGATGATTTTCGCGCAACCTGAACAGGTAGGCTGTGCCGAATGTCACGATAATCGCCGATGCACTCGACAACGCCTTGCGGGCTCTGTCGGCCGACTCGTTGATCGATTCAAGCACACGGTCGGGGTCGGTATCCGAGAATCTTGAATGATGCGAAAAACTGTGCCACACTCCTTCATGCTGAAACAGATCATCAATCGTGTAGTCACGGTCGTAGAGCAGATCGAGCACGGCATTGGCTATGCTTGCCGGATTATACAATGTACCGCATGGATTGACAATGCAGTCAAAAAGGCCGTCACAAAGGCGCTGCCCCACGTTATCGCTGAAGCAGGAGCCGAGCATGACCACCGGGTGGGAATGATCGATCAAGCCCTGCTGATTCTCAAGAGGTTGTACTATAGTGCGGAATTCATTCATAATCAATACATTTTATAGTCTATGGATAATACTTGAAATTCGGTTCGTCTATTTATTTGGTCGGCTATCTCCTGATTCGCCTCATCAAGCCGCCCTATATACTCTTCATCGAGTACATCGCCTTCGGCAAATTGAGGATAGAGGCGGTGCAGTCGTCGCGTCACGCGTTTAGGGTGCGACTCTCCGTAACCTACAGGCTTCAGACGCTCGGAATCGATGCCCGACGCTATGAGGTAATCTATCACCGACTGAGCGCGACGCTGCGAAAGTGCGACATTATACTCCTCCGATCCTTTACGGTCGGTGTGTGCGACAAGTTCAATCGTTACATTGGGATTGTCGTGCAACACCTGCGCCAACGAATCGAGAGCCTGCCGCGACTCGGGACGCAATGTCGCCTTGTCAAAATCGTAGAATATATTGTCGATGACATTGGGCCTGGTAAGCGATGCAAGCATGAAATCCACCGCATATTCGGCATCCTCTTCAGCGTCATCGGAGATGAACTCCTGCTTTGCATTCAGATATCCGGGAGCAGTCGCGAGCATCACGTAACGCACTCCGCGCTGCAACGGCAGTGAAAACGAACCGTCGTTACGCGCCACGGCCTTGCGGTTGGTGCCGTCGTCACCTACTATCCTTACGACAGCGCCACCTATAGGTTCCTCATCACGGTCGGTGACATAGCCGCCGATGGATATGCGTAAATCGGGCAACACGAATGAGTATATGTGGTCGTAACCTCTACGGTCACCGCGATTGCTGCTGAAAAAGCCGCTCTCACCCTCACCAAACGTTATCGCGAAGTCATCGCCGGCCGAGTTTACAGGCTTTCCCATGTTGACAACGCTCCATGCACCCGAAGGCAACAACCGGGCGCAATATATGTCAAGACCACCGTAACCGGAATGACCGTTGCTTGCAAAGTAGAGCAGACTGTCGTCACGCACTGTAGGAAACATCTCGTCACCAACGGTGTTGATCAACGGGCCGAGATTCTCAGGTCTTGCACCGTCACGGTCAATCCTTATGCGCCATATATCCTTGCCTCCGTAGCCTCCGCGACGGTCAGAGGTGAAGTACAGCCACTTTCCGTCGTGCGACGGTGACGGATGTCCATAACTCGCCACCGAGTCATCATCTATTTCCAATCTCACGGGGCGGCTCCATCGTGCGTCACTTCGTCGGGAAGTGTATATTCCGACAGCGGTGTCACGATTCATGTCACGCTTCGCTACGGTGAGATACATCGTCATGCCGTCGGGCGACAACGCGGCTATGCCTTCGTCATGCTCGCTGTTAACATCGCCCTCGACAGGCTCGGGGCGCATCCAGTCGCCCTGTTCATTGCGGCGTGACATCCACAGGTCGGAGTTCTTCATGCCCGTTATCTCACTTCGCACATCGCCGTTGACACGCTCGTTGGTAGTGGTGAAATAAAGCATGTCACGCACCGGATCAAGAAACGGAGCGAAGTCGGAACGATTGGAATTGAACAGCTTGGGGTTCTTTACCACATAACGTGACGCAACCGACCGTGTCGACAAAGCGTGACGACACCCGGCGATGCCGTTCTCAGCCATCTTGGCGTCACGTGGTGAAGTGGCAAGATAGTCGTTGTATGCCTCAATGGCCTTGGTGTATTCACCCTCGGCCTGCAAGGCGCGTCCCAGATAAAGTGACGCGGTCGAATCGTTGTAACCGTAACGGATGGCATTGCGAAATGCCTGCGACGCATTGGCCATGCGGTTTATGCGGAAGTAACACGCCCCCATCTTGAATGCCACCTCGCCCCTGAGAGCCCGTTGCTCTTTCTTGGCGAGGCTGTTGTAGACCTTGCGATAAGCACGTGACGCGTCGTAATACTCGCCGCGTGACATCATCATGTCGGCTTCGGCGAGCCGCGACACACCACACCCCCCGAGCATCACCGCAATAGCGATGCCCGCGAGCCAACCGGTCAACAGTGTAATGCGCATTCCTGCCATAATTATATAATGGCTATATAATCCAATTATATCACAAATTTAGGTATATTTGTCGGTAAAACAATCTGACGCATGAAAATTATCATCGCACCCGATTCATTCAAGGGTTCGCTCACTTCAACCGAAGCGGCTCACGCAATAGCCTGCGGACTACGTGACGCAGATCCCTACGCGACATTGGTCGAGATACCTCTTGCCGACGGAGGCGAAGGTAGTGTCGAGGCCGTAGCCGAGAGGCTTGACGCACAAATCGTGACCATCGACACCGTGAACCCCCTGATGAAGAAAATGACGGCAAAATACGCAATCGCAGAAACTGCCGAGGGTAAAACCGCCATAATAGAAACCGCAGCCGCAAGCGGGCTGAACACAGTGTCACGCGACGAGCGTGACATAATGGCCTCGTCGACATTAGGCACGGGATTGATAATCGCCGATGCCTTCAGCCGAGGATGCCGCAACTTCATCGTAGGGCTTGGCGGCAGCGCAACCAACGATGCCGGCCTTGGAATACTCGCTGCTCTCGGTTACAGGCTTCTCGACCGTAACGGCAAAACGCTTACGCCATCGGGTGCGTCACTCTCCGAATTGGCCCGCATAGTAGCGTCACGTGATGATGACGCATTGCGCGACTGTCGGTTCACGCTGATGTGCGATGTCGACAATCCGCTTTACGGCAAATCGGGAGCCGCATTCACATTTGCGGCACAAAAAGGCGCGTCACCTCAACAAATCGAGCAACTCGACCTCGGGTTACGTAACTGGTCACGCTGCGTAACGCGTGACTTAGGCATCGATGTTGCCGAATTGCCGGGAGCCGGTGCCGCAGGAGGATTGGGAGCCATGTTTGCCGCATTTTTCAACGCCGAAATGCGCTCGGGCATAGAGATGGTGCTCGACCTTGCGGGATTTGACGACGAACTGCGTGACGCCGACCTCGTAATAACCGGTGAAGGACGCATGGACTCGCAGACACTCCACGGCAAAGTCCCGATGGGAGTGTTGCGTCACGCTCGCCGCGCCGCAGTACCGGTCATTGCGCTAAGCGGCGCGATCGACCACTGTGAAGAGTTCGACCGCGCCGGTATGTCGGGAGTATTTTCAATTCAGCCCTCGCCTGTTTCACTCGACGAGGCCATGCAACGCGAAACAGCGTCACGCAACCTGCGCAGCACCGCTTCGCAGATAATACAACTTATAAAGGCATTTACTTGTAAGTGATGTCGCTCCATGCCGGAGGATTCACGTTAAGCAGATTGCGCACAAAGAAGTCGTAACGCTTGTGTTCGCCGAAGTCCTCGCCCATGGTGTGGTGGGCACCTGGAACGACGACGAGCTCAAAGTCCTTGTTGGCTTTGATGAGCGCATTGACCACCTGCATTGTCGACGCAGGATCGACATTGTCGTCGAGTTCGCCCACGACAAGCATAAGCGGACGGCAAAGCAGATGCGCATTCTCGACATTGGAACCCTCCTTATACTGGTCGCCCACGGGGTAACCGAGCCAAAGCTCATTCCACCATATCTTGTCCATGCGGTTGTCATGGCAGCCGCAAGCCGAATAGGCAGCCTTGTAGAAATCGGGATAGAGCAGCAACGCATTGGTCGACTCCTGTGCGCCGGCCGAGCAGCCGTATATGCCCACCCTGTCGATGTCCATGTAGGGATATTTCTCGGCAGCGGCCTTAATCCACGCCATGTGGTCGGGCAGTCCTGCATCCTTGAGATTCTTGTAGCACACGTTCTCAAATTCGCGCGAGCGGAACGATGTGCCCATTCCGTCGACCATCACCACGATAAATCCGAGCTCGGCGATGGATGTCATGTACCAGTCATAGGGGCGGAACGCCTTGGGAACATACTGGTCGCCGGGGCCCTGATAGATGTATTCGATTATGGGATATTTCTTTGACGGGTCGAAGTTGGTAGGTCGCACGATAAGTCCCCACATCGGAGTCTTTCCGTCGCGTCCGGGAGCGGTAAACACCTCAGGCGCCTTCCATCCGTTCTCCTTCAGGCGGGTAATGTCGGCTGTTTCAAGCGGCATCACCTCCGAGCCGTCGGCAGCGTTACGCAGCACGGCCACCGGAGCGTCGGCCACAGTCGAGTAGACATCGACCAGATATTTCATGTCACGCGAGAATCCCGCCTTGTGGGTACCCTTGGCCGGAGTCAGGTCGGTGAGGTTATTACCGTCGAAGTCGATGGAATAGTAACGGATGAAATAGGGATCCTCGTCGGAGTTAACACCGTTGGCCGAAAAGTAGATACGGCCGTTGGCCTCGTCGACCTTCAGCACATCACGCACATACCACTCGCCGCGTGTAATCTGATGGGTGGGACGTGCAGCGTCACGGTCATACATATAGAGGTGGTTCCAGTTGTCACGCTCGCTCATCCATATCATGCGCCTGCCGTCGGCGAGGTCGTGACGGAAACGACGCGGATAGTTGACATACTTGTCACTCGTTTCCTCGACAATGGGGCGCACGCGGCCGGTTTCGGCCGACAATTCGAGCACGCGATACACTTTGTGTCCGCGCTGATTGTACTCAAATGTCACGGCCTTGCTGTCGTCGTTCCATTCGGGGCCGAACAGGTCGTATTGCGAATCAAACAGCTCCGTGTCGGGGATAACAGCCTTACCGCTCTCGACATCGAAGATGCACGGCACCTTAAACGGCAGTTCATCGCCCGGCTTGGCATACTCCTGCTTGTGCAGCTTGGGCTGAAGCTGATCGGCAGGCGACGACTCGACATAGTAGACATAACGCTTCTCCACGGGGCGTATCTTCATGGCGGCAACCTTCTTGCTATCGGGCGACCAACGGATGTAGGATGAATAGTAGTTGCCCAGCGTGCCGTCGAGGCTCAACTGCTTCTCAGCGCCGGTGGCACGGTCACGCACATACACGTTGTCGTTCTTTATATAAGCCTCCTTGGTGCCGTCGGGCGACGCAATAGGCCCGGCACCCTTTTCGTCGTCGACCTCCATCCAGTGTCGCTGCGGTCCGCGCGGAGGTACCTCGCCACGGTCGGTGAGCACGCCCTTCTTGGCGGCATAGCTCCAATAACGGTTGTTCCAAATAAAGTCGACGGTGTCGGCCTTGGCTCCGTTGGGACGCACTGCGTTAAGATAGAGTGCATCGGCCTTCACCTCCTTGCCGCTCTTATCGGCAAGAGCGGCTGCAAGCTTCTTGTGGTCAAACAGGTCGCGACGCGACTTCTTGTCGGCGTCGACCAGTGTGTATATGCGTCCCTCGGGGGTTTCGCGCACATACCAGAAGCTGTGACTGTCGCCTATCCACGAAGGGGTGACATTGGAGTAGTAGACATGCTTGGCATTGAATTTTTCGCGCAGCGAATAGGCCCGGTTGTAGTCGTCGAGAGTTCCCTGCGCCATTGCGGCCACGGCTCCGACAAGCAGCATGGCCGAAATAGTGACAATTCGGTTTATTTTCATGTGATAATAATTTTTGGCGTTGCAAATTAATGAATTTTCCGTCAATATGGAAGTCAATATTGTACATATATGTGAAAAAATAGTCCATGACATGCAAATCAAAGGCAAAAAAAGCCTACCCTAACGCAAAATTCCATACCTTTGCATTCATGAAGGGTAAATCAACTAAATCACGCGCAATAATAGCTTTGATGTGGTCGGCATTTGCAATACTTGTCGCCGCTGTATTCATATTTTTCTTCTGCGTATATAACGGAATAATCGGCTACATGCCTCCTGTCGAGGAGCTGAAGAATCCCAAGGACCGATTTGCCTCGGTGGTCTACTCAGCCGACGGTGAAGAGCTGGGACGCTATTTCAGCAACACGGGCAACCGCGTCTATGTCGACATCGACGACATATCGCAGAACGTTATCAACGCACTCATCGCTACCGAGGACTCGAGATTTGAGGATCACTCGGGAATCGACCTGAAAGCTCTCGGCCGAGTGATGGTGAAGACCATATTCATGGGACAGAAGAATGCGGGCGGCGGCTCGACCATAACCCAGCAGCTTGCCAAGCAGCTCTACTCGCCGTCGAGCGAGGGACTGTTCCAGCGCGCCCTGCAGAAACCCATCGAGTGGATGATAGCCGTGAAGCTCGAGCGCTTCTACTCCAAGGACGAGATAATAAAGATGTATCTCAACCAGTTTGACTTCCTCTACAACGCCGTGGGCATCAAGTCGGCGGCCTACGTGTACTTCGGCAAGGATCCCAAGGACCTCACCGTCGAGGAGGCTGCAACACTTGTGGGAATGGTGAAGAATCCGTCATACTACAACCCGGTGCGCAAGCCCGAGCGCGTGCGCGAACGCCGCAACGTGGTGCTGGAGCAGATGTATAAGGAGGACATGCTGTCGCGCGAAGAGCTCGACTCGCTGAAGCAACTGCCGCTGAAACTCGACTTCCACCGCGTCGACCACAAGGAGGGTCCCGCCCCCTACTTCCGCGAGGAACTGCGCAGAATCCTGCGAGCCAAGAAGCCCGAACGCAGCGCCTACCGCGGATGGGAGAAGCAAAAGTTTATCGACGACTCCATTGCATGGGAAACCAACCCGCTCTTCGGCTGGATCGAGAAGAATCCCAAGCCCGACGGAACAAAATATGACATCTACAACGACGGCCTCAAGATATACACCACAATCGACTCGCGCATGCAACGATATGCCGAAAACGCCGTCAACACCCACCTGAGCCGCACATTGCAGCCGGCATTCTTCCGCGAAAAGCGCAATGTGAAGGGCGCACCCTACACCACCAACCGCGAGGAGCTGTCGTCATCGCAGCTCGCCGCTCTCATTGACCACTCGATGAAGCAGAGCGACCGTTACATCATGATGAAAAAGGCCGGATGCAGCGAGAGAGAAATCAAAACGGCATTCAACACGCCTGTCGACATGAAGGTGTTTACCTACGCGGGAGTAATCGACGCTCACTCCCATGGACTCGATTCTCTACAACAAGCACTTCCTGCGCTCGGGATTTATGTCGATGGACCCCATGACGGGACACGTGAAGGCCTACGTGGGAGGCCCCGACTTCCGATTCTTCCAATATGACATGGTGTCGACCGGACGCCGTCAGATAGGTTCGACGATAAAGCCGTTTCTCTACACCTACGCCATGGAGGAGGGCTACACCCCATGCGACGAGTTCCTGAACGAGCAGCCCACCATCTACGACGAGAACGGCAATCCCTGGTCGCCGCGTAACGCCGGCAGCGCCCGTGTGGGCGAAATGGTCGACATACGCTGGGCGCTTACCAACTCCAACAACTGGATCTCGGCCCGACTGATGAGCCAGCTCTCGCCTGCCACACTTGTGCGCAACATGCACAACTTCGGCATCACCAACCACCTCGACCCTGTGGTGTCGCTGTGCCTCGGCCCGTGCGATGTGTCGGTCAAGGAGATGGTTACGGCCTACTCGGCGTTTGCCAACAACGGAATGCGCGTCGACCCACTATTCGTGACCGCGATAGCCGACAACAACGGCAACATCATATCGGAGTTCACCCCGCGTCACACCGAGGTCATCAGCCGCGAAGCCTACTACAAGATCCTGTCGATTCTGCTCAACGTGGTCGACGGCGGTACGGGTAACCGCCTGCGCCGCCCGCCCTACAACCTGACGGCTCAAATGGGCGGCAAGACCGGTACAACCAACTCCAACTCCGACGGATGGTTCATGGGCTTCACCCCGCGCCTCGTGTCGGGAGTGTGGGTAGGCGGCGAAGAGCGCTATATCCACTTCAACGGCATGGCCATGGGTCAGGGCGCTTCGATGGCCCTGCCTATCTACGGACTATACATGAAGCAGGTCTACGCCGACCCGTCACTGCCCTATAGCCAGGACACAAAGTTTGAGTTCCCGGCCGACATCGACCTCTGCCACAAGGAGTACTTCGGCGAGTATGTCGACGAGAGCGGCACCGAGGAGAGCATCGAGGCCGTTCTGCGTATCATTCGCGAAAAAACGGAGGAAAATAAATGAAGTTCAAGTATCACCGCTGGTTCCAGTGGCTCGTCGTGCCGTTCGTGGCGCTTGCGTTCCATATCTACTTCG